>Ga0181520_10008880_pt1 | contig 14108 bp, 11 predicted proteins | sample PEATcosm2014_Bin_29_FD_132451 | JGI IMG/M metagenome (GOLD analysis project Ga0181520, IMG submission 132451) | Peatland microbial communities from MTU Mesocosm Facility, Houghton, MI, USA - PEATcosm2014_Bin02_30_metaG | ecosystem: Environmental > Terrestrial > Soil > Wetlands > Peat | place... | reverse complement strand
CGGTGTCGCGCACCGTGAACTGCACGAAGTCCTTGATCTCTTCGGCGGCCAGCAAGATTTCGCCCTCGGGAGGCGTGTAGCGAATGGCGTTGGACAGGAGATTTTCGAGGATGGAGCGGACTGCGCGGCGGTCGGCCTGCACCAGCGCGAGATCGGCGTAAGCTCTGACCTCGACACGGATGCGCTTCTCGGCGGCCTGTTCGCAGAAGCGGTCGCGGGCCTCGCTGAGCGCCTGCAAGGGGCGCAACCCTTCCAGCTTGAACTCGCGCCTGCCGGCGTCCAGTTCTGCAACCTCGATCAGGTCGCTCATCAGATCGTCCAGCTTCTCACTCTCTTTGCTGGCTGCCGAGACCAGCTCCGCCTGCAACGGTAGCAGCGCTCCGCCAAAGCCCTGGTCGAGCGCGTAAAGCCCGCGCCGCAACTGCAGCAGCGGGTCGCGCAGCTTGCGGCTGGCCACACCGATAAACTGCGTCTTGAAGCGGTCGGTGTCCTGCAAGCTCGTGACGTCTTCAAGCGTGGTCACCGTTCCCAGCAGGCGCCCCTCGGAGTCCCGCATCGGCGTGGTGCGCAAGCGATAGCTGCGCTCCTGCTTCCCGATGCGCATCGGCAGCAAAGACGCATCGTCCTCGGTGGCTACCGCCTTCTGCATCGAAACGGCATCGCGAATGGCGCTTAGAATCTTATCCCCGCCGGGGGTACTGGCCAGCGCCAAGCGGTCGTTGGCAGCAGCACCCAGCAACTCCGCCGCGGCCTGGTTCACCTTCAATAGATGCCCCTTGCCGTCGGTGACGATGATCGGCTCAAAGATCGATTGCAGCACGGCGTCGGAGAGCTGAAACTCCATCTGGCGGCGTCCGGCCTCGGAGTCGCGCAGCTCGCGCAGACGGACCGCGATCCGGTTCAGTTCGCTGGCGATCACGCCAAAGCTGTCGCGGCTGCTCCACTCCACGCGATGTTCCAGGTCGCCCTGAGCAATTCTGTGTGCGTCGCGCGCCAGTTGACGAACGGGCCGGTACACAAAGAAGGCCGTCAAGACGGCCACCAGCGACGCGGCTGCAACAAAGAGATATGCAAGCTTCGACTGCCCCGCCACGGCCAAAGTGGAGTGCGTGGCGATCACCAGCCCGGCCATCAGTCCGAGAAGCGCCACGCAGCCAAGGATTAGTCGCTGAAAGAGGTTGAGCATGAACCGGTCTCCATGCCGGAAAAACTGAGAACAGGGATTGAGGTCAGAGATATAGAAATGTCGCTTCCGGGCCACCCATCTCTAACCGCAGACTGTTATCTCAAAACTAACATGAATCATGAGATCAATTGTACCGGCACTCAACCAATCCCAGCGCTTCTCTCTGCACACGGGCATATCGATAGAGCGTAGTGGAGTGCCCTCCCATCCACGACATTCTTACGGAATCTGGCACACCGACAATGAATCATTGTGCCAGCGGCAGACCAACCCTGCTGGAGGGAGATACGAGACCAGCACCCAGTCCACGCCAAACTCCGCTTTGAGCCGCTCGAAGTCGGCAATCTGGAAATGGTCCCAACCTCTTTGGGCCTGAACCTGCCTTGCCCATACCTCGCCTAGTTCTGGAACCTGAGTCACCACCGAACCGTCCTTTATGTTGTCGGCCAATTGACTGCGCTCGGCTAACGCACGGAAGCAGTGGTAATCCTCGCCTGGGGCGGGAAGATAGTAGGGACTTAGTGCAAAATAGGCGTTGGTAGGCGTGTTTTGGCGAATCCAGGCAAAGGCCTGTAGCCATCTGTTGGACGAGCTCCGTCCAGGCAACTCCAGTTGATCGGTGGAGGCGAAGAGTGGCTGCTGTGCGGCAAACATCCCTCCATTGATCGCAATCAGAAAGACCGCCCAACGCCAGACACTGCCCTTGAGCAGGTACTTGCCCACCAGACAACCGCCCAGCAGCATCAGAAAGAAGTAGATCAGGTGCAAAAAACGCATCGGCTGCAGAGGAACCAGACGGACCATCGATGGAACTCCCAGCATGACCATGGCCACCGCCATCTGGAAGACCCCAAAGAGCAACACAGCCAGCGCAAAGTTAGCCAACAGCGTCTCACCGCGCTTTCGCGCTATATTCCATAAGAGCCAGAAGAGCAGAAGAGGCGCAATCGCGCCAAGCCACTCATACCATTCCCATTGGTAGAGGAGCAGATACTTCCTGGCTTCGATTGCCATGCGCCAGGTGGGAGTCGTCGGCGAAAAGACCCAGCCAAGTGGGACGACGCCGATTGCCAGAGTTCTGGATGCCTGATTTCGCCAGAAGAGCAACCTCAGCCTCACCCACTCCGAGGTTGTCAGCACCAGGAAGAAACAAAAGGAAATGCCAAACGCGGCCATGATGGGATGCAACAAGAATGCAAGCAATAGGAGTGGAATCGACTGCCACTTCTTGCCCGCCAGCATCCTGGAGACTGCAAGAAGAATCAGGCCTGTGGCCACCGCGCGCGGGTGCAAGTGCTGATCGACAAGATAAAGCGCCGTTCCGGCCACAGGCAGCGTGAACATAGCGGTCACCAAAGCGACTCCAGCCCACTGTGATCGAGCCTCGGGAAACAACTGGCGTGCAATCGACCAGCAGGAAAAGACGATCAACATGATCGCTCCAAACTGCCAGAGCAACTCGGTGTAGGACAGCGGAATCCCCGTCCAGCGCACAAAAGCGGCTACCCACTGATCAAAGACGGTGGCCTGCAGTTGAACCTTGAAAAACACGGCGTCATGCGGGTAAAGTGCAGGATTCAGATCGCTCTTCACAGCAGTCAGATAGACGCCATCATCCTCGAAGCCGGGATGGTAGCCCATCACGGCCATGCCAACAACCGTAAAGAAGAGAATCAACAGAGCATTGACTGGAAACTTGCGATTCAAGAGGATAAACCCCGTATACTTTAGCTCAGGATGTCGTTAGACGCATTAGATTCATCGTACACGCTGGCCGAAGACGCGGCAAAGCAGTCTTCGCTCCAGATTCCTTCCCTGAAGCTCACCGCAGAGAAGCTGGCGCTGGTCATTCCCGCTCTGTGCGAGGCGCAGAACCTCCCCGGATTGCTTGATCGCGCCCGCGCCGCACTCGATCCTCATGGAATCTGCTACGAGATCATCGTCGTCGATGACGACAGTTGCGACGGGACCGCGGAGATCGTCTCTGCTATCGCTCTCAAAGACCCACGTGTCCGCCTCCTGGTGCGCCAAGGAGAGCGTGGCTTGTCCGGGGCCATTCTCTTCGGATGGCGGCACTGCGACGCCACGGTCCTCGGCGTAATGGACGCGGACCTGCAGCACCCTCCCGAACTACTGCCCGCATTGATCTCTTCGGTTTTGGCCGGTCACGATCTGGTGATTGGAAGCCGCTATGCTGTGGGTGGACAATTGGGCAATTGGAATCCGGTCAGAAAACTGTTGTCGGCCGCGGCCGTCTGGTTCACTTTGCCTATTCAACAGGCGGGAATTCGCGCAAAAGACCCCATGTCGGGCTTCTTCCTGATTCGTCGCCAATGCGTTGAAGGAATCCTGTTCCAGCCCTCAGGTTTCAAGTTGCTGCTCGAGGTTCTGGTCCGTTGCCACATTCGTTCAGTCGCCGAGATTCCCTTTGCCTTCGGCCTGCGTCATTGCGGTACAAGCAAAGCGAGCTTCAGGGTCGGCTGGGACTATGCCAAACTTCTCGTTCGCCTGTACATAGAGAGATTTATCTTTCGCTGGCGTCGGGTTTGAGGCCAGGCGCCCTTACAGCGCAGGCAGCATCATCCGCAGCACCAAGAACCCGCCCACGCCCGCGAAGAAGACCAGCGCCATGCGAATGCCTGGTTCGCGATTGACCTCGGGCACCAGGTCGGTCGCGGCCACATAAAGAGCCACGCCCGCCGAGATGGGCAGACCATACGGCAGCCAACTCGGCATCAGCTCAATGACCAGCACACCGGCAAGTGTCGCTGCGGCGAGCGCAATCGCGGAGTAAAGTGCCGTGGCACGACTGCGCCCGCTGGCCAGCATCACCGAGGCCATGGTGAAGCCCTCCGGTGCCTTATGCAACAAGATGGCGAGAAAGATCAGCCACCCCAGCCAGCCGGAAACCAGAAAGCCCGAGCCGATGGCCACGCCGTCAAAGAGCGCGTGAAGGCTCAAGCCCGCCATCACCGAGTTGCCGGTATGCCGGGAGACGAACTCGCCATGATGAGTCTCTTCGCCAAAGTGGAAGTGGGCGTTGATGGTGTGCTCCAGCAGATGCACCACGCAGTACCCGCCCATGATGAGAATCGGCCCCAGCGCCGAGTTTGGATTGAGCTTCAGGCCTTCGGGCACCATCTCCAAGACAGCCGTAGCCATCAGAAACCCAGCGCCCAGCGCGACGAAATAGCGCAAGTAGCGTTCGACGCCCTTGGCGCGCACAAGCACCAGCCCACCCACCACGTCGGCCAGCGCGGCGATGGTACCAAGGATGAGAGAGAGCTTTATCAATATGTCGTTCCTAACACACTGTTGTGAAAAACGATCACGAAATGTCCCTCAACTAAGAGCGACCCACTTCCCATCGACCATTTGAAATGAACGGCCAGCTTTTTGCCATGCCTCCAAACTGTTGATTGCAGGGAATCCCCATCTTCCATCGATGACGTCCAGTTCATATTCCTCCAGCAAGTCGAGTTTTCCGTCTTTCTGAAACAGAAGCAAACCAACTCTCTTGCCTTCTTGCGTCATTCCAACAACATCGGCGATGGGATTATGAGAGCTTATCCCGAGTGGGGCGCCCTCATCCACATGAAGCGAAATACTCGGGCAACCGCAATCACACCAAGGCGTAGCACGAATCTTCTCTACTTGTGGAGCAAAGGTCTCAGCTTCTGGCAAACCATTTTCCAAAAGCCAAAGAAGCAGCTTCAATTCTTCCGCCGTGAGTGGCCGAGGCGTCGAGATTTTCTCGTCTTCCATGGAACCTTCAATCATCGCAAAAATAAAATCACCCGCTATGCCTGATATGCATCACGTCGCCATCCTGCACAACGTATTCCTTGCCTTCCAACCTCAGCGTGCCTTTGGACCGAGCCGCAGCCTCTGAACCGGCCTCCAGCAACGCATCCCAACGAATCGTCTCAGCGCGAATGAAGTGGTGTTCAAGATCGGAGTGAATCGCTCCCGCCCCTTGCGGCGCCTTCGAGCCAACCGGAATCGTCCAGGCACGGCACTCGTCCTCGCCGGCGGTAAAGAAGCTGATCAGCCCCTGCAACTCATAGCTCTTGCGAATGAGCCGAACCAGCCCGCTCTCGCGCAGGCCGTAGCTACCAAGGAACTCCGCAGCCTCTTCGTCGTCCATCTCCGCCAGTTCGGCCTCAACCTTGCCGCAGATGGCGGTTGTTCCCGCGTTGGGACGTTGAGCGACCTCATCGAGCTTGAACCGGCCAACCGCTGCCTCAAGATCGTCGCCGAGCGTGGTGCTTTCGCCGATATTAAGGGTATACAAAATCGGCTTTTGCGAGAGAAACATAAAGCCGCGGATGAGCTTTTTCTCTTCGGGGGTCATCTCCAGCTCTCGCAGCGGCTGTTCCTTCTCCAGAGCCTCTTTTGACCTCAGCAGCAGAGCTTGTTCGCGTTCCAGATCGCTGGTGCGGCCTTTCTTCAAGTCCTTCTCCAGCCGCTCCAGCCGCTTCTCAACCTGTGTCAGATCACTGATCATCAGGTCGAATTCGACGTTCTTGATGTCGCGCAGGGGATCGACGGGGCCAACGTGGGGGATCGACTCATCCTCAAAAGCGCGCAGCACGTGGATCAACGCATCGACCTGGCGCAAGCTGGCCAGGAACGCGGTTTCTTTCAGCGCCTCCTGCCCGATAGCGGCCACGTCAACATACTCGACCGTTGCATAAGTTGTCTTCTTCGGCGAGTAGAGCTCCGAGAGCTTGTCCAGCCGCTCGTCTGGCACACGCGCTACGCCAATGTGCTCCTGGCGCGAGTGGCCGCGCTCCTCGAGTTTGGCTTTGGTCAGAATCTTGAACAGAGATGTCTTGCCCACCTGCGGCAGGCCGATGATGCCAGTCTTCATTGGTTTCCTAATGGGTTCCCGAAAGGATGAGATGCGCGCGCGAGAACCTCTTCGATGATACAGGACTAGGGAACGAGGAGCAGGGACAAGGGAGTAGGGAAAAGCGCGTCCGATGAGCCGATCAAGCTGGGTGCTCCATCCTTTTCGCGTTCTCTGCGAAAAGGGTGGCAAACCATAAACTCAACCTGCGAATCTTCCAGATCACTAGTCCCTGCTTCTTCCCGTCTCCGCCTTAGCCACGAAGACCACCGTCGCCAAGCCCAACAGCAGGATGCCTCCTTCGACATTCACGCTGCGATGGTGCAGCTTTTCAAAATCGATGCGGCTGGGGTTAGCAGCATCCACTTCATTAATCGTCCCACCAGCAGCAATGCGGTCCCGCTCCATCGCCGGAGTGATGCCGAATTGCGAATAAAGAGTGAGCCCGATCATCACAGCCAACAAGCCCATCGGCGAAAGCACGGCACGCGGCTTGCAGATGTCAAAGACTGGAGCCCGCGCAAGCAAAACGAGCGCGATTCCCCCACAGGCCAGCCCCATACCGTGCAGTATGCGCAACAAATGACCCACAATTGAGCCTGCCATGCGCGTGTCGGGCTGGAGCGTCTGGAAGGTAACTACAGCCACGACAGGAAAGAAGATTTCCGCGCCCAGCCAAACGATGAGCGCGAAATAGAGGAGTGTGCGTAAAACTGTCTTCAAGGTTCCTCTGATCACTGTCTCTTCAACGCCCGCCTCAGCACCGTCTCCAGTGCTGCCTTGACCTGCTCATACTCGGCCGGCGTGACGTTGCCCTGGATCTTCTCATTCTCCAGCGTGAAAAGCTCTTCCTTGAGAGTATTCAGCAGAGCAGCGTTCCCGCTTGCGGGCGCGGGTGCTTGCGCAGCCACAACCACCGCAGGAACCTGAACACTTCCTCCAGCAGCAACAAGAGTCCCGCTCGTCGCAGGCCTGCGCAGCAGGAAGGCCGCCGTGGCCACCATCAATAGCGCCAGAGCGCCCAGAATCCAGCCCTTGTACTTCGACAGCGGATCGGGTGTGTCGATAGGGGTGCCGATGCCGCCGCCCGGCCCGGTGCCCGGAGTGCTGGTGTCTGAGCTACTTGTGTCCGAGGCTTGGCCGCTACCCTGCCCTCCAGCGGGTTGACTGCCTTGCGCGCCTTGATCTTCGCGGGGCAGAGCGCCGGTGCCCGAGATAGTGAATTCAAGCGGACTGCCCGGAACTGCATTTTTCGAGACGAAGGTCTGAAAGCCGGGGTCCTGAGGCGACGACTGGAAGACCGATCCCGCACCCGCGGCAAACGTCATGCCCTTGGGCAACACAACCCATACACCCCGGGCTGGTGTCGTTAACTGCGGACGAAAGGTATATTTCCCGCTGCTGTAGGGCAGTTCATATTCGATCTGGAAGAGCGTGCCCTTGTCGCCCGCATCAGGCTGGATGGGAAAATTGAACGCGTAGTGGCCCTTGGGGCCGTCGGGGTCCATCTTCAGCGTGGTCGGCAGGCCGGTCGGCCGTTGTGCGGTTGCTCCTGCCATTACTGCGTCTGCGGGCAACACAATCGAAAACGAGCGAGGACTCCACTGCGTACGCGGAGGTGAGCTTGAATTGTGCACCATGTAGCGTTGGACCACCTGTAGCTGGCCGTTCGTCGCCTCGACGATCGCTGTTACGTCCTCGTCGAGATTCACTCCAGTAACCCGCTCGGCAACGTCATACACCGCGATGTCGCCGGGCGCTCCGCCCTCGGGTGCTGCAATAAAGTAGGGTGCTCCCTGGTGAGTCACGCGGACAAGCGCGGGGCCGTTGCCAGGCTTGTTCAACGAATAATGACCCTGCGCGTCGGTGGTTGCACGGGCGATCTCGTTCATGCCGGCCTGCACATCCACCAACACGACAGTGTCGCCCACGGCGGGCTTTCCGGTGGTCTTGTCGGTAACAGTGCCTGTGACTTGAGCTGCCTGTGCTGTCGCGCCGCAGAAGACAAAGCTTAGGGCGATGGTAAGGAAGATGGAGTTAGTCGATCTCATGGTTGTAAGTGAATCCTATGAACGTGAGGTGAGTGAATTGGTCATGAGCAAAGCCTAAATGCAACCGCAGATTCCTCGACTCGCTTCGCTCGCTCAGAATGACAGATCGTGTTGGTACTTACGCTTGCTGCAAAAGCTCGATCTCGGCCAGCAACTGCGCCGCCTCGTTTTCAAGGTGCGCTCGCTGAACTGTGAAATCCTCTTCAGGATACTTCCCTGCGCGGTACTCGAAGTTCAGGTCGCGCAAATTTTCGTAGAGCTGTTCCTTGCGCTCCAGCAGATAGTCCAGACGAGTCTTCTGGTGCTGGCTGGCAAAGACATTCTCCGGCCAAAAGGTGTAAATGAAAAGCGCAAACAGCAGCAGCATTCCCGCAATCAGTCCCACGGTTGGCGTCATAGCTCAATAACCTCCGTCGCTGCCGGATTCGGTCTCTCGGCGAATCTTTTTGACGAGCGCTTCTGTTGCCGGATCGGTTGCCAGAGTTTCCTCAGGCTGCTTGCCGGCAGTCCATCGGCGAACCAGCAGAATCGTTCCCAGCAACGCCGCGGCAAACACCGCAAAGGGGGCAATCCACGCCACCAGATCGAAACCCTGCGTCGTCGGCGCCGCCAGCACCACTGCTCCGTACTTGCCGACGAAGGACGACAGAATCTCCTGGTCGCTCTTGCCGGCGGCGATGCCTGTGCGCAATTCATTCAGTTCGCTGGTCGAGTTCGTGCAGCCCACATGGTTACATTCACCCAGGATCTCAGCGCATCCGCAGGTGCACATAAGCCGATGGTTCAAATTCGTGAAGCGCGAACCTGCATCCGTGGCGCCGAGAGTGAAGCAGACGGCCACGGCCAGTGCGACGGCCTGCAACGATCTCATCCAAAAAGTAAAACGTGCGGAAGCACCCATCAGTCGCCTCCCCCTAACGCTGGCTCAACTGGAGCCGTTCGCGCTGCCGGCACGCGCAGTGCTGCGGTGGCCGGTGTGAGGCTGGGAACGAGCGCCACCACTGTGCCGAGAGCGATCAGCACAACTCCAGCCCAGATCCAGCCCACCAACGGATTGAGAAAGGCCTTGATGATTGGCTGTTGCGTGTCGGGATTCGTGCCCTCATACACCACATACAAATCCCAGGGCAGAGTCGAGTGGATCGCTACCATCGTCTGCGGCTGCTCGCTGGCCAGATAGACGCGCTTTTCCGGCGTCATCTGGAATTCCCGCTTACCGCCCTTATACACATCGAGCAGCGCAAAGTCGGAGTTGTAGTTGCTGTTCGAGTCCTGCGATGCTCCCACGCACTCCAGCGTGTAGGGGCCGATGTTGATCTTGTCGTGGAGCGCCATCTCGCTCTCCACGTTGCGATTGAATGCCGAGCCCGAGAGGCCGATCACCACAATCACCACGCCGATGTGAATGAAGTAGCCGCCATAGCGCCGTGTGTTGCGGCGAATTAGCAGCACCATCGCCGCAAAGTGGTTTCTTCCGGTCTGCCGGGCGATCACTCCGGCTCCGCGCAGGAACTCCGAGCTGATGGCTGTCATCACCGCCGCCGACATGGCAAAGGCCACCAGCGCGTAAAACTGTCCTTGATCAATCGCTCCATCCTTCCACGGCCTGACGCCCACCGCGAGGCAGACAATCACCGTGATCCAAAGCGCGATCACCGGCAGCACAAAGTTGCGCTTGACGCTCTTGAGCGAAGTCGCCCGCCAGGGCAGCAGCGGACCAACGCCGGTCAAAAACAGTAGGAAGATCCCAATGGGAATGGCCACCGTGTTATACCAGGGCGCGCCCACCGTCACTTTATTGCCCACGACATACTCGCTCAAAATCGGAAAAAGCGTCCCCCAGAGAATCACAAAACACGCCGCCAGCAAAACCAGATTATTGAAGAGGAAGCTCGACTCGCGGCTTACCAGCGATTCAATCTGGTGCTCGCCCTTCAGGTGGCTGCGCTGCAAAATGTACGTGAAGATGCAGACCGCCAGCACAATTCCCATGAAGACCACAAACCACGTGCCAATCGAAGACTGCGCAAAGGCATGAACCGAACTGACCAGCCCGGCGCGGGTCAACAGAGTGCCGAGCAGCGTCAGCAGGAACGTGGTGAAGATCAGCCACACATTCCAGCTCTTCATCATGCCTTTCTTCTCCTGCATCATCACGGAATGCAGAAAGGCAGTTCCAGTCAACCACGGCATGAAGCTCGCATTCTCGACCGGATCCCATCCCCAGTAGCCACCCCAACCGAGCACTGCATAAGCCCAATGCATACCGAGGAAGATGCCGCAAGTCAGGAACATCCACGTGACCATCGTCCAGATGCGGGTAATCTTGATCCACTTCTCGCCCGGATAGCGCATCATCAGCGCCCCCAGCGCAAAGGCGAAGGGCACTGAGAAGCCCACATAACCCAAATAAAGCATCGGCGGATGAATTACCATCTCAGGGTATTGAAGCAGAGGATTAAGCCCATTGCCGTCCTCAGGCACCGCACCCCGAAGAAGTGCAAAGGGCGGGGCCGCAAAATTAAGAACCAGCAGAAAGAAGACTTGCACCCCGGCTAGAATCGCTCCGGCATACGCGTAGAGCTTTACATCGGTCTTGTGCGTCAGGCGAAGAACAAACCCATACGCAGCCAGCAGCCACGCCCACAGCAGCAGCGACCCCTCCTGTCCGCTCCACAGCGCTGAGAACTTGTACGCTCCTGGCAGTGCGCGATTCGAGTGCTCAAGGATGTAGGTGATGGAGAAGTCGTTGGTAAAGACCGACCAGGTCAGTGCAAAGGCCGCCGCCGTCACGGCTACAAAGACGGCGATTCCAGCCCTCCGCGCCGTGTCGGCCAACCGCTCAGGGGAGATCGGCGCCGATTGCCCGGTTGCAATCAACCGCAGAGCCACGGTCCCAGCCAGCAGATTGTATGCGGCCAGTGCCAAAGCGATTACAAGTGCAAAACTGCCAAAAGCTGCCATCAAAACTCCGCAATCAAATCAAGGACGATTCTCGCACACCACCGTGAGCCCGAAGATGCTCCCGGCTAAGGATTCTGCAATCTCATCATAAGCTGTCTGGGCGTGATTTGGCTCACACTTTGGGTGGAGGATTGGCAGTTGACGCGCTTGATTACGAAACCTCAAGTGAGGAGCACAGGCTTTAGCTCCCAGAGCGAAGAATGATTGGGTGCCCCACCCTCGCCGCTGTCATCCTGAGCAGAGCTCAGCGGAGTCGAAGAACCTGATTCTCGTCATTTTGCGGCTAGGGTGGAAACCACACCCCCGTCCCTCACCCGAACAAAAACTCCTTCTCGCGTAGTTCCTTGATGTTGTCGCGCAGCTTGGCGGCCTTTTCGAACTCGAACTTCTTCGCCGCCTCGCGCATCTCCGTTTCGAGTTTGGCAATATACGCATCCAACTCGATCTGCGAGGTCAGCTCCGGCAGCCCGGCGGCCTCTTCCGCTTCCACTTCGCCGTACTCGGCCTTCATGATCTGCGCCAGCCCCATGTCCATCTTGTTGATAATCGACTGCGGCGTAATCCCGTGCTCCTCGTTGTAGGCCCGCTGAACGGTCCGCCTACGGTCTGTCTCGTTCATCGCTCGCCGCATCGAGTCGGTAATCTTGTCTGCATAGAGGATTGCCTTTCCTTCAAGGTGGCGCGCGGCCCGCCCCATCGTCTGGATCAGCGATCCCGCCGAGCGCAGAAAACCCTCCTTGTCCGCGTCCAAGATCGCCACCAGCGAAACCTCCGGCAGATCCAGACCCTCGCGAAGCAGGTTGATGCCGATCAGCACATCAAACTCGCCCTTACGCAATCCGGCCAGCAACTTCACCCGTTCCAGCGTCTCAATCTCAGAGTGCAGATAGCGGCAGCGCACGCCAACCTCGGTGTAGTAGCCAGCCAGATCCTCGGCCATTCGCTTGGTCAGCGTCGTCACCAACACGCGTTCGCCCCGTTGCGCACGGTCGCGAATTTCGGCCAGCAGATCGTCGATCTGGCCCTTCACCGGACGAATCTCGACCTCGGGATCAACCAGCCCAGTCGGCCGAATCACCTGCTCGACAACCACCCCGGCCGAGCGCGTCAGCTCATACGGCCCCGGAGTGGCAGAGACATAAATCGTCTGATGAATCCGATTCTCAAACTCCTCGAACTTCAGCGGCCGGTTATCCATGGCCGATGGCAACCTGAAGCCATAGTCCACAAGATTCTGTTTGCGGCTGCGATCCCCAAACCACATCCCGTGCACCTGCGGAATCGTGGCGTGGCTCTCGTCGATAAAGAGCAGAAAATCGCGCGGAAAATAATCCAGCAGCGTTGGCGGAGCCTCTCCCGGCAACCGCCCCGAGAAGTGCCGCGAATAGTTCTCGATGCCGTGGCAGTAGCCCATCGACTTGATCATCTCCAGATCAAATCGTGTCCGCTGATGAATGCGCTGCGCCTCAACCATGCGCCCCTGCGCCTCAAGCTCGGGAATCCATGCGTTCATCTCGCCGACGATGGAAGCGATAGCCTGCGACTTCTGCTCCGGCTGCACCACGTAGTGGCTCTTGGGATAGATCGGCAGCCGCGAATATTTCTGCTTCACCGTGCCAAAGAGCGGATCAATTTGGCTGAGGCTCTCAATCTCGTCGCCGAATAACTCGATGCGATAGGCCGTCTCATCGTAAGTAGGAAAGACCTCAATCACGTCGCCCCTGACTCTGAAAGTGCCGCGCCGAAAATCCGTATCGTTGCGCTCGTAGAGTATCTCCACCAGCCGCCGCGCAATATCCTTGCGGCTGATCCGCTGGCCTTTTTCGAGCAGCAGCAACATGCCATAGTAAGCCTCCGGCGAACCCAGGCCATAGATGCAACTCACCGAGCTGACGATGATCGCGTCGCGCCGCTCAAACAAACTGCGCGTTGCCGAGAGCCGCAGCTTGTCCAGCTCTTCGTTAATCGTCGCTTCTTTTTCGATATATAAGTCGCCGGCGGGAATATATGCCTCCGGCTGGTAATAGTCGTAGTAACTCACAAAGTATTCAACGGCATTGCCGGGGAAGAACTGCTTGAACTCGTGATAGAGCTGTGCGGCGAGGGTCTTGTTGTGCGCCAGGATCAGCGCCGGCCGGTTGGACTGCTCGATGATCTTGGCCATGGTAAAGGTCTTGCCCGAGCCGGTTACGCCGAGCAGCACCTGATGCCTCTCGCCCACCGCGAGGCCATTCATCAGCTCCTCAATGGCCCGCGGCTGATCCCCCCGCGGCGTATAGCTAGTGACCAACTGAAAGTCCATGTCCGCATTATATCCCGATGAGGCGAACAGGAGGCGAATACATGCCTGTCAGCCAGTCAATCGCGTGAAGATCTTCACTACCTCATCCTGCCCATTTGCTGCCAATGACGGTCATGATGTCTGATGCTCCCGGCAGGGAGCGCAGAGAATAGCCCAGGATGGAGCGAAGCGCAATCCTGGGAATACGGTTAATCCCATGTTCGCGTCCCGTAGGGCCGCGGCGATGTTCATCATTCGTGCACTGCCGGGTGCCCCATCCTTTTCACGTTCTTTGTGAAAAGGATGGGATACCACGAACCTCAACCAAATCGTTTCCGGATTTCCTCGACCAGCTGGGCGAAGCCGGTCACTTCGCGATTTGTAGTTTTGGGATGAGAGATGATTCGGTAAGGGTGCCGCAGATCCCGCCTTTGGGGTCTGTCTGGGAGAACATGCACCTTTCCCGCGAATCTTGCAGATAATTACCCTCCGTAAGCGCACGATGAAAGAGATGTGAACAATTTCTATCCCTTCCGTCCGAATCCGACCCGAACCTGCACCCAGCAGTTCTCGACGGAAGCGGCAAATTTATTAAAGAAATCGGAACCTACCCCCACCCCCCTCCTATATATCTTCAAAACCTTGCCGGTAATTATTTGCGCAACACAGATAAGTGGCACACCAATCATTGGACCGTCGAAGCAGCTATCGCCGGGTGCCCCCGATCTCGATTTTGAGACCTGGGATTTCAACCTGTCACCAAGGGAGCGGCTG
>Ga0181520_10008879_pt1 | contig 14109 bp, 6 predicted proteins | sample PEATcosm2014_Bin_29_FD_132451 | JGI IMG/M metagenome (GOLD analysis project Ga0181520, IMG submission 132451) | Peatland microbial communities from MTU Mesocosm Facility, Houghton, MI, USA - PEATcosm2014_Bin02_30_metaG | ecosystem: Environmental > Terrestrial > Soil > Wetlands > Peat | place... | reverse complement strand
TGCTGCAACCCTGAGAATAGGGAAAGTCCTTTTTAGTGTGGGCCTGTGGCGCAGCTGGGAGCGCGCTTCCATGGCATGGAAGAGGTCACCGGTTCGATCCCGGTCAGGTCCACCAACAACCCCATATAAATCAAATACTTGACCCGCAAACATCTGTGCGGTAATCGGCCATATAGGTGCTAATAGGTGCTGAAGGATTTTCGAGGCTAAAAGTGGGTGTTTGCACGGGTCTTGAGACCTCTCGCTCCTCGATTGAAACTTTGTGGAAAAACCACCTAGACCTAAGAAACATTCGTCTCATAATGCCATTGGCATCATCGGGTGTTCCGCGTCACCATTTGCTTGAAGATCGATTCGGACAGTGTTCCTGTCTTCGTGTGATGCTGACTGTGGCTCTGCTACGAAGAACTCCAGTAGCCACATTTCGGCGGGGTCGTTGTCGTCAGCGATCATGGCAGAAAAGGGGAAGCAGATTGCGAGGAACGGGTGTCGAGTTGGTTCATGGCTCGACAGAACCAGATTGTCACAACACCGACGCATACCCGTTTTCCGAACCCCATTTCCTTCTCTTGAGGTGTCCCTTACTGGATAGTGAGGCTGACCGCTCCCGAACTAATCACCTGATGCGTCGCAGGGGGTGTTGTGGAGCCAGAACCACCGCTGCTGCCCCCGCCGCAGCCGATAGCAAGGACCGCGGTAGCCAGCAGAACCAGCCCTAAGCAGACCGTAAGCCAGATGCCCCTCGCAGCCAGTTTCCTCCTCATGAACCCAAGGGGCAGCAGAAGAATTGGTAGCAGAATGAACCCGGAGGCCGCGCCGGAGACCGTTTCCGTAAAGACCACGATGATCTGATAGACCCCTTTGGGCGTGGTCGAGGATGTGGTGATCGTCACCGTATTGGTGGCCGAGGAGTAGCTACAGCTCGCACCCGTGGGAAGATTCAGGCAGGTTACAGAAACGCTGGTTACAGAGGAAGGCACGGTCACCGGATAGCTGGCCGTGGAACCGGCAGCCACTGTCTCCGTGGTTGAAGTAATGGTTGGCGCGGTCGATCCCGACGAGACGGAATCCACCTCAAATTGCCATGCGTTGGACGTTCCCCCGCCTGGCGCTGGAGTCTGCACTGTAATGGCGATGGTTCCAGCAGTGGCGATGTCAGCCGCTAGTACCTGTGCTGTGAGCTGAGTCGCACTGACGTAGGTAGTGGTGAGAGCGGAGGCTCCCCAATAGACCGTCGAGCCCGCGATGAACTCTGACCCGTTGACCGTGAGCGTGAAGACCGAACCGCCTGCGTTGGTGAACGCCGGTGAGATGCCGCTGATCGCCGGTACAGGATTCGTTGGAATGTTGATAATGTATGCGGCTGATGCCACGGGGCTGGTGGAATAGCCCGTGGCCGTCGATATCGCCTCCAGCGTTTCTGTGGAGGATACGGTGATCGCGCCGCTGTACACATTCGAACTCGTGGTCGGCGTCGTTCCATTGGTGGTGTAATAGATGGTTGCGCCCGATGTTGCTTCGCTGATAGTTACCGTCTGCGCGGCGGTATAGGTGCCAGCCACCGGCGAGAATGTTGGCGTGGCCGCGACTCCGATTGGGTTGACTACAATACTCTGCGTGACCTGCGTCGCAGCCGAATAGTTGGTGTTACCCGCCTGGTTGGCTGCCACCACTACAGTTCCTACACCAGTGATGGTCAGCGTACTGCCGCTAACCGTTCCCGGCCCGGAGACGACGCTGAAGGTTACCGCCAATCCGGAGGTGGAAGAAGCAACCAGCGTGATGGGCGAGACGCCGTAGGTTACCGGAGACGTAGGTGCTGTGAAGGTGATGGTCTGCGTTGCCTGGTTGACCACGATAGTCTGTGTCACCTGGGTTGCTGCGGAGTAGTTGGTGTTGCCTGCTTGGTTGGCAGCCACCACCACCGTTCCTGCACCGGTGATCGTCAGTGTACTGCCGCTGATTGTGGCCGGACCGGAGACGACGCTGAAGGCCACCGCATTGCCCGAGGCTCCGCCCGTTGCAACCAGCGTGATGGGTGAGACTCCATAGGTTAACGGGGACGTAGGCGCAGTAAAGGTAATGGTCTGCGTTGCCTGGTTGACCACGATGCTCTGCGTTACCTGGGTTGCTGCGGAGTAGTTGGTGTTGCCTGCTTGGTTGGCCGCAACCACCACTGTTCCTGCACCGGTGATGGTCAGCGTGCTGCCGCTAATCGTACCTGGTCCGGAGACAACATTAAACGCTACCGCAAGCCCGGAACTGGCGCTGGCCGACAGTGTGATCGGCGCGACACCATAGTTGACGGGAGATGCGGGCGCACTGAAGGTGATGGTCTGAGATTCTTTAGCTACGGTAACCGTAGCAGTCTGCGTGCCCGCCGAGTAGTTGCCCGCTGCGACCTGACTTGCCTGTAGAACGACACTTCCCGCTCCCGTCAGCGTCACCGTCGAGCTGGAGATGGTCGCAGGCCCGCTCACCACGGAGTATGTAATCGCCCCGGATGAATTCGAGGTTGCTGAGACGGTGAACGGAGCATCGCCATAGGTGTGGTTCGGGACCGTGAATGTGATGGTGGGCGCAACCGAGGTGACCGTCACGGCTGAGGATGTGCCCGTGGCCCTGTTATAGGTTGCGGAGCTGGATGAATCCGGCGTGTAGCTTGCTGTGAAGACATAGCTGCCCACGGACAGCGATCCGGCGGTGATGTTGAATGTAGCGCTGCCGCTACTCAGCGCCGTAGAAGTAGAAGTGTAACCGCCACCGGTCAGGATCACCGAGCCGGTTGGTGTCCGGCTGTCGCTTCCTGCACTCACCGCGGCCGTCACCGACAACCCCTGCGTAGCGGGGATGCTGTTCAAGGAAGGCGTCACCGTCACCGTCGGCGTCATTGTCGGAAGCTGATACTCCCAAAAGTCGTTGAGAATACCACCATTGCCGTTGGCATCGTAGCCACCGCCCCCAAAGAGCCAGAGATGGCCGCTGTTGTCTGTCCAGCTCGCAGCGCTACTACGGCTTCCTGGGATGTTTCCTGCGGCAGGCGTTCCCAACGTGCCGTACACGCCAGACTGGTTGACGGTGCTGCTTCCGCCCATCCACGCCCATTGGTTGGTGGAAGGATAGAACTCCCAAAGATCGTTGAGCCCGGAACCACCAAAGAGCCAGAGATTGCCGCTGCCGTCGGTCCAGCTCGCAGCGCTACTACGGCTTCCGGGGATGTTTCCTGCGGAAGGCGTTCCCAGCGTGCCGTAGACTCCGGAATTGCCGCCAGAGCCATTTGTGGTCTGCGGCACTGTGCTGCTTCCACCCATCCACGCCCATTGGTTCGTGGAAGAGTTGAACATCCAAAGGTCGTTAAGATTGCCTGGATTGCCGTTGGCATCGTAGCCATTGCCTCCAAAGAGCCAGAGATTGCCGATGCTGTCGGTCCAGCTCACAGCGGACATGCGGCTTCCGGGGATGTTTCCTGCGGAAGGCGTTCCCAGCGTGCCGTAGACTCCGGAATTGCCGCCAGAGCCATTTGTGGTCTGCGGCACTGTGCTACTTCCACCCATCCACATCCACAGGTTAGTGGAAGGATTGAACTCCCAAAGGTCGTCAAGATTGCCTAAATTGCCGTTGGCGTCGTAGCCAAAGCCCCCAAAGAGCCAGAGATGGCCGTTGCTGTCAGACCAACTTGTTGCTTCATATCTGCTTCCGGGGACGTTTCCTGCGGCAGGCGTGCCCAGCGTGCCGTACACTCCCGGCTGGCCATACTCGTTATTCGAGCAGAGTATCGTGCTGCTTCCACCCATCCACGCCCATTGGTTCGTGGTAGGATTCAACTCCCAAAGGTCGTTGAGATCGCCAGAACAGCGGTTGGCATCGTAGCCCCAGCCCCCAAAGAGCCAGAGATGGCCGCTGCCGTCGGTCCAGCTTGTAGCTCCATATCGGCTTCCTGGGATGTTTCCGGCGGCAGGTGTGCCCAACGTACCGTACACACCTCGTATTTGGCCCGCAGTGCTGCTTCCGCCCATCCACGCCCATTGGTTTGTGGATGGATTGAACTCCCATATGTCATTAAGATTGCCCACAATAATACTGCCACTAGTGCCGTTAGTCACATAGCCTACGCCACCAAAGAGCCAGCGATTGCCACTACTATCGGTCCAGCTTGTAGCTTCATATCTGCTTCCAGGGATGTTTCCGGCAGCAGGCGTTCCCAATGTGCCGTATACGCCGAGATGATTGACCGTGTTGCTTCCGCCCATCCAGGTCCAATCCAATATGCCTCCCACGGCCAGAGGTGAGATAAGGTAGCTGGCAGACGCCACGGCGCTGTTGGAATAGCCAGTGGCCAAAGCAAGCGCCTCCAGCGTCTCTGTCGATGAGATGGTGATCGCAGCCGTGTACTTGGTGGACGAAGTAGTCGGCGTCGTTCCATCGGTGGTGTAGTAGATGGTTGCGCCAGACATCGCATCGCTGATCGAGACCATCTGGGTAGAGCTGTAGCTGCCAGCCGGTACGCTGAAGACCGGAGTCGCAGTGACTGGCAAAGCAACCGTCACCGCAGGGGATGAACCTGTAGCGCTGCTGTAGATAGAGGAACTGGGCGAATCCGGCGTGTAGCTTGCTGCGAAGGTGTCGCTGCCCAATGCCAGCGATCCAGCGGCGATGTTGAATGGAGCACTGCCGCTACTAAGAGATGTAGAGGGAGATGTGTAACCACCACCAGTCAGAATCACCGAACCGGTTGGTGTCCGATTGTTGCTTCCCGCACTCACATACACCGTCACCGACAACCCCTGCGTGGGGGTAATGCTGGTAAAGGAGGGGATCACCGTCACGGTCGGCGTTGTAGTAGGAAGCTGATACACCCATAGGTCGTTGTATAAATTCAAAGAGCTGGGCGCACGATAGCCTTGGCCCCCAAAGAGCCAGAGACGATCGCTGCTGTCGGTCCAGCTCGCAGCGCTATTACGGCCTCCTGGGATGTTTCCGGCGGCAGGCGTTCCCAACGTGCCGTACACGCCAAGCTGGTTGGCCGTGTTGCTTCCGCCCATCCAGGTCCATTGGTTTGTAGAAGGATTGAACTCCCAAAGGTCGTTGAGAGAGCTACCATTTCCCTTGGCATCATAACCATTGCCCCCAAAGAGCCAGAGATTGCCGCTGCCGTCGGTCCAGCTCGCAGCGCCACTACGGCCTCCTGGGATGTTTCCGGCAGCGGGCGTTCCCAATGTTCCATACACCCCAGACTGGCCATATACGCCAGTGACGGTCGGCACCGTGCTGCTTCCTCCCATCCACGCCCACAGATTTGTGGAAGGATTGAACTCCCATAGGTCGTTGAGAAGACCACCATTGCCATTGGCATCGTAGCCACCGCCCCCAAAGAGCCAGAGAGTGCCTCTGCTGTCGGTCCAGCTCGCTGCGCCACTACGGCTTCCTGGGATGTTTCCGGCGGCAGGTGTGCCCAGCCTGCCATACACACCAGACTGGCTGCTAACAGAGCTGCTTCCACCCATCCAAGTCCATTGATTCGTGGAAGGATTGAACTGCCAAAGGTCGTTTCCGGAGCCTCCCGCTCCCCCAAAGAGCCAGAGATTACCGCTACTATCGGTCCAGCTCATTGCATCTTGACGGCTTCCAGGCATGTTTCCGGAGGCAGGCGTGCCCAACTTGCCGTACACGCCAGACTGGTTGTATGTGCTGCTTCCACCCATCCATGCCCACAGGTTAGTGGAGGGGTTGAACTTCCAAAGGTCGTTGAGATCGCCAGAATCACCTCCGGTAACATAGCCTAAGCCCCCAAAGAGCCATAGATTACCGCTGCTGTCAGTCCAGCTCGTTGCGCTACTACGGGATCCTGGGGTGTTTCCGGCGGCAGGTACGCCTAGCGTGCCGTATACGCCAGACTGGCCTGCACCAGTGCTGCTTCCGCTCATCCAAGCCCATTGGTTCGTAGAAGGATTGAACTCCCAGAGGTCGTTTCCATTGCCCCCAAAGAGCCAGAGATGGCCGTCGCTGTCGGTCCAGCTTGACGCGAACTCTCGACTTCCAGGTATGTTTCCAGCGGCAGGTGTGCCCAACGTGCCATATACACCCGGCTGACCACACGCATTACTTTGATTCGAGCAGATTAACGTACTGCTTCCGCCCATCCAGATCCAATCCAGCGCGCCGCCCCCTGCCAGAGGTGAGATGGTGTAACCGGCGGATGCAACTGCGCTGTTGGTATAGCCGCTATGTATGGCAAACGCCTCCAACGTTTCTGACGACGAGACGGTGATTGCGCCACTGTATACAGACGAACTTGTCGTCGGTGTGGTGCCGTTGGTGGTGTAGTAGATAGTTGCACCTGTCGTTGCATCGTTGATCGTTACCGTCTGCGGGGTGGTGTAGGTGCCAGCCACGGGCAAGAAGGTCGGCGCGGCGGCAACTCCTGCCTGGTTGACCACGATGCTCTGTGTTACCTGCGATGCTTCTGTGTAGTTGCTGTTACCGGCCTGATTCGCTGCAACCACGATGGTGCCTACGCCGGTGATCGTCAAAGTACTGCCGCTGACCGTTCCCGGCCCGGAGAGAACACTGAAGGTAACTGCTAGACCAGAACTGGCGCTGGCCGACAGCGTGATTGGCGCAACACCGTAGGTTACGGGTGAACTCGGCGCAGTAAAGGTGATCGTCTGCGATGCCTGTGTTGCAGTCCCGCTCAGCGAAACCGTCTGCATGGCGTTGGAGCCGTTCATGCTGTTGTCTGTGACTACCAACGACCCGCTGATACTGCCTGCCGCTGTCGGTGCAAAGCTGATCGGCAGAGTGCAGGATGCTCCCACTGCCAGAGTTCCTGTGGACGAGGCCGTGCTTCCGATCAAAGGGCAGACCGTTCCGCCAGTGCTGTTCAGTGTAAAGTTCGACGCGATACTGGGATTGCTCCCGTTCGACGGAATCGGAAGTGTCAGTGCTGTATTTCCGTTGTTCCACAGGGCTACCGTCTGCGGACTGTCGCTGCTCGTCGAACCTACAGCCGTCGATGCGAAGCTCATACTGCTTGTGCTGGCGCTAATCTTTCGGATGCGATTGCTACTGACGTCCGTGGTGTAGATATTCCCAGTGCTATCTACTACAATCCCCCAGGGTTCGTCGAGTTCCGCGCTGGTCGCTAGGCAACCGTCTCCCACTGTATCAATCTCTCGCGAGCAATCTGAGCCGTTGACGCCAGCCACCGTGCTGATCAGACCTGTGCTGGCGCTCACCTTACGAATGTAATTGTTGGTGTAGTCCGCGATGTAGATGTTCCCGGCACCATCAAGCGCAACCCCGCCGAGCCCGCCGAGTTCCGCGCTGGTCGCCGCCATGCCGTCACCACTATATCCGAGATTTCCATTGCCAGCCACCGTGCTGATCAGGCCCGTGCTTGCGCTCACCCTACGAATTCTGTGGTTATGATCGTCCGCGATGTAGATGTTCCCGGCGCTGTCAACCGCTACCTTCCCCCAGCTCACGAGTTCCGCGCTGGTCGCTGCTATGCCATCGCCGTTATAACCTTGGGTCCCATTGCCAGCCACCGTGCTGATGATACCTGTGCTGGCGTTCACCTTCCGAATACGTCCGCCAGGTACCTCCGAGATGTAGATATTACCGACGCTGTCTACCTCAACCTCGACGGGTCCGTAGAGTTCCGCGCTGGTTGCCGAGATGCCATCGCCGTTATATCCGTTTCCTCCATTGCCCGCCACTGTGCTGATGAGCCCCGTGCGAGCGCTTATCTTCCGAATGCGACTGTTGAAGTAGTCTGCGATGTATATGTTTCCAACGCCATCCACAGCGACCCCATGTGGATAATAAAGTTCGGCACTGGTTGCCGAGATACCATCTCCGTTGTACCCTTGGGTTCCATTGCCCGCCACCGTGCTGATCAGACCCGTGCTGGCGCTCAGCTTCCGGATGCGATTGTTATAGTAATCCGCGATATAGATGTTCCCCGCGCTATCAACAGCTCCCCCCCACGGGTTGTAGAGTTCCGCGCTGGTAGCCGCGATGCCATCACCGTTATAACCTTGGGTCCCATTGCCCGCCACCGTGCTGATGATGCCTGGAGCAAAGACCGCTTCCGGTCCAGTTCCCACGCCGGAGATGTATTCCGTGGCCTGCACATTGCCGCTGCCATCTGTAATCACGATGGCACCCATGCGCTGCCCAGGCGCAATTGGAGTAAAGGTGTAATTCACCGTGCATATCTGCCCTGCCGTGTAGGCTGTACCGACGGTGCAGGTGCCACCGTTGACATAGTTGAAGTCCAGCCCCGTTGCTCCCTGGGTCACTACGCTGATCGATCCCAGCGTGAAGCTGCTCGAAAACAAAATCGTTGCAGTCTGCGTTCCACTTGCCGTACCCACCGGCTCCGTCGGCGCGGTGGAGGAGCCTGTCCAGCCTGTGCCGTATACGTTGGCCGCTGCGATGACGTTGCCGTTGCCATCCTTCAGAACCACGGTCCCGTCGCGAAGGCCTGTGAGCGTCGGCGTAAAGGTGACATTCACCGTGCAGGTAGCGCCAGCGGCGTAGGCCGTGTTCGCCGCACATGTGCCCGTGGTCGCGGTCGCAAAGTCCAGCCCGGTTACGCCTCCGGTGAGGGCCGCAAAGCTGCCCAGCGTCCCGGCTGTGTCAAAGGTGAAGGTAAAAGGAATAGTGGCACTCGTTTGGCCGATGGAGACCGTCCCGAAGTTAGCAGAGCCCGCCATAAACTCCACCACACTGTTGTTGCTGAATGGAAAGCAGGCAAAGACGTTTCCGCTTCCATCCACCGTAACGCCAAAGGCATAGGTGAGACCGGGGGCAAACGTCTTAACCGTGGTGTAACCGCTTGCCGCCAGATACTCTTTCACTCCTCTGAATGCCATATCGTCAGCGACGAAAACGTTATCGCCTCCGTCTACCGCAACGCCCTTGATTAATCCGAAGCCGCTGGCCAACGTCGTGACCGTGGTATAACCGCCCGCCGCCAAAATCTCCTTGACAACAAAATTGCCGTCATCGGCGACGAAAACATTGTCACTTACGTCCACCGCCACGCTCTCGGGTGAGTTGAAGCCGGTGCCCAACACCTTGACCGTGGTATAGCCACCCGCCGCCAGAATCTCTTTCACCGCACTGTTATGGGCATCGGCGACAAAGACGTTCCCGCTCCCGTCCACCGCAACGCCTAAGGGAAAGTTGAAGCCGCTGCCCAACGTCCTCACCGTGGCGTAGCCACCCGCCGCCAGTATCTCCTTAACGGCATTATTGCTTGAATCAGCGACATAGACGTTGCCGCTTCCATCCACCGCAACGCCCGAGGGCGAGCTAAAGCCACTGCCCAGTGTCCTCATCGAGGTGTAGCCACCCGCCGCCAGTATCTCCTTAACAGCATTATTGCCTGAATCAGCGACATAGACGTTGCCGCTCCCGTCCACCGCAACGCCCGAGGGCGAGTTAAAGCCGTTGCCCAACGTAACCTGGGCATAGCTGAAGTGGGCGGTCAATGTCGGCGATGTCGATGTGGTGTAGTTCGCCGTCACCGTCCTGCTCGCGGCCAGGGTCACTGTACATGTGGCGCTAGAAACCAGATCGCAGCCCGTCCAGGATGAGAAGCTGTTTCCGCTGGCAGTAGATGGCGCGGTCAAGGTCACCTGCGCGTTCTTGTTATAAGTGCGCACAAAACTGGTCGTGCCATTGCCTGACGAATTGTTGTCCGCCGGGCTGACCGTGATCCCCACTCCACTGGACGGGTTTGTAGAGTTCACTGTCAGCGTGTAACCGCTGGTCGAAACAGGACTGACAGTCACCATAGTCACTACGGGTGCCCGAGCCTCCCTGTTCGCACTGTCAAGCATATCCGCTACATAATAATAAGTACCCGCCACCGTAATTGTGTTGTCTGTGAAGGTGCTTGACGCGGTAGTGCCTCCAGAAAGAGTCTGGGTACCGAAATTCGTCCACGCTCCCGGCTGACCATTGTTGTCGGTAGCTTTCCACAGGGTGACGCTCGACAGTGTCGTAGACCCCGAATCAACTGCGCTGTATCCAATCTTGACTGGATCATTGACAGATATGGTGGACGGCGTCACAGACCACGAGTTGATCCACAGCATATTGTCGTTGATCAATTGCGTAGCGATTTCTTTTTGCGGATCAGACAGTGCGCCAAGGCATCTCACACTGTGGAGCATAAGCTCAGGAATCGGAATAAATACCCAGCAATCTAGGTTCGATAGGACTTCCCAATCAGAACCGGTATGTGAGAACTGTGCCGGTGCCGGGAGGACTACGGCACTATGGGGTCCGAGTGCTGGGACTGCTTGACTATCTAACGGAACGATCTCATCTGAGTATCCCCTTATTCCAAGCCACGATAGGGATTGATCCCCGATATAATTTGCTACCGCCTGGATAGGCACAGTATTCATGGATGGAGTAACGCCAAAGTTTGGCGAGCCAATAAAGTTAAGTTCCTCAAGAAGGCCCGCACCACCATCTGATTCCGGAAGTAACTCCTTCATGTTTGTTGATTCAAATGCATTGCATTGAAGCCCTTGGTCGGCAGATGATGCGAGTTCTGCAAGCAGAGTTGGTGTTGCAATCGGAGATCCTGAATGAGGCGTGTCAAGGGTAATGATATTCGCAACATCATTGGCGTAGGCAGCTTGAGGAGTTCCAGGTAAGCAACTCGATTGTTGGTAGTCTGGGGCCCCTTTGATGAAATCACTAACGGCATAGTCATAGCAGGAGCCGACAGAAGCCATGTTCTCAACATAGGCTCGTGCGTCAAGTCCGCCCATGCTGTGAGCGATGATGTTTACACTTGCAGCGTTCGCTACACCTCCGGTAGGGTTGGTGATTTCCTTGATCTTCTCGACAACCTTTTTTATTTCATAAGCCTTATTCAATATTGATATCCTAGCGACGTTATCCGGGTCAGTGTCTTGTCCAATCGGATCATAAAACTGAATCGCAAAGAAGCGTGCATCGGAACCTATTGGCTCTTGGCCGAATAGGCTAAATAGTTGGATAGGACCAGTGGCTAGGGGAGTTCCAGACTGGTCGCTTACTTGATAATAAGCATAAGAATCCAGAACGCTATTATATTCAATAATATATTCTGCTTTATTGGGATATATTGCACTCAGTGCCGTATTAAGATTAAGCGAAGAAAGCAGGGGTGCCCAGTCATAGGCGCTTCCGCACCAGCCATGCACAAATAGAATCGGTCTGTTTGGCGGAGAAGGCTGCGCATGCATGGGTACAGTGCCGAACAGCAACGACAATATGACTAACGCCAGCCCGATGAAACGATTTGTGCTGCTCCACTTCTGTACCAAGGCACGCATGAAACCCCCTATTCGGTAAACACCAGCACATCAGACTGCTCTATTGTTCTTATGTGCCCAGGGTCAGGCTCCGGGCGGGAATGAATGATGGAGAGAATCAGGCCATCAGAAAGCCCCGCCTTCACCAGCTTGATGACGATGTTGTCGTTCAGCGTCGATTGGGCTTTGAGTGTTCGCAGTGTCGTCCATGCGACGGAGCACACTGTCAGACGTGCCGCGACCAGCTTCTTGAGAAGCATCGGCCTTCCCTCTTTGACGAGCGCCTTCCGCGTTAAAGCGAGCGGAATGCTCCCGGCTGTACAGTACAGCTATTCAGCCTATTTCAGTGTCGGCATAACTATACACCCGATCTGTCTATAGCCATATAAACATTGGAGATATTTGCACAGCCTCAATTTGCACGTTTATCGGACACCGCGCCGGTGCTGGAGCTGCGCCCTGAGGCGCTGTGTTAGAACTTGCATTCCATGAAGAGTTCCCAAATTCGATCAACGGTCACCGAATCTACCTGTGTGCAACAGCCGGTTGTGTAGGCGCTGTCACCCGCTGGGGCTTTTTCTTGCTCACTGGCAACATCATCTGAACCACCATTGCGTTCGCATCTCGCTTCTGCTGAGATACCGCCCGCGTATAAATATCCATGGTCGTTCGGGAATTAGCGTGCCTTAAGAGCTCCTGCGCCACCTTAATGTCAACTTTCATAGCCCGCAGATTTGTCGCCAGCGAATGCCGGAAGTTGTGCCAGCCGATCTGCTTGTCGACGATACCAGCCCGCTCAAGCGCAGGCCTGATGCTCCTCTTCAACAAGCTGTCAGGGCTCAGTGGCTTCTTGCCGTTGAGCCGAATCGATGGAAAGAGAAAGTCTCCCGTCTCCTTATAGAGCGACTCCTCTCGCCATGCCATGAGCACTTCGAGAACGAACGGATGCAGCGGAACCGGCCGCCGCGAACACTCAGTCTTTGTCTCCCCAAAGTGGTTGCGTACACACGAACGCAGCACATTAATTTCCAGTGTCGATGCGTTCACGTCGGCCCAAGTCAAGGCGATCCATTCTGAACGTCGTAGCCCCGTGCTTGCTGCAAGCAGGACCATCGCCCGATCCCGTACTGAGAGCTGAGCAACCAGTGCCTGGAATTCAGTCGGGGTGAGAATGTCCTTCTCCCGGAGGCGCTTCGACGAAGTGCGGACTTTACTGATGGGGTTGAACGTCATCCATTGCTGACGAATCGCGTGGCTATAAAGAACGGAGAACGTAGACTTGATCTTCGTCTTCGACGCGGGGGCTAGGTTGAGGCCATCCAACCAGTTCTCGACATCCACAGTGCGCACTGAAAAAAGCCGAGTACTCCCCCATCGCGGTTCGATATATCGCTTGGTCAGGACGAGGTGGTTCTCCTGGCTGGCGAAGGCCTTCCGACCCAATTCGTGCTCGCGATAGTGCACGATAAGTTCCGCGACTGTCTGCGGCACTCGGATAACAGAATTAATGTTAGCGCGAAGTGTGGCAACGGCTTTCTCAGCGTCACGTTTCAACGGTAGTTCACTGACCGTCCCAATGATCTGTCTGCGATACTGTCTCTTGCCATTTGTGTATTCATAGAAGCGAAATACCCAAACATCGGGTTTTCCCTTCCGCGGTTCCCTGAGGAGCGAACCCCTCTGGAACCGGTTGCTCAAGCGGCGACCCGAAGGACAGAGGTGCGCTCATTGGATTGACTTTTAACCCAAGCTAGCAATTCGTCCTCAAAGAACCGCCACATCCTGCGGTGTCCTTCTCCCAGCGGGTGGGCAGGGGTGTATCCCACGCGAGCCCAGCGGATGAGCGTCCGATGATCCATGTGCAGCAGTGCCGCTGCCTCAACTGGCGTCAGCGGGTTTCGTTTAGCGGGAGGACAGTCCAGCTTTGCGGCCGGCTGCGGCATCAACTTCAGTTTCTCGTTCATCAGGGTTCCTTCTCTATTCATGTTGGTGATCTCGACGTTGCCGAGCTCGTTGGTTGTAGTCGGTCGATTGAAACCAGGGTGGGACCCCATCACCGACGTACTCACGATGATGGGGGGCAGATAGGCATCAACGAACCTTCAGATCAAGCCGTGGGAACCACCGAATTGTAGAGTTTACGGTGGAGTGCCCGAGTACCCCGCAGAGTGTCACGAGGTCGCATCCACTATTAGCTAGGCGCAATGCCAAGCGATGGCGGAACTCGCGGAGCGGGAATCGTTTTACTTTCAACCGATCGCAATAGCCATGAACCATCCTGCGAACCTGCTCAGTGCTCAATCGGGCTCCACTTCTAGTTGTAAATAGTGCGGGGCTGTCATCTTCTGCACGTTTGGTGTCGAGATAGGCTTTCAAAGCCTCGGCCGCCTTGGCGGGAATATAGAACACGCGCTGCCTGGCGGACTTTGAACGTGACAAACTGCCGGTAGCGGTCGTTTCAACGCGACCGTCTGCAAGCTCCTCGGTTTCGAACTTGACCATAGAAGTGTCCAGCATTACGGACTCGCCGACACGAAGTCCACTATCCCGAAGGAACAAGATAAGCGCCTTATCCCGTGGATCAGAAATTCCGGCAATTAACCGATCCATTTCCTGCTGGGTCAGAGTGAAAGTTAATTGATCCTTGGGAACGCGTTTACGTGATGTGCGGCGACTGAGCGAAGTCGAACTCTTCGAGCGTCTTGATCCTGGGCAGATGCGCTTCCTTCATCCTCAACTCGATGCTGCGTCGTTCCCGGTCTTCCATCTCCGCCTGGAGCAGAGC
>Ga0181520_10008878_pt1 | contig 14111 bp, 14 predicted proteins | sample PEATcosm2014_Bin_29_FD_132451 | JGI IMG/M metagenome (GOLD analysis project Ga0181520, IMG submission 132451) | Peatland microbial communities from MTU Mesocosm Facility, Houghton, MI, USA - PEATcosm2014_Bin02_30_metaG | ecosystem: Environmental > Terrestrial > Soil > Wetlands > Peat | place... | reverse complement strand
TCGACGCCAGCGGATTCATTCTCGGCCTGGGTTACGTGATGGGCTTGCGCGTCGCTCTCATCTTTTGCGCCGGGGGAATTCTGGCGAACCTGGTCATCGTTCCGGTGATCTGGTTTCTGGGCAGCCACATGAACATGGCGGTGTATCCCGGAATTATGCCTGTTGGCGATATGAGCGCGGCGCAAATCTACGGCAGTTACGTACGCTTTATCGGAGTGGGCGCCATCGCTACGGCGGGCCTCATCGGCGTGGTCAAGTCGCTGCGCGTGATTGCCGGCTCCTTTGGGATCGCGCTGCGCGCATTTCACTTGCGCGAGGCCGATCAATCCGAGCGCACCGATCGCGACATACACGTAATCACCATTCTTCTTGGCATCGTGGCCAGCGCCATAGCGGTCTCCATCTTCTTCAGCCGCCTTCAGGTTTCATGGACCGTTCTTGCTTTGGGCCTTGGGCTGGTGCTGATCTTTGCCTTCTTTTTTGCTTCCGTGGCGGCAAACGCCATCGCCACCACGGCGAATAATCCCGCATCGGGAATGACGATGCTCACTCTGATCATCTCTTCGGTGGTGCTGTTGAGGTTCGGCCTGTCGGGAACCACGGGCATGTTTTTTGTGATGGCGATCGCGGGCATGGTGTGCACAGCCCTCTGCGTCTCCGGCCAGTTCATCACCGATCTGAAAACCGGCTACTGGCTGGGCTCGACGCCCGCGGCGCAAGAGAAAGTGAAGTTCCTGGGCGTGATTGCCGCGGCGGCCGCGGCCGGGCTCACCATCGTGCTGCTGGCCCATACGTTTCAGTTCGGCGAAGCCGCGCCGGGCGATCTGCGGCCCATTCTCGCCGCGCCGCAAGCTTCCATCATGAAGGCGCTGGTTGTAGGATTCATGAGCCGCCAGCCTGTCGCCTATGTACTCTTCGGCGTCGGAGCATTAATTACGCTGGTGATGGAGATGCTTGGCACTTCATCGCTTGTGTTCGCGTTGGGAATTTACCTTCCCCTGAACCTGACCACCCCGATTCTGGCCGGAGGATTTCTGTCGCACCTGGTCAATCGCCGTTCAGAGAAGACGGGCGGCGAACCCGGCCACCGAATCCGCGAGCGCGGAATTATCCTGGCTTCGGGCTTAATGGCAGGCGGCGCGCTGGGCGGCGTCCTGGGTGCGGCTTTGCGGCTGCTCCCGGGATTTCACGAAGATCTCATTCAAACGCCTTTTTATTCCTGGGATTTGGTTTCGCAATGTGTATCGGCCCTGCTTTTTGCGGGGCTGTGTTTCTATGTCTGGCTCGGCGCCTCCAAAATGGAAAAGGAGAAGTCATGAACCAACTTGATCTGTGTATCGCCGAGGCGATTCTCGGCATCGACACGCTTTGGGGCGGCGACGTGATGTGCCCCTCGGGCACGGGACGCTTCATCGCCGATAGCTGGTTTTCCGATGAGCCGCTGCCCGCAGCCTACACGCATCCGGCCGCTGCGCGCTTGCGCCAGTCCGGCGGCGTGGCTGCCAAAGCCATCGACCGCGATGCCATTGAAGCTTATCTCCGCGACGTGGATGTTCCCGGTGCAATTGCAGGTGTTCGCAAAGAGGCCGCCGGGTGCGGCGAACTGCGCCGGTCCTATCTTTACGGGATGGCGCTGAGCCTCGACGTCATGTGGGACCTTGCCATGGAAGTGCTCGGCAAGGGCGATCCCGTTCCGTATGCGCGAGCCGTCGATGCTTCCACCGGCAAGCCGCCGGAACCTTCGCGGCCGGAAAAAAAGCGGGAACGCGTGGCCGAGCTGTTGGGGCGCGCAGGCTACGCGTCTTCGCAATCCGGCGGAATTCTGGCCGCAGTGGATGCGTGGCGCCGCGATCGCGTGACCCCGATGGCATCGGTGCGCGCACTGGGCCAGGCCGTGATCGCACACTTTGACAATCTGAGCGCGAAGAACCTACTGCCGTACCTTCCCGTGGCGCTCTCGCGAGTGCCGCGCGCCAACATCGACTTCCTGCCCATCAAGGACGCATGGTTCTCCGGCTCGATGAATTACATTGGGCGGGCGCGAAACGCTGACGGCAGTCCGCAGTACGAAGCCAGTTATGAGATCAACGCTTCGTTGCAGATTTCGTACCCGGAGTTTGAGCAGCTCGTCAGCCACGAAGTGGTTCCGGGGCACGTGACCACTTTTGCCTACCTGCAGGATTTGTATGTGTGCGGAAAGGCAGGCTTCGAGGCCTCGATTCTTACCATGAATACGCGCGCCGCCACGCTGTTTGAAGGACTTGCCAATAATGCCATCCTGATTGCGCATGGCGTGACTGAAGTGAACCAGTTGCCCGACGAAGACTTGCAGATCGGCGTGCTTCTGGCCCTTTTGCAGGACGATGCGAAGAACCAGTCGTCCTACATGACCTGGGGCGAGAAGAGACAACAGGCGGAAGTCGCGGCCACGCTGCGTCGCGATTTTCTGGTGACCGAAGAACGCGCGGATAAACTCTCCGGCGCATGGGGCCGGCATCCCCTGCTCGGCCGCATGTACCTTCCGGCCTACCGTTCCGGAACGGAAAGAGTGGCGCAACTCCGGCGCACTTATCCTGCCGACCGAGTACTACCGGCGATTTACGGGTGCAAAGGGCTCGTCGACATTGAGACCGTTGAACAGGTTCTGAAAGGCTAGAAGAGCCGCCGCGGTGTTGAACTCCGCGAAAGAGCCGTGTGGTAGTTTTCTAGTGTGTCCAACGCCAAGACTCTGGCCCCCGGCCAAATTGAGCCTGCGCAGCCAGGTTCAAAGCGGTTTACTGCGTGGCACGCGGGGACGGCGCTGCTCCTCGCGCTGGGCTACTCCGGCTACTACTTTTGCCGCTCCGATCTCTCGGTGGTGCTGCCGGATCTGATTCACGATATGGCGCGGCACGGAATGACGCCGAATGCGGCGGAGATTCGGCTCGGTTTCATCGCCTCGGTCGGCACAATCGCATACGCGTTCGGCAAATTCTTCTCGGGCGCCATCGCCGATACCGGCGGCGGCAGGCGAAGCTTTCTCGGCGGAATGGCCGGATCGATTCTCTTCACCATCCTCTTTGCCATGAGCGGGAGCTTTCCACTCTTCACCATGGCATGGATCGGCAATCGCCTCTTCCAGTCGCAGGGATGGGCGGCCCTGGTGCGGGTTTCGTCGCGCTGGTTCTCGTACTCCACATACGGAAGCGTGATGGCCGTCGTCAGCCTGAGCTTTCTGTTCGGCGATGCGGGCTGTCGATGGATGATGAGCGAACTGATGGCGCACGGCGTGGGCTGGCGCGGCGTGTTCTTCTTCGCGTCGGGCGCGCTCGCGGTTCTGATGGTGATGTGCTTCGTGCTCTTGCGCGAGTCGCCAGAGGAACGCGGACTGCCCAAGCCGGAAGTGAATCCGAGGAATGTGTATGCGGGCAAAGAGGGTGCAGACGGGGGAACGGCGGGCGACGATGGGCGCGTGAACATGGGAGCGATTCTGAAGCCGCTGCTCACGAGCTTTCCTTTCTGGATGGTCTGCGTGCTGGCGTTCGGAGCGACGCTCTTGCGCGAGACGTTCAACCTCTGGATGCCGACGTACTTCGTGCAGTTCGCCGGGTTCTCGCCGAGCGTAGCCGCGAGCCGAAGCGCGCTGTTTCCGTTGTGCGGTGGAATCTCGGTGCTGCTGGGCGGATTTCTGAGCGACAAGCTGGGACCGAACGGCCGCAACATCCTTATGGTCGCCGGCATGTCGGCCTGCACGGTTTGCCTTGTGCTCATGGGCCACATTCCGTCGCCCGCCGGCCTGTGGGCGCCATCGATTCTGGTTGGGCTGGTGGGGTTCACGCTGCTCGGTCCGTACTCGTACCTGGCGGGCGCCATGTCGCTCGATTTCGGCGGCGAGAAGGGAAGCGCCACGGCGGCCGGAATCATCGACGGGTTCGGCTACATGGCCGGATGGCTCTCAGGCGACACGATCGCGCGGATCGCGGTTGCATGGGGCTGGCGGACAGCGTTCCTCTCGCTGGCAGTGGTCTCGCTGCTCACGGCGCTGGTCGCGGTGGTGCTGGCGGCGCACCAGCGGAGGGTTCCGGTGGCGGTGGGTGAAGGAGTGAAGGAGTGAAGGAGTGAAAGAGTGAAGGAGTCAAGGAGTCAAGGAGTGAAGAAGTGAAGGAGTGAAGGGGTGAAGGAGTGAAGGAGTGAAGGAGTTAAACAAGAGCAAAGGAATGAGGCAGTTAAGGGATGGAAATGCACATGTTGCAAATGAGCATGCTGCGTGTTGATTCTAAAGAGGTTGCGAGGAATAAATGTGACGCAATTGGATGCATTTTTTCGACAATTCAGGAAACGATCTATTGATTCTAAACGAGTTAAGTGGCGAAAAGTAAGCGAAACATCCCAAACTTTTTTATTTCGTTATTTTTCGGAGGGGTTTGCCCCTTACGCAGTCCGCCTAAGCATGGCTACGCTTGACGCCATTTCCTGCTGCTCCAGCATGTCTATCGCGAGCTGCAAGTCGCGACTCTCGATCAATGTTTTGCCCCAGCGGCGGGCCAATGCCGTCTTCTGTCCAAGTGTCAGGCCGGCGGCCTGGAGTTCATCGGCAATGGTTTCACGTACGAGCCGGCAAGCGTCCAGTTTGGATTTGAGGATACGAATCCTGAGGTTGCAGATCGCTGATTCCATGGTGCCCGCCTCCAGTCATGCGCCGATGCGTGTGATTTAGATCACGACATCATTCCAGTTTTTTACCGCAATTCAGCCCGAGATTATGTTCAAAATTGACCAATGTGCACCGCAACGCACTCTTCATAGCTACCACTTTTGGGTCAGGCTCGTGGGCCCGGCTCGAGCAGTGAACACGGGTTATCGCTCGCCTTTCGCGGAGGATTTTGGCTAGCGGCGGCCGCGTTTGCGCTTGCGATTGGGCTTTGGCCGGTGGTAGATGGTGGAGAGAGCGATGCGGGCGTTGGCCAGGTAGTGCGCGGCATCGCTGTGCGTGACGACGCCGGTCATGGAGGCGTAGTTGATGCAGGCGATGAAGTCGCAGATGTTCTTATAGCCGGAGAGCGAAGGCACGGCCTTGAGATAGGCCTTGTTGCCGGCCTTCTCGCACTCGTATTCCTTCGAGTCCTCGTCCTCAGCCAGGTCGTCGTGGGCGCTGGTCCAGGCCTCCATGCAGATGCCGATGGCCTTTTTGCCGGAGTCGTCTGAAGAGGTTTGAGTCGCGGCGGCGGCGTTGATGGAGGTAATGATTGCGAATGCCATGAAGAATCCCCTTTCATCTTCTTCAAGGCTACCGATTTGGTGGAATTAATCGGCAAACTTGGGGAGATTTATTTGCGGGGCGTAAGGGATGGATGGGGAAGGGGTTAGGTAGTGGTTTGCGGGGTTTCTTTGCAGGGTGGGGGGTTGACAGCGGGAAGACATGGTGGAGATCAAGGAAAGAAATTACTTAACTAACCAAGGCCATTCCGCCCGGTATCCAGACGCCTCAGAATTTTCGATTTTCTTGAGAGGAATGCTCATTCTAGCCTGCTAGGATTATGGCGCATTCATAGGCCTGCAGATTAGGACGAGTGCGCGGACGAATGAATTCACTGCGATTAGCAGCCAACCGAAAATCTGAATCTTGGCTGAGGTCCGCATGAACCTGTGGGAAACCGTTGAATACATCGGCGAAACGCTCGTGACTGTGGGCGTTGTGGGCGAGGTATTCGCCGAGTGGCGTGATCCCCATCGCAGGAGACTCGGGAGAGTGTCAAGCCTTGTTCTCATCGGGGGATTAGCCCTATCGCTCGCCGCGCTGGTTGGGACAAACGAGCATTTCAATGTGACGATTGCAGATCTAAATCTCCGAGCCTCCCAAGCAAATGAGCGTGCCGCGACAGCTGATCGCAAGCGGGCCGAATTAGAAAATGGAATCGCGAATATCTTCGGCCCGAGGCGCTTGACCGCAACACAGTCCGCAGCGATTGTGAAAAGGCTAGCTGGCCTGGACGGCGTGAAAGTCGATGTGTACGTTGTCGATCCTGGCAATGCATACACTTCCAGTGATGATTCGATAGGCTTTGGACGCGATATTGTTAGCACACTCCTAGCCGCGAACATGAATGCTGAAGGTTGGCTGATGAAATCTTGTCTTAGCGGAGTGGAAGTCCGCAGCACGTCTGTAATTACGCTCCCCGATAGCGTCCAGTACCGCAACGCCCTGCGCATCCTTAACGCATTTCGGCCTGAAGTTGGAATGGCTTCAGGAGTGGGCCATGCGATTCCTCTTTGCACAAACGTCGCACCGCTCGACAAGGACTATGCGCATAAACGCTGGGAGGGCGCCAATAACGACACCATCGCGATTGCAATCGGAACAAAAATCCAACCGATTCTGACTCGCGAAATGCTGGAACCGACCCAATCCCAACCTTGATCGTTCGGATCGCGCTGCGATCACGGGTTCCCGAACGCGCTCCGCTCAGGATGACAATTCAAAGGGAGGTCGGGATCTGCGCGCTCAGGATGACAGATCAGGTGGTGGGCTGACGCTCGGTTCGCGCACCTTCTTGCGCGGTCGCCTCTCGTTTTGGTGGCAGAAGCGCCAACAGGACGCCTCCGATCACAAGGAATAGGATCACATCAGTAAAGTTCCTGTGGACTGAGTGACTCCAGGCTTCCACGGTTTGAATCGCCATGACCGAGGCATGGGAGATGTTCCACCAAGCTACCAGAGCAATCATGGAGCGATGCTCAGATGGTCTCTTTGCAGCCAGGAGCAGAAAGACCCCGGCCGGAATAAAGAAGCTCAGAAACATCGGCTCGATCTCGTTCTTCCGCTCCAAAAGCCAGCTGGAATGCCACAGATCCTTAAATAGGAAATAAATTATGGACAGATTCAACAGCCCTACGATTACCAGGACGATCTGCGTCAAGCGTTCTCTTTTCACATTGCCCTCATTGAGCGAATTTTGTTGCGAGCCCAGCGGCCGCTCAGCCAGAGGACTCAAAAATAGTGCACAGGAAAGGAAAAACAAGATCTGCGTGTCGTGCGTGTCAATCTTGTTCGGAATAGGCAAAAGAAAACCGTGCCCGCCATCACATCGGACAGCAACCGGCAGCGCTAGCCTCAAATCCGCGCGGCGATCCCTCAGCGCCTGAAAGCGAGTCCCAGATTTGCGTTAGGACGCGTCGCCGCGCACACCCACAGCCCTCAGCATCAGGGAAACGCCATCGCCCCCGCGCGGCCGTTGATCAAATGGTTATTTCCGGGTTGCCGCTGACACACCGATTAAGCGAGATTCAGAATTGAGTGCAGCGTAAAATGCTGACATGTCGTCCTATCGGAACGAACGACGCAAGTATGTGCCGGTCATCGGAGACGAAGTAGTCTTAACAGGCCGATACGGCGGTACCTACTTGGTCGACGAAGTTGATGCCGTCGAAAAAACGGCTGTTGTCCGACACAAGGGAACCAACGCCCTCCTCAACGGAGTGGAATGGACGACCATGCTCCCGCTGAAGCATCTTGAAGGTCTCGCTGCGATCGTAAAGGCCATAGACGACGGGGAGCCACCTTTTTGAGGTGAATTGCGCATTTTGAATGTGTGGTCGCCCGCCCGGCAATTACTTTGTGGTCAACATTCCGCGCGAGCCCCAGCGCGCAATCGCCGCGGCGACGAACAGCCGACACCCGCCAGCAGCGTTAGCCTCAACTCCGCGCGGCGATCCCCCAGCGCCTGAAAGCAAGACCCAGATTTGCGTCAGGACGCGTCGCCGCGCGCACCCGCAGCCCTCAGGCGTCAGGGAAACGTCATCCGCCGCAGCCGTTGGTCGACCCGTTATTCCCGGGTTGACGGTGATACGCCCGGAACAATCCCAATCCCACGAAAGACCAGCAATTTGTCGCCTGCGAGTTTCGAATTCCAGGATTGCGCAAACTCCAGATGCAGGGATGCCCATCATTCTCGCAATTTCGATGAGCATTCGTGGTGCGCTGGTGCTCATCGATTCTTGATTGCCGAATTGTCCGAGTTCGTCGCCGGAGGTCCTGTCAAGTCCAGGTTGTGCATTACCAGGATTTGCCACTGCCCATCATTCTTTGCCATCACGAAATTCAACAAACCCAGACGATCGGGTCGTGGGTTTCCCTGGGCATCCATCGCACCCGTCATCTCCCAATGAACATCCACGGCTGCTACGTCGGGACGAATGAACCTGGACTTGATGGTTGTATACGCCTGGTGACTGTTTTTGAAAATGGTCGTGAAAATCGGCGCGTGGAACTCTTCAATTTTCGATCGTCCGCTCGCCCCTGTTCCGCGCCAATTCGTGAAGTCGCCGTCCTCAGCGAAAACTGACGCGAATGACTTGGCGTCATGCCGGTTCCACGCATCCATGAACCGGTCCATCAACGCCACGATTGCCTGTTCGTCCACTTCCACTTTACTCTGACCTCGAACGGTAAAAGTCAATCCGGTGCTTTCGTTGTTCACAATGTACTACGTCCTCGTAGCCTCGAATAGGTGACTATCTGCGAGTAGTGAGCGTCCTGAGGAGATGGTCGCCCACCCGGCAGTGACTTTAGGAGTTGAAAAGCCAGAAGCTGACTCTGGATCAGAGGCCGGCGGCCGCAGGAATGAAAATGCGATAGAATTCTGGGCAGTAAACTTCCCCCCGCAATCCCAAATCCGGCGGTGCCTGCATGATGGAACTGAGCCGAGCGAGCGGCCGTAAGGCGGTCCTGTTTTTGCTGCGGTCGCGCGCGCAGTACGGCGCGAACGCGGCGATCTCCGAACTCTGGAACCAACCCCCACAAAGAACGGCGAAGAGGCTCTGCGCGTGGGCGTGTGCGCTGGCGCTGGGGGCTTTCGCCGGCATTGGAGCGCATGCACAACAACAGGCTCCCACTGCGCCGGTCGGCGACATCTACGAGTCCGGCACTCCGCAGCCGGTGGAACAGGCCTTTCAGAAGCTCTATGAGATCGCTGCTGAAATCACTGCCGACCCCAGTTCCCTGTATGTGCAGGGGCAGGTGGACAAGTCGCAGTGGCCGGCAGTTGACCAGGCTCAAGCCCAATGGGATACCGCGATGGGCCAGGCGGGCACTGCGCTAACCCAGGATCAGCGGAACAACATCGTTCCGTGCGCTGCCCATTTGAACGCCGCAATCGCGGACATGGAGCGGGGATACCCGATTCACATCACGCAGGAGTCGAACGCTCCGGCTCAGGCGACAGCTACGGCCCTTTATGGCGAGGGCAAAGATGAGTTTGCGAAGTGCCCGGCAACAGGCGTGGCGACAGACGCCGGAGAGACGCCGGGGACGACGAGCGGCAGTACGCCGGAGACGCCGCCGCTCGGGTCACCGGGGACGCCGCATTCCGGGACCCTGCCTTCGAGCACCGGTTCGAAGCCGATCCTGAAGGGCCGCATCACGAATGGTCCTGATGAGCCCTCCAACGGTGGGCCCAATCAGCCCACCGGCAATGAGCCCAGTCCGTCCTCCAATCCGGTGAGCAACGGGGTCCAGTACCTGCAGGGCATGGCCGCCGGTGTCGGGAACTGCATTCAGGGAGTGGGGAGCAAGATTGCCGGCCTGGGCTACTTTGCCCAAGGCGATTTCGTCGATGCTGCAAAAGCGTGGGGAGTCACCCCCGGCGACTCCGTCACTCTGAAGGCCATTGCCGCTGAACTCACAACGCTGGTTGTCGGCAGCAACGTGACGGCCTACGACCAGGGCGTCGCGGCCGGGCGGCGCATCTGCACGTACGTCCTCATCCCCGGCGCAACGAAAGCTGCCGGCGCAGCCCTCAAGGGCAGAGCTCCTCCTCCTGTCAGCGCCTCAGCGAAGACGCCAATCCAGGGCAGTGCGCTTCAAGAGGCCATCAACGACGCTCCTCAGAAAATTGCCAACCAACCGGTTCAGCTACAAAAGGGCGTTGCTCAGCTCGGAGATTATGTGGACAAGGGTAGCTTTGCCTCCGTCTACAAATATGGCAAGGCCAGTGTGATCAAGCTCAGCAGAACCGATGCAGATGCGGCGGGATATGGTCCAGCGTCGATCGAGGGGCAGCGAAACGGTTTCAATCATCTCAAAGCCGCCGACATCGATACGCCCAAGCTCTCCGACTTCCAGGCTGGCAACTCAAACTCGCCTGCCTCGATTGTGGCCGAAGACGTGACAAAGAAGTATCCCAACTCGTTCCAGCTCTCCCGCGACAGCTACAACAAGATGCCCCCTGCCCAGCAAGGCAAAATCGTCTCCGCTATGCAGGCTTTGAACAACCAGCTCACGAAGAACGGCCTGGGCTCGATCGACTCCAACCCTGGGAACATGACCATGCAGCCGGTCGGCGACGGCTTCAAGGCCATCCTCCACGACTCCGACATGATCTATGACATGGGTGAGCTCCAGGAATTAGTGAAGGGCACGTTACCCGACGGCATGATACCGAAGGGCGTGCTTGACTTTAGCCTTGATGCCGGCGGAGCTAAGGACCTCCTCAGCGGACCCTGGACGCTGGAGTCGCTGATGGAGACAGTTCAGAATGCCCGCATGCAGCGGCTGCTTCCCCTGCCTCTCCCCGAGGGCAAAATACTATCGACACCTCCCCAAATCAACGCGCCCAGCGGAACGGTGCCCGTTGCGCCTCGATGACAGCGTTTGCGGACAATGCGTACGAATACTGCTTGATGGTTGCCTGTAGCGGCAACACGCCGCTTTTGCGCCGAGTCTCAGTCGTGCCGCGTGGAAGGTTGCGCCGGCATCGTGCGCCGGCGCGACAGGCAGAGCCACGCCTTTACGTTGCGGCCGTGGAATTCGGCTGATCGCAACTTGACGATCTCAAGCGCAGGCTCGATGCCGAGGATGACCTCGCGTGCCGTGCGGCGCGGCGGACCGACTTCGCGCGGCGGACCTTCAGTGCTGCCGATCAAGCTGAGCCACAAGCCGCCCGGCGCCAGTGCGGCAGCGACATGTGCCGCGAAGCGCTGTCTCTCATCTTGTTCATCGAATACGTGGAAGCAACCGCGATCGAAAACGAACTGGAATGGGCCGTCGGACAGAGGCGCGGCGAGAAAATCCCATGCAGCGAAGCGGCAGCGCAGTGCGCGTTCTTTCATCCTGGCGCAGGCACTCTCGACGGCGAGCGGCGCGATATCGACTCCGAGTACGTCGAAACCGCGTTCCGCCATCCAAATTGCATTCGTACCGGTACCTGCGCCGATTTCAAGCGCCGGGCATGGCGTGACCGCGCCCGATGTGACGAACTCGACGAGCAGAGGCTCCGGTTGCCCAGTGTCCCAGGGCAGCTGTCCTGAGGCGTAGCTGTCATTCCACGTCGGGTGCGGCATCTCGATACGATTTTAGCTCCATCCGCAATGGCGTTCACGGAGCCGGCAAAAGCCGGTTGGGTCGCCGGTCTTGATGCGCGGGAACATTCCGGATTATTTGGGTGTCTAACCAAAGAAGCGGGTTTCATTCCGCGCCCGCGAATTCCCCAGGAGGCTCGACGGATGAAGAAATTCTTGATCCTTTGCACAGGACTGGCGTTTGCCCTGACCACAGCAACAGCGTTAGCGGCCGATCTTACCGGCACCTGGTCCGGCGAGATGCCGGGCCAAAACGGTGGCACATTTCACATCTCCTACACCTTCAAACAGGATGGCGCGAAGCTGACCGGCTTTGTGAAATCCCCGCAGGGCGACCTGATCCAGATTGCCGAAGGCAAGATTGATGGCGATAAAGTCTCCTTTAATCTCACCGTCAACGGCACCACAATTTTGCATGAGGGCACCATCAGCGGAGATACCATCAAGCTCAACACAACTTCCGACGATGCAGGGTATCAAGGCGGCGACCTAACACTCACGCGAGACCATTCTCAATGAGATGACTCACAGGGTTCAGTCGCCGATAATTCCCGCAGACCATAGGGAGGTTGGGCTGTGCTCAGGATGAAAGATTCGATGGCGGCCGGCCGGGGCTGAAGCCCGGATCTTTGTGTCGGCGGGTACAGGGGCCTGAAGGCCCCTGCTCCTCCCGGTGTTTCCGCAGGGGCTAAAGCCCGCTCACGTTTCTGGACGGTTTGCGGCACGACTGAAGTCGTGCCCTGACACAAGACTCTTTGATTGGAGTTCGTGCTATCCCACCCTGGGCGCAAGAACAAAAACGCGCTGCCCAGAGGGCGCCCAGGTGGGGCAGCCCATTTCTTGGTGAGTAAGGATCGACGAAACGTGGGCGACCCGCGGATCGGCAGGGCGGGGGTTCAGAAGACGCTGAGGGTCACCCCAGCGACGGCGGGTGCCATTTCAGGTCACGTATGGAGCTGCAAGGGGACCGCCGCGCGGGCTTCATAGTGCCCTTGCGCACTTTGCCTAAACCAATTCAGACGCACCGGATTACAAATGTGCGCCGATTCAAAGCGAGCCAGTTCCGGTTCATTCAGAACCGTGGCTACTGTAACGAAACACCCCGTGCAAATGGAATCGTGAGTTCCGTTGTCATTGTGTCGATGTGGGAAGCCTGGCTTTAACAGCGTGAGCATTTTGGACCCCTCTCATCTGCTAAGGTTTCTAGAGGGTACCCGCCGTCCGCACGGCCTGGCTGTGCAATTTTGCTCAATGTGAAATCTACGCCGCAGGCTTCAAACTGAGACATCACCTTACCGGGGACAGGCCAATGCGCCCATCGCGCGCGCTCCCACGAGCAGGCCCCAGATATCACCTCAACGCCGAGGTGATCAGCGCAATGAATCCCCGACCCGCGAGCCAAGCGCTGATACAAAGATCGTTCATTGGGTAACGTGCTATCCCACGCTTCCGCAGGGTTCCAACAAGCAGGTCCTTCGAATTCGCTCAGGATGACGATCAGGATGGGGCAACGAGATTTGTCGTGGGCGCAGGGACGAAGCACAACCGCGGATCCTTCGACTCCGGTCGCCGAGGCGACTTCCGCTCAGGATGACAGATTTGGTGGTGGCGGGACGGGGGCACGCCCCACGATGGCCCGTTGCACTTGATTTGCGAAACGACTTTATAGAGGTAAGGTGCTTTTGAGAAAATCCATTTTCTTTCCTACGATTCCCCCGGAGATGGAATCGTAGATTGATCCGAGCTTCTCATTGATGCGGGGATCTTGCGCGCCGTTGATGGTCACGTTCATGCCGTTTCGGGAAAGGTCATGGACGGTGAGAATTTGCATATTTCGTCTCTCGGGGGTCGGCACGTTCAACCCGTTCACGACCTTTGTTACCTGGTCGATTTGTATAACGCGCTGCAATTCGAGCCGCGCCAGAGGCGGCGTAGTCCTGTTCCACATGAATGTGGTGGAATTGACCGATGTCCACTCAATCTTGCCCTCCGAAGTCGCCTTCAGCAGGTCATCAACGTAGGCCACCAATCCATCGATTTCGGTTTCGGACATTTTGAACTCCGTGTTTGTTGAGCGAGGGGAATTTGTCTTCGAGACCATAGTAGACGGACTCGGGGGTGGGCCAGTGGCATTTTTGCAATAAGAGTGGCCGAGGAACATCCCTCAGGGGTTAAAACCCCCACTTTTTTGCCTTTTTCGGCACGCGACCCGCCCACTGGGTGGGCGCACCGGTCGTGCCCTTACACAAAACAGGTTTATGGAGGACGTGATGAGACGGCGCTGCTGACTCGCTAACTGCAGACTTGCTCACGCCCGGTTTGCGCAGGCCTCCTCAAGCGATTTATGGTTAACAAGCTCTAGAAATCGTGAGGGGAATGCGATGCAAAACCGATTCTTGCTTGTTGCGCTTGTTGCGGGGTCTTTGATAACCGCTGTCGCCGCCACTGCCGCCGCACAGAACGGGCCGGCCCGGCCAAAGATTACAGGCATCTCGCACCTGGCTGTGTACACGTCAGACGCGGCGGCGACTGAGCACTTTTACACCGCGAGTGTGGGCGCGGTAAAGGAGACGGACCCTGAGAATCCGCGGGGCGTGCGCTACATGCTGAGCCCGACGCAGTTTGTGGAAGTGCTGCCGCTGCCTGCCGGGGTGGGCGTGAACCGGCTGGACCACGCGGCGTTTAATACGGAGAGCGCCGAGGGGATGCGCAATTATCTCGCGGCCAAGGGATGGACGACGCCGGCGCACGTGGAGCGCGCGAAGGACGGCAGCCGC
>Ga0181520_10008877_pt1 | contig 14111 bp, 9 predicted proteins | sample PEATcosm2014_Bin_29_FD_132451 | JGI IMG/M metagenome (GOLD analysis project Ga0181520, IMG submission 132451) | Peatland microbial communities from MTU Mesocosm Facility, Houghton, MI, USA - PEATcosm2014_Bin02_30_metaG | ecosystem: Environmental > Terrestrial > Soil > Wetlands > Peat | place... | reverse complement strand
GACCCGGAGCAGGTCGAGGAATTCGTCAAAGCCACCGGCGTCGACTCGCTGGCGATTTCGATCGGCACCAGCCACGGCGCATACAAATTCAAGGTGAAGCCGGGCGAGTCAGTACCGCCGTTGCGCTTCGACATCCTGGCCGAAGTCGAGCGGCGCATTCCGGGCTTCCCGATCGTGCTGCACGGGGCCAGCAGCGTCGTGCAGGAATACGTGGCGCTGATCAACCAATACGGCGGCAAACTCGAAAACGCGGTCGGCGTGCCCGAGGATCAACTGCGCCGCGCGGCCAAGTCGGCGGTCTGCAAGATCAACATCGACTCCGACGGCCGGCTGGCGATGACGGCCAAGGTGCGGGAAGTGCTCGGCAAGAACCCGACCGAGTTCGACCCGCGCAAGTATCTCGGTCCCGCGCGCGACGAGTTGATCAAGCTGATCAAGCACTAGAACATCAACGTGCTGGGCAGCGCCGGCAAGGCGTGATCCCGGCCGGCGGCAAAGGCAACAAAAAAGGCCGCGCGTTGCGCGGCCTTTCTTCTAGTTAATCGATCGTTCCCTAGAAGTAGGTGTACGAAAAATTCGCAATGTAGGTGATGCTGTTGTCGAACGCGGGGTCCTGTTTGAAGTTGTACCGCGCGCCGGCCGTCACGTTGAAGTGGTTGGTGACGAACCGCAACGTGGCCACGATCGAGTTGATGTCTTTGTCATTGGTTGTGCCGGCCAGCAACTGGCCTTCGTATTCGATCAACAACTCCAGGAAATTGCGCGGATGCAGCGGGAAGATCAGGCCGCCGTGCACCAGGCCGTGTTTCTCTTCGTAGGCGTGTCTGTCCACGTCCACATCGCGCAGCACGAGCGTGCCGTCGGCGAGGATGGCGAAGGCGTAGTCGGTGAAGGCCAAGTCGTTCAACTCAAGGCCCATCGCGAAGGTGATCTTGGCGCCGTAAACTTTGACTTGGCTGATGCCCTGTTGGTAGTCGCTGCCCGGCGCGATGAAGCCGACGCCGACCGCGAACGCCGGCAGGAACTGGTGCTGCTGCACGAAGCCCCATTTCAGCATGCCTTCGATCGAGCCGAGGCCGCTGGCGGCCGATTGCAAGTACGTCGGGGTCACCTTGTTGGTGTAGAAGTTGCGGACGAGCGCGTACTTGAGATCGGTCATGACGTACGGCGCCTTCAGACCGAATTCCAATCCGCCGGGGATGCCGACCGCCGCGAGAAAATCCACTTCCCGGTCGTAATAAACCGGACGCGTGCTTTGTTCCCACGAGCCGGCCAAACCGACCTCGAACGACCCCGGGCGCAAGGTGCGCGTGGCGGTCGTCACCATCAATCCGGACAATCCGTACATGTTGAACGGCAGGTTGTTGATTTTGGGTTTCGGCTCCGCGACCTGGCCCTGGGCCACGTCGGATGGGGCTTTCTCGAGATCCTGACTCTCCTGCGCCACGGCGAACGCCGCGGGCAGCAAGAGCAGGAAGATAACAATAACTAGAACAAGGCTCCTCATAGGGGCTCCGTGGTGCGGCCTGCGATGTCGATTCATCCTGGCACGGGTGACCGGCGTCCGTCAACCGTTTCTTTCATGGGCACGGTGGATTCCAGATCGGTCAGACGGGTCAGGCATTCCCGCACGGCCGTTTCCTCCCCCTTCTCCGCCAGCGCCACCAATTCCTGCACCCCGTGTTCGAAATCCACGGGTATCGAACGCACTTTGCGCACTACCCGGATCGCGTCGTGGGCCGTCGGGCCGATGCCCTCCTCCTCGTCCCACAACTCCTCCTCCATCTTCTCGCCGGGCCGCAAGCCGATGAACTTGACTTCGATGTCGCGATCCGGCTCGAAACCGGAAAGGCGGATCAAGTTGCGGGCCAAGTCGACAATGCGCACCGGCTCGCCCATTTCCAGGACGAAGATTTCGCCGCCTTCGCCCATCGCCGCGGTTTGCATCACCAACTGCACCGCCTCGGGGATGGTCATAAAGTAGCGCGTCATTTCCGGGTGGGTCACTGTCACCGGGCCGCCCTCGGCGATCTGCCGACGAAACAGCGGAATCACGCTGCCTTCGCTCGCCAGCACGTTGCCGAACCGCACCGCCAGAAAGCGCGTGCGCGGCGAGCGGCGGGCCAGGTCGATCACGAGCCATTCGGCCAGGCGTTTCGACCGGCCCATGATGTTCCGCGGCCGCACGGCCTTGTCGGTGGAAATGAAGACGAATTTCTCGACGCCCCGCGCGGCGGCCGTTTCGGCGAGGATCTTCGTCGCCCGCACGTTGTTCAGCGCGGCGGCGACGGCGTTGAACTCCATCAGCGGCACGTGTTTGTAAGCGGCGGCGTGCAGGATGATGTCCGGCTTCTCGGCGGCCATCAGGTTGTCGACGAGCACGGGGTCGCCGGCGTCGCCGATCACGGCCAGAATCGGCACGGTCTGCCAGCGGCGCGACAACTCCCAATGGATGTAGAACAGGTTGTTTTCGTTGCGTTCGAGCAGGATCAGCCGCGCGGGGAATTGCGACGCGATCTGCCGCGCCAATTCGCTGCCGATGCTGCCGCCCGCGCCGGTGATCAGCACGCGCCGGCCGGCGAACGTGCGGCGGATGCGCTCGGTGTCCAGCTTCACGGCTTCGCGGCCGAGCAAGTCCTCGACCTCGACGTCGCGCAGCCGTTTGATCGAGACCTCGCCGCCGAGGATCTCGCGCACGGCCGGCACAATCCGGAAGCGGACGCCCTGGTCGCGAAAGCGCTCGACCAGCGCCCGCAGGTCGCGCGGCCGCGGGTAGCGCGAGGCGATGACGATTTCATCGATGCTGTAGCGCTGGAGAATCTGGCCGAGGTCGTCGACGCCGCCGAGGACGGGCACGCCGCGGACCTTGAAGCCCTTTTTCAGGGAGTATTCGTCGATGAACCCGAGCACCTGCATGTGCAAGTGCGGGTTGTTGCGGATTTCGTTGAGAATCTGCACGCCGATCTCGCTGGCGCCGAGGATCAGCACGCTCTTGAGCGAGCCGCGCGGCGGCAGTTTCGAATATTCGCGCACCGCCCGCAGCAAAAAGCGGATGCCGCCGACCAGCGAAATGCAGATGAAGGTGTCGATGAGGAAGACCGACCGCGGGTAGTAGTCGGTGCGGAAGACGAACATCACCAGCATGATGAACACGAGCGAACTGACGACGACGGCCTTGATGATGTCGAGCAGCTCGTCCATGCCGACGTAGCGCCACCAGCCGCGATAGAGATCCCAGATGGCGAAGGCCAGCGCACGCACCACGAGAATCAACGGCAGCGTCTTGAGCAGCGCGTAGAACGGCGCCCCGTTGTTGCTTTGCAGATCGAAATCGAAGCGCAACTCGAAGGACAGGACGTAGGAAACGACGACGAGCGTGAGTTGGCTGAGCGCGATGAGGGATCGGCGGTGTCGTAGGATGGCGGCGCCGACCGGCGTATTTAGGAAATTGCTCTCGCGCGTCGTTTTTTCATCGGCCACACCGCCCTCCTTTCGCCGACCACCGCGTATCTTACGGCAAACCGCGGCGCGGCGCCAACGGTTTCGGGCGCGGCGCAATCGGGCAGGGCATAGGTCCCGTACGTTCTATAAGGCCCATACGTCCCAGCGTCCGACGCCTGCATTGCCCGGGCGAACGCGACATGTATAATAGCCGCAATTTCCGTAGGAAGGCGGGCCCATGGCCGACAACGAAAGCAATCTCGCGGTCTTTATCGATTTTGAGAATCTCGCGCTGGGCTTCACCGGCAAGAAAGACCGGTTCGACATTCAGAAAGTGCTGACGCGGCTGGTGGAAAAGGGCAAGATCGTCGCCAAGACCGCCTATGCCGACTGGCATCGTTACAACGATTTCAAGCAGCAACTGCACGAGGCGGCGATCGCGCTCATCGAGATTCCGAAACGCGCGCTCACGGGAAAAAACAGCGCCGACATCCGCCTGGTCGTCGATGCGATGGACCTCTGCTATTCCAAGAACCACATCGACACCTTCGTCGTCGTGTCGGGCGACAGCGATTTTTCGCCGCTGGTCTCGAAGCTCAAGGAAAACGGCAAACGCGTGATCGGCGTCGGCATCAAGGATTCGACGTCGCAACTGCTGGCCGACAATTGCGACGAGTTCATCTATTACGAAGACCTGATGACCGCCGAGAGCAAACCCGACGAGGTCGACAAGCGGCTGCCGAAGAAGAAACGCGAGGCGTTCGAGTTGCTGCTGGATTCGATCACCGCGCTGGTCCGCGAGAACAAAGAGATCCTCTGGAGCAGCATGGTGAAAGACACCATGAAGCGCAAACGCCCGTCGTTCAGCGAGGCCTACCACGGCTTCCGCACGTTTTCCGAATTGCTGGAAGACGCCGAGAAAAACGGCCTGATCCGGCTGAAGACCGACGCGCGCAGCGGCACCTACGTCATCGTCGGCTTCGGCCCCGGCGCCGACCGCGCCGTCGTCGGGAAGAAAACCGACTGACCGGCATTATTGCAGGGGACGCCGCACCGCCCGTTCCAATTCGCAGCCGCAACGGCTCGTCTGCACGCGCAGGTCGGACACAAGTTGTTCGTCGGCCGTCGCCGCGTCGCGCAAACCGTAGATTTCCTTCGACATGATCTTGAACGCGTACTCGTCGCGAGGCGCTGGTGAGAAGCGCCGCGCCGCGTCCGGGTGCAGGTGACGGATGACCGTCGCCAGCGAAAAGCCGGTGCGGATATCGGGCGCGCGGCCGACGACGGTCATGCGCATCGAAATGTCGCGCAGGTCGTGTTCCTGCGCATACCCGTAAAACGCCTCGGCGACCCGAAGCTGGTCGCGCAGCCAGATGTTGTCCGGTGGCCGTTTTTCGCACACCTCGAGGCGATTGCGCATCTGGTCGGCGACGGCGAACGAGAGGAAGCCGCCGATCAGGACCGTGACGACGATGTCGCGGCAGATGCGGCCGGGCGTGTTGATTTCCGCGGTCGCCTGCCAGAGCCAATCGAGCGCCAGGCCGCAGAGAATCGAGACGTGCAGAATCGCCGGGTAGCAATACCACATCGACAGACCCTGGCCCGGCGCCTTGAACGCCGACAACACCGCGAATATCACAAGATCGCCGCCCATGATGAACAGGCACGTCGCGCTCAGCCACCGCAGCTTCTTGTTGCGGACGACCGTCACGACGCCGAAAACCGCCGCCAGCAACATTGCCCCGGCGACGACGTCGCCGAACAGGACGGCCGCCGCGTGCATGAAAGCCGCGACGTGCGCCGCGAAAAATCCGGGCACGCCGCCCACCTGCGGGTTGGCGACGACCGTGGCGGCGAGCGCTCCGTGCCGCGCCAGCCGCCAGGTCTGAAAGATAACCTGCCAGTTCAACGCCAGCGCCAGGCCCAGGCCCAGCGCGTGATAGCCGGCCGTGCGCCGCCAATTCTTGCCCGCTGGCCACAAGGCGATGAGCGACGCCGGCAGCAGCGTGAACGCCGCCATGTGCAAGTGCATGCAGAGGCCGGCGACGACCCAGGCGGCCAGCGCCGCCCAATCGGCCCCGCGCGCCAGCGCCTTGGCGAGCAGGAAAAAATAGACCGCGAGGCCGAGCGGCAGATAATAGGTATGTTCCGGTACGAGCGGCGTGTAGGCGTAGAGCGACAGGAATAGGTAGAAGAACGTCGCGGCGGCGGCGAAAATCCCCTGCGGCGCAATCGTCCGCGCAGCGAAAAACATCACCGGCGCCGCGAGCAGCATCAACAGCGAAAGAAAATAGTATTGGCCGTACAGGCTGCGCGAGAAGAGCAGCGGAACCGCCGACAGCAGGTAGCCGAGCGGCCCGAGGTTCACGCCGGCGACGATCAAATTGTTGACCGGCGAAAAGTGGCCGTGGTCCACCGCGTCGACGGCCCGCGCCAATTGCGTGTCGGCGTCGACGTTGTACAAGCGCAGGTCGAGGCAGTGAACAAGAAAGAAACCGGCGAGCAGCAGGCCGATCAGCGCGACGACCAGGGCGGGCGCGGCGCCGCGGATGCGGCAAGCGGCGAGAGCGGCCAAGGCGCGTTGCATCGCGCCGCTCGCCTTACCGGTCCCGCGGCGCGGCGGGCGCCAGGAGCCACATGAACAGGTTCCACCCTTTTTCGAGAGTGGTGAACGAGGTCAGGTACGAAGTCCAAAAGCGGTGGAAGTGGCTCAGCACATACCGGCCGCGCAGATAGAAGCGCCGGTAAAAACGCGCCTGCGTCGCCGGCAAGTCGGCCGCCGGAATGCGGCTGGGGCTTGTCGCCGGGGCGGCGTAGTGGAAGACGTGCGCCAGATCGGCGGGGCGGCGCGCGCCGGCGGCGATTTCGGGGAACATCCGCACATCGGGATAGGCGCTGAAGATCTGGACTTGCAGGTAATCGGGCGCCAGTTCGCGCGCGAGCGCAATCGAGCGCTCGATTTCGTCGGCGGTTTCGTCCGGATTGCCGACCATGAACATCGCCACGGTGCGAATGCCGCGGCGGCGGATGAGCGGAAAGGCGCGGCGGGCGCGCGCGATCCAGTCTTCGCCGCTCGGATGTTTGCCGAGCGCCTCGATGACCCGCGGCGACCCAGATTCGACGCCGATCTTGAACAATTTCGCGCCGGCCGCGGCGGCCTGAGCGATCGTTTCCTCGTCGAGTTCCGGCGGGCGGGCGTTGGCGATCCAGAGAAATTTCAGCCGCCGGCGCTGGATTTCCGCGCAGACGTCGAAAAAGTGCCGCCGGTCGAACAGCAGGCCGTCGTCCTCGAAAAAAACCGCCTGGGCCCCGGCGGCGACCAGCGCGGACACCTCGTCGATGAAGCGCGCCGGATGGCGTTTGATCAGCGAACCGGCCGCAGTCTTGCGGACCACCGCCGAACAGTGCCGGCAATGGCACGGGCAACCCCACGAACTGAGCGCGTAACCCCACCGGCGAACCGCGCCCGCGCCCAGCGGAAACGGAAACGGATACGCCCGCAGTTCCTCCGGGCTGAATTGCGGCCACGGCAAGGCGTCCGGATCGGCCACCACGAACGTCTCGCCCGCCTGAAACCGGCCGCGAAATTCGGCGGCGAGCGCCGCGGCGGGTTCGCCGGCCGCGAGCCGCGCCAGCAACTCCGGCGCCGCGACCTCCGGGTCGCCCAGCAGCGGCGCGTCGAACGCCGCCTGCCACGCCGGATCGGGCAGACTCCGCACATGGCTGACCTGCTGGCCGACGCCGACCGTGAAGACGCCGCGTTCCTTCAGCGCCCGGGCGAGCGTCGCCGCAGCGTTCAGGCTGGGCGTGGCGCCCTTGATCACGGCGGCCTTGGCGTCGTGCGCCCGCACGCGGTCGACCCACTGCGCGAGCGGCGCTTCGTTGAGCCAGCCGTCGATCAACGGCGCCGGCCGCCCGTCGCGGCGCTGTCCGGCGGCTTGCACATATTTCAAATCGAGCGGCGGCGACAAGTGCCGCGGATGGGTCGTGGCGAACTGCGGATCGTAGGGCGCGCGGACCAGCACGGTGGGAAACGTATCGGTCATGACTCGGCGGCGCCCTCCTGCGCCAGATTCTTCATGACCGCCGCCAATTGCGCAACCTCTTTTTCGCTCATCGACTGATACAGCGGCAACAGCACGGCCTGCCGGAACGTGCGCGCGGCGACGGGGCAGCCCGCATCGCCCAGCAGCGCGGCGCAATCGTCCTCGACCTGACTGCCGACGCCGACGTCGACGCCGCGGCGGATCGCCGCGCCGCGCAGTCGGTCCGGCGCGACCGCACTGCGCACGACGAAGTTGTAAAAACTCGGCGCGCCGGCGGCGTCGCGTTTCTGCGGAACGAACGCGGGCGGCAGCGCCGCCGCCAAAGCGTTCCAGCGGGCGTTGAGAAATTCGTTGCGCGCGTCCAGTTCGGCTAGGCGTTGCAGCCCGAGCCGCGCCTGAAAGTCGGAATACGCCACGCTCGGCCGGCGCGCGCGTGTGTGCGAGCCGCGGTAGAATTTTTCGAAACGCCCGGCCAGCGGCCCCGAAAACAGCAGCCGTGCGAGCCAGCCGTAGAACGGGCTGCGGATCACGAGTTCTTCCAGCCACACGGAAAACGCGCGGCGCAACGCGGGGCCGGCGACGCGGCGCCGATCGGCGAGAATCTCCGTCGCCCGCCCGATCCACTCCGGCTTGTTGATCGCCAGCATGCCGCCGCCGTAGGTCGGCACGGCTTTGTTGGGCTCGAAACTGAAAATCGCGGCGTCGCCGAACGTGCCGACCTTGCGGCCCTGCACCGCGGCGCCGAGCGCGTGCGCACAGTCTTCGATGACGACGATATTTTTGTCGCGCGCCAGTTCGCCCAGCGCCGAAATGTCGCACGGCGCGCCGAGCAGATGCGTGGCGAGAATGAACCGCGTGGCCGGGCCGATCCGGGCCGCCGCCGCGGCGACGCTCATATTGAACGTGTCTTCTTCGATATCGGCCGGAACCGGGGTCAGGCCGAGCCCCTGGAGCCCCGGCAGCAATTCGCCCAGCGTGTAGGCCGGCACGATGATCTCCGCGCCGCGGTCAAAACCGGCGGCCTGCAACGCCACGGCGATGGCCTCGCGGCCGCTGGCCGTGGCGAGCGCGGCCGGACACCCCAGGTAACGCGCGAACGCCTCTTCGAAACGGCGCACGTCGGCGCCGGGCGCCGCGCCGGGCCCGAGCAGCGCGCGCGACCACTCGACGAAATCTGCTTTTCGTAGCGGAACTCTGCGGCGCGGGAGCATGCCGTTCCTTTCGACGTCAGCCGACAGCGATTGCCCAAGATTCGAACGGATGACAATATTTTTTGCCTGGAAAAAAATCTACCGTCAAAGATTTTGCTTGGCAATGGCCGTCGTCCGCCGGCCGGCGTCGGGAAAGCCGGCGACGCGCCGGCGCTATTTCACTATTGTTCTTCGTAGTATAGTCCCGTCTATGATGTCTCGGCGGCGGCGAGGATGGGGACGCGCGGCGGCCGTTTTCGGCGGCATCGCGGCTTTGCTGCTCGTTTTCGAGCTGGGCCTGCGAGCGGCAAAAATCTTCCGGCCGCCGCCGTTGTGGCTCGCGACGGGCAGCAACGTCAACGCGGCGGATTGGCGAATAGTTTGCGCCGGCGATAGCCACACCGAGGGCGTCGGAGCTCCGCGGCGTTTGGATTACCCGCAACAGCTCGACGCGCTATTGGCCGCGAAAAAACCCGAATTTCGTTATCGCGTGATTAACCTCGGTCAGTCCGGCTGCAACAGCAGCGAAGTCGCCGAACGGGTCGAACTTTCGTTGCGCTGGCAGCCGGAACGGCCCGATGTAGTTGTGTTTTGCGCCGGGACCAACAACCACCACAACTTTCACCATGCGCGAATTTCTCCGGAGCGCATCGCCAAGTTGGACCGATCGGAGTTGCTCAAACTGAAGCTCTCGGCGAATCGCGTGTGTCGGTTCGGGCTATACGCGTGGGACCGCCTCCGATTCGTTCACAGCGCCCGCAACGGGAACCGCGAGCCGGGGTCTTTTGCGCCGGCGTCGGCCAGCCCGGAGGCGCAAACCTTGCGCGAATGGCTGTTGAACGACATCGATTTTCTGCAGCATACTGTCGCGGATCGCGGCGGCCACTTAGTGCTGCTCACGTATTGGTACCAGATTGCGTGGCTCGATGACGCCTACCGCGAGGCGGCGGAGCGCTGGCGTCTGCCGCTGATCGACGCTCACCGCGTCGGCAGTTTTGGCAGCGTCCTTGGTTCGATAAAAAACCCCGTGATGATCGCCGATCTTGAACACCCAAACGAATTCGGATATGCGCAGATCGCCGCTTTGGTGTTCGATTCTCTGCAAAAAGCAAATCTGCTGGAACCCAAGAACCGCGCGAACGGCGGCGTGGTCCCCGATCGCCAGCGATAACGGGCGAAGTTCCGCGACGATCTGCTCAACTTGCGTTGGTCGTCGTCCGCCGAATCACGGCGCGACGGCCACCGGCTTCGGCGCGAATACGTCGCAACCATACGTCAGGTAAGGTTGAATGCCCCGATGGTCGCGGTGGTCGCCGTAGTCGGGCCCCATGATGTGTTCCGCCAACGTGTAGTTCTCTTTGATCGTGTCGCGCAGCGCCAGTTTCCAGGGAAAGATGTAGTAGATCGCGTCGAATTGCCGTTCGCGCAAGCGCCGGTAAATCAGCAGATCGCGGTTGCCGCTCAACTGGGCGCTCCACAGATTGACGCTGAGGTTCTGCAGCGGCTCGGTCCGGCCCGCGTGGATCAGAAACATCGCGCCGGTGGGGACCCAGACGCGTTTGCCGGCCTGCAAGTCGGCGCGAATTTGTTGCTCGACCGTCTCGCAAAACTGCCGTGCGTCCGCCAGCGGGCGAATCTTCAGCGGATACAGGCTGAGCGTCATGAACAGCAGCAGCGGCGCGGCCAACGCCGCGGCGACCGGCGGCGCGGCGCGGTCGACTCCGAACCGATAATGGGCGTGCAGCGTCGCCGGAAAGACCAGCAGGAACAGCCACAAATCGACGATGCCCAGGTTGTTCAGGTTGCCGCCTTCTTTCACCAGCGCGGCCAGCGTCGGCGCGACCTCAAAGACGCCGAAGGCGCACCACGTCAGCAAAAACAGCCGGCTGCGTTGGCCGGGCAGCAGCCACGCCATGGCCGCCGGCGCGAGGATGAGCAGCGTCAACCGTGGCGGAAACAGGAGCGGCGAGGTCACGCCGCCGTGGACGAACGGGTTGAAGAAGAAGGTGGGAATATCGGTAAAACGGTGACTCGCCATCGCCCGGAAAAGGTGATAGCCGCCGTAGCCGCGGCTCATCAGCGCGACCAGCGCGCCGGTGACCGCCGCGCCGACCGCGAGCAGCGCCAGGCTGCGCCGCGCGCCCCAGCGCCGGCCCAGCAACAGCGCCGCCGCCGCCGCGAGGGGCGAGAACAAGGCCGTCTGCTTCGTGAGAATGCCGAGCCCCGCCCAGGCCATGGCCGCCAGCGCGAGCGCAAAATCCTCGCGCGCCAGCGCCAGCCAGCAGAGCAACAGCGCGCCGACCGCGTGCAGCGCGTGCAGGTTGTCGGGGTGCGGCATGTCCGACGATAGGCTTTTGTGAATCGTCAAAAACGTCGCGAGGAACGCGAAAAAAATCCACCGCCACGGCACGCGCCAGGGCGGCGAAAGCGATTGCATATAGGGGATCATTAACCCGGCGGCCGCCGCGGCGACGGCGAGCGAAAGCAGCACGGCGACCAGGCGGCAATAGCGGATATCCAGTTCGCGATGAAACGGGCGCAGCAGGCCGTAGATCAGGTAATGGATGCCCGGCGGATACACCTCGGAATTGGCCTCCTCGGGCGCGCTGTAAATGCTCTGCCCACGGTCGAGCTTGAGCATGGCGTTCATGAACGAGGTTTCGAAACAGGTCAGAATGTCCCACGGAAAAGCGACGCGCGAGGCGAGCAGGCGGGTCTCCAGCCCGGCGTAAACCAGCACGATCAGAAACAGCAAAGGGGCAAAAAGCCGGCGCCAATACGCGCCGGCGAGCCGCCGGATTGTGTCGCTCATTTCGTTCACCATGCCGCCAAACGCTCCGGGTCGCGCGCAGCATCCGCTATCGGGCGCCGTTTGCCAAGCGCGACCGCGGCGAAAAAAAGGGCCGTCCGAGCGGACGGCCCTTTCCTCACGCCGGAATTGAAGCGCCTATTGGCGGTTCTTCACGAGCAAATCGACGACGCTGGGGTCGGCCAACGTGGTGGTGTCGCCGAGCGCGTTGATTTCGTTCGCCGCGATCTTCTTGAGGATGCGGCGCATGATTTTGCCGGAACGGGTCTTCGGCAGCGCATCGGCCCACTGGATTTTGTCCGGGGTCGCGATCGGGCCGATTTCCTTGCGCACGTGGGCGACGAGTTCTTTCTTCAGTTCGTCGCTCTTCTCGACGCCGGTGTTCAGCGTCACGTACGCGTAGATGCCTTCGCCCTTGATCGGGTGCGGGAAGCCGACGACGGCCGATTCCGCAACTTTCGGGTGCGAGACGAGGGCGCTCTCGACTTCGGCGGTGCCCATGCGGTGGCCGGAGACGTTGATGACGTCGTCCAAGCGGCCGATCAGCCAATAGTAGCCGTCTTCGTCTTCGAACGCGCCGTCGCCGGTGGTGTACTTGCCGGGGAACTGCACGAAGTAGGTTTCCTTGAAGCGGTTCGGATCGCCGTACACGGTCCGCATCTGGCCCGGCCAAGCATTCTCAATCAGCAGCCAGCCCTTTTCGCCCTGCTTTACCGGTTTGCCGTCTTCGCCGACGATCGACGGCTTCACGCCGAAGAACGGCACGGTCGCCGAACCCGGTTTGATTTTGGTCGCGCCGGGCAGCGGGCTGATCAGGATGCCGCCGGTCTCGGTCTGCCACCAAGTGTCGACGATCGGGCAACGGCCGCCGCCGATCACGTTGTAGTACCACAGCCACGCCTCGGGATTGATCGGCTCGCCGACCGAACCCAAAAGCTGCAGGCTGGACAGATCGCACTTCTTCACCCAGTCGTCGCCTTCTTTCGCGATGGCGCGGATGGCCGTCGGCGCGGTGTAGAAGATGTTGACTTTGTGCTTCTCGACGATCTTCCAGAAGCGGTTCGGCTCAGGGTAGTTCGGAATGCCTTCGAACATGATCGACTTCGCGCCATTGCACAGCGGGCCGTACACGATGTAGCTGTGGCCGGTGACCCAGCCGATGTCCGCGGTGCACCAGAACATGTCGCCGTCGTGATAGTCGAAGATGTACTTGAAGGTCGTCGCCACGTACACCATGTAGCCGCCGATGGTGTGCACGACGCCCTTCGGCTTGCCGGTCGAGCCCGAGGTGTAGAGGATGAACAACGGATCTTCGGCGTCCATCACTTCCACCGGGCACTCGGCCGAGGCCGTCGCGGTCACTTCGTGCCACCACAGGTCGCGGCCCGGCTTCATCGTGACGGCGGTGCCGGTCCGTTTGAAGACGATGCAGAATTCGACGTTGTGGCCAGCGTCGGCGCACATCTGCATGGCGTTGTCGGCCGCTTCCTTCAACGGCACGGCCTTCTTGCCGCGCCACACGCCGTCGGTCGTGATCAGCGCGCGGCACTTGGCGTCGAGCACGCGGTCGCGAACCGACTCGGCCGAGAAGCCGCCGAACACGATGCTGTGAATCGCGCCGATGCGGGCGCAGGCGAGCATCGCGATGGCGAGTTCAGGAACCATCGGCATGTAAATCGAAATGCGGTCGCCCTTCTTGATGCCCTTCGATTTCAGGACGTTCGCGAACTTGCAAACTTCCGCGTGCAGCTCTTTGTAGGTCAGGGTGCGCGATTCGGTCGGCTCGTTGCCTTCCCAGATGATCGCCGGCTGATTGCCGCGGGTCGCCAGATGGCGGTCCAAGGCGTTGTAGGTGATGTTCGTTTTCGCGCCTTCGAACCATTTAATGCCGAAGTTCGCGAGGTCGTAGCTGCTGCTGTTGACCTTGTCCCACTTCTTGGCCCACCAGAAACCTTCGGCGATTTCGCCCCAGAAACCGTTCGGATCGTCCACCGAGCGTTTCCACATTTCCTTGTACTGTTGGTAGGAAGTGAGCCACGCCTTCCTGGTGAAATTCTCGGGCACGGGGAACACCTTCCCCTCTAAACTGGATTTTTTCTCTTCGGCCATGGAAATCCCTCCTGAAATCGAGTGTTCGGTGATCTTTCGATCATCTATAAGAATTCGCGGGAAGTGCCGACGCCCCGCGTTTTTCCGCATCGATAATGCTTGCCTGCGACGCCGATCCCCCGACCGCGCCGCGCCCCCCGCGTCAAATGAATGAATATTCATTCAACGGTTTCGAAGCCCGCCGAAATTATCAGCAAGGCCGGGGTCTGTCAAGGGGTTTCGCGCCCGAAAAACGCGCCCGCGAAGCGGGTTTCCGGGCGCGGCTTCAGGCGTTGGGCGTCGGCGGCGCGGCCACCTCGGACCCCTTGCTCGGGGCCTCTGCTCGCGCCGCGAAAACCCCTCGGCGGCGAGCGAAGGAGCGCGTCGGGCGCCTGGCGCAGACGGCTTGGCCGTCAGGGCAACGGCAAAGTCGATTTAGGATCTCCGAGCAATGCGAAAGCGTGGCCGGCCATTGCCGTTGAGCCGCAGAATGGGAGGCCCGTCAAGGTTTTCTCGGGGTTGTGACGGGGGAATCGG
>Ga0181520_10008876_pt1 | contig 14112 bp, 16 predicted proteins | sample PEATcosm2014_Bin_29_FD_132451 | JGI IMG/M metagenome (GOLD analysis project Ga0181520, IMG submission 132451) | Peatland microbial communities from MTU Mesocosm Facility, Houghton, MI, USA - PEATcosm2014_Bin02_30_metaG | ecosystem: Environmental > Terrestrial > Soil > Wetlands > Peat | place... | reverse complement strand
CCGATAGCCCAGCAGATTCTGGCCGCGCAAAAGCATCTGCAAGCGGCTCTTGGGCATCAGCTTGCGGAAGGTGCGCAGCCGCTCCCACGGGTCTTCATTCAGAAAGCGGATGCAGGCGTCGTAGGTCGCGCCGCCCCAGCACTCCACCGACCAGTAACCGGCATTGTCAATCTCTTCGCACGCCGGAATCATGTCGTCCAAACCCATACGGGTGGCAAGCAAGCTCTGGTGTGCGTCACGAAGTGCAAGTTCTGTAATCTCAACCACGCGGGACATGGGCAACTCCCAAAAAAATAGCCCTCGCCATGAGTCCAGTTCTTCAAGACCGTGTCGATGGGCGTACGTAAACGTGCAACCAACCACTCACATACTATCGGAGCCGGGGCAAAGAGGTAAAGCCCGGTAATCCTGGTTTTGGCCCCGGTCTCCAAACTTCGGCCAGCGATGAGGCATGAGCGGCTTCCTGAATCCTGGCCATGCAACTTCGGAGTGAACAGAGACCTTCATAGACCACGGAAAGCTTAAGTAAAGTCCTGTTTTGTATCCGAATGGAGATCGACTTTCGCGGGCTTGCCCGCAATGTATCGAGGAGGAACAGATGCGGGGCGCATGCGGAAGCTGGCACAATGGAAGCGAACCAAGGCTGCCTGAAATCTTAAATGCGCAAAATAAAATTTTGAGTGACCTCTAACCACGGGAAATCCGTGCCGTCTAACCTCGAGAGAGGTGGCTAAATGCCTGCATCCATTCTACGTTTGTCCATCTGTTTTGTTCTCTTGGCGTGCCTTGCCGGTTGCGGTGGAAGTTCCGGCAGCGGCAAACCGACCACTGTGACTTACACCTTCACGGGTCCAGCGCCAACGGCCGTTGCCACGCAGATCGGCTCGGGCGCATACACTCAAGCGACGCTCGCATCCGGCCAGTTGACCCTCTCTGTTCCGAGTGGCGAGACCAATTTTTCCATCGCCTATCTCTGTCCTTCGCCTACGGCAGGCCCATTCATATATACCGAGTACATTAATCAGGCGAGCACTCTGGATGACACGGCCTTTTCCGAGATGTGCAACCCCAAAGCCGTTCTGGGAGGTATGGCAACAGTCCAGGTGAATGCCGCCGCGATTCCAGGGGCCGAAGATATTGATGTCGGCTCCGGAGGGGGCTGTTCGGCTTGCGACACCTTCAACGGCAGTGCGTTCCTGGCTGACGGGACTTACGACCTTCCCATCTACGTAACTGGCGCCGGAGGGCTATATGCCAACACTCTTGCCGCCAAGATTCTGCGCAATCAAACCATTCCAGGCACTCTGAACGGTGGCGCGCCGGTGGTCTTTCAAACCGCCGATGAAACAGTGCCGCAAGCCTTGGCCTACAGCAATGTTCCCAATGGGTATTCTCCAAATGGCGGTAATGTCACGTATTACACAGCCGATGGAACTTTTGTTCCACTGGCTCTTTGGACCCTACCCGTAGCGACGCAATACATGGCCATGCCGTCAGGCGCATATCAGAGTGGTGACTACTACGAGTTTAGTGTCGAGGCCAGCAATCCGTCTGGAAGCGAAAGCACTTCGATAGTCAGGTACACGACAAGCGGTGACCCGCAAACATTTAACTTCCCCGCGTCTTTTTTGTATGCTGGTCCTGCCGCTGCCGCCTTGCCCACGTTCAACTTTACGTACTCTGGATTCAACGGCATGCCGAATGTTTCACAGCAAGCAGCTATTTTTTGGGGTGTGGGTACGTGGCCGGGAGGGGGGATTGCCGCGGATCTTGACTCCATAACGATGTCTGCGACCGCTCACTATCAGAATGGGTCGCCTACTATGACTGTTCCCGACTTATCCAGCCTGACAGGATTTCTGGCTCCCGCGTCTACCGGCACAACTGTCGTATGGACCGCCGGGTTTTCTCAAGGCGATCCTTTCCTAGCAAGCACGCCCAGCGGAAGCATTCAGTCGGTGAGTAACTCTGGCTCCTTTACCGCGCCATAGACGTGATCTTCAATCCGAGTGGCGCACGAACAACTTCGGGAGGGATTCAAGCCGCGAGTTGCTTCCCTTCCCAGTCGTTTCGCCTTCGGCACCAGCTTCTCCCCGTTCCCACAAGAGAACGTCAGTAACCAATTCTGCTCTTTTCCATGAATCTCACGTGAATGTGGAACTATCTTAATGAAAGGGAAGCATTTCCCAGGGAGATTCTTTTGAAGCAGCCGGATTATTATGAGTTCCTGCAAATCAGCCCCAACGCCGAGCCAAGCACCATTCATCGCGTCTACAAGTTTTTGGCAGCTCGCTTCCACCCGGACAACCCGGAATCCGGCGACTCGGACAAGTTCGCCCTGCTGAAGCAGGCCTATGATGTCCTTTCTGTGACCTCTCTTCGCGCACAATATGATGCTCAGCGGGAAAAAGAGACGGTCGAGGCGATTCCGATCCCGGACACGATGGACTTTCTGGACAGCATCGACGGAGAGTTGAATAGGCGTTTGGCCGTGATGGCCGTGCTCTACAAGCGCCGCCGGACCAACTCTCACAAACCCGAGGTTAGCCTTGGCGAAATGGAAGGCCTGATGAACTTCCCCCGTGATTATTTGGACTTCACGGTCTGGTATCTGATGAAGAAAGGATACATTACAAAATCCGACAACTCCGCGCTCACTCTCACCGCCGAGGGTGTGGACTTTGTAGAGACACAGCGCCAGAATCAGCCCAACCTGAGCAAGTTGCTCACCAGCGGCTCCGGACCGACGATCTCAGACCGGCGCGGCGGCCAGATGCCGGATCCGCGTCCCGCCTTTGAGGAGAGACGCGCCCACACCGAGCGCCGCAGATAGAATGGAAGCTCGAATTCCACCCTGGCCGCAAAAACAAAAACGCTGCGAGGGTGGGCCGCTCAGGCTCAATACCGATGAAGGAATTCCTTCAGTCTTTCGGCAACTGAGCAGGCTGCACGCTGCCGCAATCCGGACCCTTGTAAACCGAATTGGACTGGATCGTCATATTCACCGGCATCGTATTCGGCCCATGCTGCATGGTGCCTTCCAAGTGAATGGTGGTGTGGGTGGTGTTGCCGTCTGTCCAGGTGGACTTCACATCGCCGGTGGCGTTCAATTGCCCGGTGCAGACCATCTTCGCCGTCATGCCGTTGGCCATGATGGAGACGTTGGTCATCTTGCAATCGCTGTTATGGCTCGGCGGATTGCCCGTAGGTCCTCCAAATTTGTCAATCATCTCCTGTGAGACGCAAACCTGGCTGGTGTGGGTGCCAAAGGGAGATCCTCCACCTGCGGATGGCATCCTCATACCCGCAGGCATTTGCATATTTGGCGGCATCTGGGGCATTTGCATGCCCGCCATATTCATCGTCGTGGTGACCTCCCAAAGGCCGGCTTTTCTTGCCGACTGCGCCCAGGCGAAGAGCGCAACAGTAAACAGGCAACAGCTCAGTGTGACCCAAATTCGTCTCTTGTTCATGGAACCTCCTGGGAAATGGCGCGAACTTCGGGGCCGCGCAAGCCCACACTATATCGCAGCACGCAATCAATGGGGAAGAGAAAACCTCTCAGGAGATGAAAAAATAATTGGATTATCCAAGAAATGTTCCGCCCATCGCCAAAAGAGCGTTGGTCACGCGCTCAGAGTTATGGCGCACCACACTTTCTTCGATGGCAAAGTGGCCGGGAATCACGCGCACGCCCAGCGCCTCAATGCGTTCAATGTCGGCCTCGATCGGCGCGGCGCCTTCGGCCGCGTAACGCGCCTTGGTCTCCGCTGACAAGGCTCCGGTGTTCACCAGCGCATAGTCGAAGATCGGCGCATGAGTATGCTCATAGATCCGTTCAATGTGCTGCGAGGCAGTCAGGTTCAGACTCTCGTTGGCCTGGGTCATCAGGTTGCAGATGTACACCCGCACGCCGCGCGCCTGGGCGAGCGCCGCCGGCATCCCCTGCACCAGCAGGTTGCAGATCAGCGAGGTGTACAGCGAGCCCGGCCCCACGGTAATCAGATCGGCGCGCTCAATGGCCTCCAGCGTCTCCGGCAGGGGCCGCGCATCGGGTGGATCCAGCACCAATTCGGCGATGCACTTGCGGCTGGCGGTGATGTTGGTCTCGCCGCGCACCAGCGTTCCGTCGTCCATGTGCGCCACCAGCGTGGCATTGGAGGTGGTCACCGGGTAGATGCGCCCCCGCGTGGCCAGAATCTTTGAAGCCATCTGGATGGCCAGGCCAAAGTCGCCGGTGATCTCCGTCAGCGCGGCTACAAAAAGGTTGCCGAAGTTGTGCCCTTGCAGCGCATCGCCCTTGCGAAAGCGATGGGCAAAGAGCCGCGCCAGCACGTCCTCCTCCTCGCTCAGCGCCACCATGCAGTTGCGCAGGTCGCCCGGAGGAAGCATATTGAAGCCCTTGCGCAGCCGCCCGCTGGAGCCGCCGTCGTCGGTCACGGTGACCACCGCGGCCAGGTCGCTGATCAGCCCCGTCTCGGCCGTTGCGGAATTGCCCGTGATCACATGACGCCGCAGCCCGCGCAACAGCGTAGACAGCCCTGTGCCGCCGCCGATGGCCACCACCCGCAGCGCCTGTCGACGCGCACTTCCGTCGCTCGATAGCGGGTCGGTCAACGCGATGTCTTGGGAGTTCAAGCTGATCTTAGGGGACCTCGGGATAGAGCAACTCGGTAAACCGCGGGTCGTCGGCCATGTTCTGAAAGTCGTTGTCCACGCGCGCCTGCAAGCGGTTTTTCGGGTTCAACGCAATCGCTTGTCCCATATTCCTGAGGCAATCCTGGGTGCGCCCGGTCATCGCGTCCAGCAGCGCCAATCCATAATATGCAAAATCCGCTTTGGGATAAGAGGATAGAATCAGATTGAATTGCTCGCGCGCCTCCTCGTAGTAGCCGGTATTCAACTGCGAGACGGCGTAATCGTAGTGCTCTTCAGGCGTTAGAAAGGTCAGGCTGTGCTTGTCCATCTGCCGCTGGCAGGTGACAATGTACATCTTGCAGCGCTCGCGGAATTCCGGCGGCGCCGTGGCCAGCAGCTTCTCAAAGGCTGCCAGAGCCTTGTCATACTTGCCCTGCTGCAACAGTTGCACGGCGGATTGATAGTGCTGCAATGCCGCTCCCGCGCCCACAATCGAGTGGCCGCCGGACTTACCGACTGGTTGAGTGTCCTTCTTACGGTCGTACGCCACGGTTCGCGCCTCTTGCCTCATCAATATACCTGAAATCTCTTCGCTCCGGGAACGGCTCATCCGATTCAGGACCGGTAAATCCCGTCTCTGGGAGTTGCAGTGCTAGGCACACTTTATACGCATAACACCGTCTCTCGTCAAGGCTCCCCGGTTGGCGTACCGGATGCGCCCAAAGAATCCGCCTCTTTGGAGCCTGCTGAACGGCCATAAACCGCTGGGTTCAGCGAGGGATCGTTGTACATTTTCAATTGCCGGTAGAGCTTGAATCGCCGCGTACCTGCCAGGATTTCACTCCACAGCGCGTCCAGGCAGCCGGCCAGGTCTCCGCGCTGCTCTTCCAGAATAGCCAGCCGCGCCCGGTTGCGCTCGGCGTGCCCGGCGGGCGCATTAACCCGCTCCGCCTCTTCCCGCGTGTGATAAATCTTCAGCGCCAGAATCGAGAGCCGGTCAATCATCAGCCCCGGCGTCTCCGAGTGCAGCCTGGCCGCCGCGTTGGGCAGCCCGCGCGCCTCCAGCCAGCCCAGCAGCGTCCGGTCCAGCCCCTCGGCCAGGTCGTTGCGCCGCTGATTGGTCGGGTCCACCCGCCGCTTCACGCTGGCAATCTCCGCGTCACTCGCTCCCGGAACCCGCGCCTCATCCTCAATGTGCCACAGCTCAAAGTTGGCCCAATGCTGGCCGCTCACGAGGCGCAGCCAATCCGCCTCCGCGTCAGCCTGCGGCGCGGCAACCGCCCCGGCTGCTTCCGCCGCCTGATGCCACGCCCGCGTCTCCCGGTCTTGCTGCTTGACAATTGCCTCTGCCGATAACATTTTGGACTTTCCTCGATGCACAAGCCTGAGTTCCGGTGCAAGCGTCTATGGTAGAACGATCACCGCTTGCGGTCCAGACGTTCCAGCGGCAGAACTATGAAGTGATTCCCATTTGTGGGGCAACCGGCCATGATTTTCCTAATTAGCCCATTCTATTCATGGACAACCAGCGGGAGAACCAGTGAACTTAGAAAAAAACTCAAGATTCCAGCAAAGGGTTGACCCAGCGCAGGCCGGGAAAGCGCGCAAAATCGCGGTCATTGGAATACAAAACACCGCCATACTCAATCGTCAAAGCTGCCAGAGCCGCATCGGAGGTGAGCTTTCCCCGCACATCGCCTTTGAGGAGCGCTTCACGGAAAAGCTCCCAGTGCGTTTCGCCTTGAGGTAGAGTTCGCACCTGAGGCCGATCCAGCCAGTCATCGACGATTGCTATGGACTGTTCCATGGTGAAGCTCTCGCCGAAGGTCTCAGGGTAGGTGAGGATGCGCAGGAAAGCGGAGATGGTCTGCCAAGGCAAACCGATGGTCTCATCGCCGGAGAAAATTTCCTCGATCCACTTGAGAGCCTTCCTGTGGTCTTTGCAGGTTGTGTCGTAAGCGTAGATGAGGAGGTTCACATCGAGAACAATCATCGATGCATCGGACCTTCCAGCGCTTCAATCAGGTCTTCAACTTTCTGATAGCGCGTTCCCAAGCCCGTGTTCATGGCGATAGGGGTGACGACAAATGGCTTTTTAGGCCCAGAGTTGCTGCGGGAATTCAGACCGTGAAGAAGCAGGCTATTGATCGTGCTTTTGAAGGAAGCGCCGGAACGTCGCTGCTCCTGCTCAATGAGCACGGCAACGTCATCGTCGATGGTTAAAGTTGTTCGCACATCATGATGTTATCCAGAAAGGCATCACGATGTCAAGCGTCTGCGGTGCGGCGCACCCGGTCTCATTCAAGGAATCGTCTGCTGGGTTAACGTTATGAGATATGGTTTGTAGGAGAAAATCAATGGCGTACAATGAATTTCTACAACCGTAGAAACAATGGCTACTTTCCGAGGTAAAGAGGCATGGCAGATGTTTTGGTTAGAAATGAAGGTTCTGTTGTGATGCTAAATTGAAAACAGTGTCAAAGTAGTATCATTTAATGCAAAGCCCTACGGAGTAAAATCATGCCCCAAAATAATGGATGGTCTCGCGAACAATTGCTCATTGCCCTTAAACTATACTGCGAGATTCCATTCGGGAGAATGTCCTCTGGAAATTCAGAAATCATCCGATTCTCTAAACTGATTCACCGAACACCCAGCTCATTAGCAATGAAACTCACAAATTTAGCCAGTCTCGATCCAAAGATCGTTTCAACTGGACGAAAGGGACTCACAAATGCGTCAAAAGCTGATAAGGAAATCTGGAATGAAATGACATCCGACTGGGGCCACATTGCCGTCGAGATCAACCAAACTGTTCAAGAACTCGCCCCCACAACCACAAACCAAGAAGTACCGGAGCCGCCCCAAATCGGAGCTGACTTTACCGGACTCACAAAAACTACCCTCATAGAGGCGCGAGTGGGCCAGAGATTTTTCCGTCAAGCCGTCCTAAGTGCTTACGACTTCAAATGCTGCATCACAGGCTTGGCTGCTCAAGAGTTACTTGTGGCCAGCCACATCGTCCCATGGAGAGCTGATTCAAACAATCGTCTCAATCCAAGAAATGGACTATGTCTATCCGCCCTACATGACCGAGCTTTCGACCAAGGGCTAATCACAATTTCAGAGAATTTCCATTTGTTGTTGTCTTCCCGCATCTCCAAATTGAAGCCCAATCGTTATATCGATGATGCGTTTCTCGTTTATGCCGATAAACCAATTGAGATACCAGCCAAGTTTGTTCCAGATTCAGCGTTTCTGAAATATCATCGTGAAAACCTATTTTGCGGATGAAAGGCCTGCACATGAACATTGAATTCGAATACCTCTATCGTGACTGCGGAAACTTCAAGAACTTCGGAAAAGTTTTCTTTGTGAACCAACACAACATCAGCGCCAAGAAAATACACGAGAAAATTCTCAGCATAGTAATGCCAGATCCATTTTTTAGGGCGTCAGATCTCAGATTACCGGACCTATTTTTTAATGATTTCCCATACGACCCAGAACTCGATCATGAATTACATGAATACTATGGCGTATGCGAGACAGAAGAGCCGCCTAACGACATAGCCAAAAGAGATATCGCAGACCTTCTGTTTGAAATAGAGGAGAAATTGCCCTTTTATAAGACAAGACTGTCTCTCAGTACAGTCTGAGGTCGTGACTCTTATTCCGAAATAACCGACCTTATGAGGTGACAGTATGTCCTATTTTCGTCCCTTTGTCCACATTATTCGGGAACTCTCGTATACTTTCAACTGGCAAGCGAGGACGAACGATGCACATTCAGCGCGGATGGACGAATGCCGATGCAGTAGCGGCGACGCGGGAGTTCCTTAGCCAGCGGCCGCCGCGCCGCGCCGCCATCCGCGCGTTGATGCGCGAGCTGCTCACGCCCGATCCCTTTGCCCGCCGCTGTGCCGCTGATCTGGCCCGACGTATCAGCGCCCGTGAGCCGGGAATCCTGCGCGCCTATGCGCCTGTGCTGATCGATCTGCTTACCGAGTTGCCGTTAGCCGAGTGGCAGGCGCGCGGCTACGTGACGCAGGCGGCGGCGCTGAACGCCTCCACGCGTGCCCAGCGCCTCAGTCTGGCGGCTTACCTGCGCTCACTCGTTGTAGACCCGCGCAATGCCCTGCGCACCATTGCGCTGGAGGCGTATGCCATCCTGGCCGTGGCCGAGCCCGAGCTGCGCGACGAGGCATTGCCGCTGCTCGATCGCGCCCGCCGCGAGGGCACCTGCGCCATGCGCTCCCGCTCCCGGCGCATGTTGCCCCTACTTTTGGCCGAGGAAGCCGCCTCCCGTCTCCAATAAAATGGATTTAGGAGCAAGACCTTGAAAGCAAACACCGACAAGAACTGGCAGTTTCCGCATCGCCGCTGGAATCCACTGCGTCAATCCTGGGTTTTGGTTTCACCGCACCGTACACAGCGCCCGTGGCAAGGCGAAGTCGGCCAGAAGACCGCGCCCTCCGGTGCGCCCTATGATCCGCAATGTTATCTCTGCCCCGGCAATCCGCGCGCCGGAGGAGCCGTCAATCCGGCCTACGATGGTGTGTTTACCTTCGTCAATGATTATTCCGCTCTGCTGCCGGATTCACCCGCCGTCAGCGATGCATCGGCCTCTCCGCTGCTGGTGGCCGAGCCGGCGCGCGGCCTCTGCAAGGTGATCTGCTTTCATCCCGACCACTCGCTGACGCTGGCGCGCATGACCCAGCCGGAGATTCGCAGCGTGGTCGACGCTTGGGCGCAAGAGTACCAGAATCTGGCCGCCCTCGACTGGATCGAGTACGTGCAGATCTTTGAGAATCGCGGCGCCATGATGGGCGCCAGCAATCCGCATCCGCACTGCCAGATCTGGTCCACCAGCTTTGTGCCCGACGAGCCGGCCGACGAGACTCACGCCCAGAGCGAGTACCTGGCCCGCACCGGAAGCTGTTTGCTCTGTGATTATCTGAAAGCCGAGCAAGCCGACCAGAATCGCATCATCTTTGAGAACGAGCACTTCACCGCGCTCATTCCTTGGTGGGCCGTCTGGCCCTTTGAAGTGCTGCTCCTCAGCCGCCGCCACCTGGGCGCAATGCCGGAGCTGACCGGCGACGAACGCGATGGACTCTCCGACGCGCTCAAGCGCATCGCCACGCGCTACGACAACCTCTTCGAGACCAGCTTCCCATACACCATGGGCTTCCATCAATCGCCGACAACCGGGGTCCCCGGCGACAGGTCTATCGTCGCTGGGGTGTTCACGGACTCGGAGGAGCATCCGGAGTGGCACTTCCATGCGCACTTCTATCCGCCGCTGCTGCGTTCGGCCACGGTGCGCAAGTTCATGGTGGGCTTTGAGATGCTGGCCATGCCCCAGCGCGACATTACACCCGAAGGCGCGGCGGAGCGCCTGCGCGCCTGCTCCGAGCAGCACTTCTGGCCGAGGAGCTAGCCGCGCCTGGTCTAAGAAGTTGATCTAAAAATGGGCTGTGATCCTGAGCGAAGTTGGGCACACTCTTGTGCCCAACGCAGTTGAAGGATCTGCCTTTGCCATAAACCTCCACGTGCGCCTCTATAATCGCTTCATGCCTGAAAATATTCATTTGCCTTCTTTGCAGGAAAAATTAGCGGAATCACGACTTTGGAGCGAAGTTGCGGAGGCTTTTTCCAAGGAAATTGCTCATCATCTTGCTTTGTATGGCGAGGATGCTTTGCGCATGGCGAAGGTTGGCTCCGGCCTGCGGGTCGCCGATATTGCCTGCGGTACTGGGACGCTTTCGCTGGCTGCCGCGCGGCTGGGAGCAACGGTCAAGGCGCTAGACTTTTCGCCAGAGATGATCGCGCAATTGCAAAATGCCGCACAACGCGAGGGCGTGAAGATTGACGCACAGGTAGGCAATGGCATGGCGTTGCCGCTGGGCGATGGCTCCTGCGACGCAGCCTTCTCAATGTTTGGGCTGATCTTCTTTCCCGATCGCGCCAAAGGTTTTTGCGAACTGCTGCGCATTCTGGCGCCGGGGGGCCGTGCGGTGGTGAGCAGTTGGCTCCCGGACGAGCGAGTTCCGTTGCGGGCGGATATGTTTCGGACGCTGGCTGCGCTGCTCCCAGAGTTATCGGTTGCTGGCCGGATACGGGCTTTGAGCGATGCGGAGGAGTTTCGCGCGGAGATGACGGCTGCGGGCTTCCGCGGTGTCGAAGTGGTCGAAGTGACTCATGTGCTTGAGTCGCCCTCCATCGAGAGTTATTGGGAGACCTTGGAACGCTGCACGCCGCCGGTGATCGCGATGCGTGAAGCGCTGGCCCCGGAGCGTTGGAACGAAGCGCGCCAAAAGCTGATGGAAGCGATGCAATCCCGTTGGGGAAACGGTTCGATAAGCATTCCCATGATTGCCAACTTGGGCATCGGTTGGGTTTGAACTCAGACAAAGCAAAGAGTAGACTGGCTCTGTCGCTTGGGGACCAGATGCCCAGGTCTGGATTTTCAGACCTGGGTTACTTTGAATCTCATCAAGCCTTCCCGTGAGGAACAATCGATGCGCATCGCACCATTACTGCTCGCCGCCCTCGTCTTTGCGCCTCTCGCGAGCGCCCAGAAAACAGCCGTTCTCGCATCTCAGTCTGCCACCGCCAGCGCGCCGGACCCGGCCATCGCTGCGGTCATCGCCGCCGTCTTGCCACAGGCTGCCAACTGGGGCGTGGTCAAGAGCCTGCCTTTTTCCGCCACGCTGACCACCACCCGCGAGCAAACCCTCTCCGACGGCACAGTCATCAAGAGCGTCGTCGCAGTGCAATTGGCGCGCGACTCCGATGGCCGGCTGCGTGCGGAAAGCGCGCTCAAGCCGGATGCGAGCGGCGCAGCGCGGGGCCGTGTGGTCACGCTCTGGAATCCCACGGACGGCAAGGCTATCACCTGGATCTCCGGCAATCCGACGGCTACATTCGCCTCGGTCACGCATCTGCCCGAGGCACAGCTCAACAGCCTGTTGAGCTCGCTTGCCGCCGCGCCCGCAACCTCAACGCGTGCGCCGCTGCAAAGCACACAGGCTGCGCCAAGCTCTAGCAACCTCCAAACCGAAAGCCTGCCGGAGCAATCCGTAGCCGGTGTTCAGGCCACTGGAACGCGCATCACGCAGGTGATTCCCGCTGGAAGCGTGGACAATGACCGCGACTTCACCGTTGTTTCGGAGACCTGGACCTCAGCCGATCTGAAGACCACCGTCCGCCAGGTAAGCAGCGATCCGCGCACCGGAACGGTGACCACTGAACTGAGCAACATCGACCGCTCTGAGCCTGATCCCGCGCTCTTCAAGGTGCCGGCTGACGTCCGCGCCACGGAACTGCCCGACCCTGCGACAGGCCACAAGCCGCAGTGATGGAACACATCAGAAGACCCAACGCGCCGTCAGCACCAGTCCGTGATTGAAGCTGTGGAAGCGACTGGTGGCGATCTGAATGCCCGCGCCGAAGGCCAGCCCCGCGCGCGCCTTGGGATCGCCGGGATGCAGCGCGCACTTGCCCACGATCACTCCAGGCGTTACAAACTCCTGCATCTTGCCGTCGTTCGTTCCGCCTTTGTAGAAGGTGGCGTTGCTTTCGATCTCCGGCCAAAACAGCTTGCCAATACGGTATTGCGCGACGGTATTCCAGGCTACCGGACGCCCCGAAGCAGTAATGGCTGGATTGTTGGTGGGCAACGTCGCCCCCAGCGACGATTGCACGTCCAGGCGCCCGAAGCCTTTGCCGCCGCCTACGCTGGGCGCAATGCTTGCGTCGGTCGAGCCGTTCTTGTAACTGCCCGTGGGGATTGTCGCCAGCACCCATGCGCTCAGCGTGTAACTGCCCTGCTGTGCATTGCCGCTCAGCAAGCGGTATTTTCCCAGGAAGGAAACGTCGCCCGCACCGTCCTTGGCCGTCGAGTTGTGCTCAATGTACGGCGGCAGGTTGACCGCGATCTCCGTCCGTGCCCAGGGAATGATGTTCACGCCCTTGCTGTTGTCAAAGTTCCAGGTAGTAGTTAGCGCGGGCGCAATCTGCCGCAACACGTCCGTGCGCGCCACCTGGATCAGCCCGGTGGTGGTGGTTACCAGTGGAACCGCCCAGGCAGGCTGCTTGCCTTGTGTGGCAGAAGCGCGCGCTTGCCATTGGTTAAAGAAGCCGTGAGTTGCGGCGCTCGCTGAACTGTCTTGCGCAATCATGTTTGCCGCAGTCAGCAGGAAGAACAGGGAAAGGGGAAGCTTTCTCATGTCGGTTCATTGAGCATGAAGGACAGAGTCGGCTCCCACAACTGCCTGAGGATGGAGATTTCTCTCCACCGAAAGACGGAGCAAGATCAGCTTTCAGCTATCAGCCGTCAGCTTTCAGTTTTTGGCTGAGAGCTGATAGCTGAAAGCTGATAGCTGACAACTGATAACTGACAACTGACAACTGCACTACACCCCAATCACGTCGCACAGTTCCTTGACCGTGGCAGCGCTCTTCAGCAGCGCAGTCTGCTCCTCTTCGGTAAGCCGCAGTTCGACGATCTGCTCCAGACCCGCCGCGCCCAGCTTGCAGAGCACGCCTGTGTAGTAGCCGCTGATGCCGTACTCGCCCTGCAAAAATGCCGCGCAGGGAAGAATCTTTTTCTTATCCTTGAGAATCGCCTCGGCCATCTCCACCGCCGCCGCTGCCGGCGCATAGTAGGCGCTGCCCGTCTTGAGCAGTTTGACGATCTCCGCGCCGCCGTCGCGCGTGCGCTGCACAATCGCGTCGATGCGCTCCTTGCTGAGCAGTTCGGTAATCGGAATCGACGCCACTGTGGTAAAGCGCACCAGCGGAACCATCGAGTCGCCATGCCCGCCCAGAACCAGACAACTCATATTCTCCACGCTCACATTCAGCTCTTCGGCAATGAAGCTCTTGAAGCGCCCCGAGTCCAGAATGCCGGCCATGCCGATCACCCGCTCGCGATTGAAGCCAGACAGCTTGTACGCCGCCTGCACCATCGCATCCAGCGGATTCGAAACCACAATCAAGATCGACTCCGGCGAGTACGCGACAACGTTCTTCACCACATCCGTCATGATTTTGAAGTTGGTGTGCAACAGGTCGTCGCGGCTCATCCCAGGCTTGCGTGGAATGCCGGCCGTAATGATGACAATGTCGCTGTTCGCGGTTTCGCCGTAGTCGTTGGTGCCTGTGATGCGCACATCCGACCGCTCAATCGGCAGCGCCTGCCGCAGATCAAGAGCCTTGCCCTGCGGCACGCCCTCCACCACGTCCACCAGCACCACATCGGCCAATTCCTTGGCCATGATCCAGTGCGCTGCCGTTGAGCCGACATTGCCGGCGCCGATAATACTGATCTTCTTGCGCATTACGTTCCTCCTTGGGAAAACAGGGAATAGGGAACAGGGATTAGGGAACAGAAAAAACCGCTCTCATTCCCTCAATTTGTTCATGATAGCGACAAGCATCCTGCTAACTTCGCCGGAAAGACTATCT
>Ga0181520_10008873_pt1 | contig 14115 bp, 12 predicted proteins | sample PEATcosm2014_Bin_29_FD_132451 | JGI IMG/M metagenome (GOLD analysis project Ga0181520, IMG submission 132451) | Peatland microbial communities from MTU Mesocosm Facility, Houghton, MI, USA - PEATcosm2014_Bin02_30_metaG | ecosystem: Environmental > Terrestrial > Soil > Wetlands > Peat | place... | reverse complement strand
CGATGAACAGGGAATTCTTGTCATGCTGGGCTGGTGCTGCTGCGACCATTGGGAACACTGGAAGGATTGGACGCCAGACGATTTGGCGATTGCAAAAGCCTCGTTGCGCTCGCAGATGCTGCGCCTGCGCCAGCACGCCAGTCTGCTCGTCTGGCTGAATGGCAGCGATAACCCTCCTCCAGCCAATGTGGAGCAGGCTTATCTTCAGATCGAGGCCGAAACGCACTGGCCGAATCCGGTTCTTTCTTCCGCTTCAGGCACCCCCACTACCGTCACTGGTGAGAGCGGAGTGAAGATGTCGGGCCCATATGACTATGTCGCTCCGAGTTATTGGTACGTAGACCAGCACAACGGCGGAGCCTTCGGATTCAACACGGAAACGAGCCCTGGCCCCGCGATTCCGTCGCTTGCCAGCAGGCAAAAGTTTCTGTCCGATCCGCAGGCCTGGCCGCCATCCTCTGCGTGGAGTCTGCATTTCGGGGGCGGCGAGTTTGTGAATCTGAAAGTCTTTGATGAGGCAATGGAAGCCGTGTATGCCAAGCCGCGTTCATCCGCTGAATATGAGCGCATTGCGCAGACCATGGAGTACGACTCCCAGCGGGCCATGTTCGAGGCGTACGGCAAGAATAAATATGTTTCGACCGGCGTTATTCAATGGATGCTCAACAATGCGTGGCCATCCATGATATGGCACTTATACGATTACTATCTCGATGCGGGGGCCGGGTATTTTGCAGTTAAGAAGGCGTGCGAGCCTCTGCACATTCAATACTCCTATGACGACCAGTCAATCGTAGTTGTAAACAGTACTTATGAGCCGGCTCCTGGGCTTCGCGCGAAGATCCACGTATACAACCTGTCGTGGAAGGAACTCTACACTGCCGAAGCTCCGATCCAGTCCGCTGCCGACAGTGCACAGCGCGTGTTTTCGTTGCCAGAGAGTCTGTATGCCGGCGCAGAGAGGGTTTTCTTCATCGATCTTTCTTTGGCCGACGCGCGTGGTAAGGTGTTAAGCCGCAACTTTTATTGGGTGCCCGGAACGCTTACGACGTTCAATTGGCCGAAGACGGACTACACGCATACGCCTGCCGCGCGGCATGAGGATTTGACGGCTCTGGCGAGTCTTCCGCCGGCGACGGTGCAGGCAACCGCGGAGATTGAAAACTCGGCGGATAGCCGCGAGCTTCGCGTGCATCTCAACAACAATTCTCCTGTACTTGCGTTTCAATTGCGCGCTGCGGTGCGGACTGCATCCGGTGGCCTGATTGCTCCGGTTTTCTGGTCGGACAACTGGATCGAGTTGATTCCTGGTGAATCGACCACGCTGACCGCGGTCTTGCCGGAAGGGGAATCGCCGCCGCCGCAGGTTCAGATTGAGGGCTGGAACGTAGCCCCCATTTCTATTGCGCCCACAGTGACAGTCGCGGCGCGCTAAGGAGACGCATGGCGACTGCGGAAAACGACCAACCAGGAGCAATCGGCCTGAAGCGAAGTTCGCGCCGTTTCGATGTTACCCTAGCCGGCGATACGGCTCTTGATGTTTTGATGTACGGCCTTCCCGACGAACTTCCGCCTGAACAGGAGTTGCTCGCCGACGGAATCGCTATTCGCGTCGGAGGTTCGGGCGCAATTACCGCGCACAACCTCGCAGCGCTTGGAAACTCCGTCGGTTTTATCACGGCTGTCCCTGGGGACGATTTTGGACAGATGTGCCAGTCGGAACTGCAGCAGATCGGTGTCGATCTTTCGCGGTGCTTACCTGCTCCGCACATGCAGTCAGGAGTTACGGTGCATCTCCAACACCGGCAACTCCGTCACATGTTCACTTATGCTGGACCCACGCCGCACTTGGCTTTCGGCGATCTTGATCTTGATTATCTTGCGAATTCCCGACACTTCCACATGTCGTCTTACTACCTGCAGCGCGGGCTCACGGCTCAAATCCCAGAGCTCTTCGCGAAGTTAAAGCAAGCGGGCGTCACCCTATCCCTCGATCCAAATGACGATCCCGAACAACGATGGGATCGCAATATTCTTGAGGCGATTCGACTAGTCGACGTGCTCATGCCGAACGAGCGGGAAGCTTGCTTAATTTCCGGTGAGAAAGATCTGGATCGGGCCATCGCAGCCCTGCGTGAGCTTGTTCCGCTCTTAGTGATCAAACGAGGAGCAAAGGGAGCTTCCGCCTTCATGGGCGCGCAGAGCTGGGATGCTCCGGCGGGAGAAATTCGGCTGGTCGATGCTGTCGGCGCGGGAGACAGTTTCAACGCAGGTTTCCTTCATAGCTGGATTCGTGGTTGGCCGCTCGAGAGGGCATTGGCATTTGGGAACCGCACAGGCGCGTGGTCGGCCTCAGCGAGCGGGGGAACATCGGCATTTCGCGATGTTGCGGCTCTGCGTGAGCATTTTTCCGATTGGGCGGCCGGACTTGAGTTTGCGGCACCCTGATTCGCGCGCTCCATCGACCCATCGATCGGTCGTCATGCACCCGCGCGGGCATAGTGGAGAGCTCCCACGACAGGGTCAGCGGGTTCCAGGACGAACTCAATCGCGGAGTAGTGCAGTCGCAAAGAAGCCATTAGTGCATCGCGGACGCGCTCGATCTTTCCGAGCACGCTGCCTGCTATCGCGACCGCCGGCAACGGATGCTGTTTATCTTCTGCGGACATGATTCTTTCAATCACGATGCATGCGAGGCAGGCCAGGTCTTTTCCGCTTCGATCGAGAATGTCGCCAGCGATTTCATCACCTTCGGCAGCGCACTGAACTACGAGTGGCGTAATGTCGGCGAAGTGGGGCCGCGGTTCCGCATTGGCAAACTCAATTAGGGCTTCAACCGAGGGTAAACGCCAATACTCACGCGCCAGCTCAAGAAGCGATGTCCGCCGTTGCTGGTCGATGGCTAGAAAGCCACGGCGCAACGCTTCCAGCCCAATCCAATAACCTGCGCCCTGGTCGGCAAGCATCGGACCCCATCCACCTGCGGTGACGATCTTGCCGTCAGCGCCTCGGCCCGCGACATTCGAGCCTGTTCCAGACAAAACGAGAACGCCAGGGTCGCCGGGAAAAGCTGCTTCCAAGGCGATCTGCACGTCGCCCGCGATTAGCAGCGAACCGGAAACTCGACTCGCAAAATTTTCGCGCAGCCAATCAGTGACCAGCGGAACTGTATTGCCCGATGTGCCAATGCAGCTGCGCGCAATCTGATTCATCGGGACCCGTGTCTGCGCCGATAAGCGCCCCAGGGCGTCGTCCAGGTTGTGCGCTGCCTCATCCTCAGTCGCGTTGAGACGCTTCAACGTGCCGCATGTGACGCGGGCCAGTTCGCGATCCTCGTCTGCGAGCAGGAAGTCGGCTTTTGTTCCTCCGGCATCGACTGCCAGAAAGTAAGCCATTCACGTCTCCAAGGTTCCTGAGTATTTGGCGCTGCACTTCGAGAGTACAGGAGGGGACAGGGGCTAGCCTGCTTTGGCGAAGGGCCGACCGCTTAATGACGATTCGGCAAGAAGTCCCAAATGGCAGGATCCTCGGTTCCGAGAACCCATGAGCAGAATCCTTGCAGCCCACGATCCTGCACCAGTTGATAGCGCTCACGAAAGGTTCGTAGATCCGTGAAGAAGATCCATTCGCGCATCTGATCGCGATAGAAAAAGAAGTAGGAATCGCGATCGGCCGTGTCCCACGCAATAGTGGCCTTATACGTGGTTGCCAGTAATTGAGCGTCTGGTTCCCCGATGTAATTGGCACTTGGGTTCGGACTCTCGACGCCGGTCACCTTGTCTACCGTGGGCGCGCCGGTAAACCAGTGATAGCCATAGAGGGGAATCCCCAGCGAGAGCTTCTCTTTGGGAACGGCCTTGAGTGCGTAGTCGAGATTCTCAACGGTCCACTGCCATCCTGCGACCGGTCCCGGCATGGTCCATCGTGTTTGCTGGTCATAGGTCATCAGGCAGATCAAGTCGACAGACTTACTTAGCTCAACTAAGTCATAGGCGCCACGCCAATCGGTATAAATCCACTTGGCAAACCCTTCGCCGGTCGGATAGCCGGGCGCATTAGGAACGGTGGCAATGGTCAACTGCAGGCCCGCCTGATGAAGGGCCTCTGCGGACCGCTTTACCGTTGCTGTGAGCCTCTCGCGATCGATCCAATCCACATTCTCAAAATCGAATTGGAATCCCGTGTAACCATGCGCGTGCGACTCGCGGACCATCGCCTCATTCATTCGATCCTGTGCGGCAAGGTTGAGCGACAGCTCGTGAAACTGCTTCTTATTAAACAGCGCCAAAATAGGCATGATCGGGACATGGTGTTGCTTTGCCGTCTCGAGCACCAGCGGGTTTGGCGAGCCCGTTACCAAGCCATTGTCGTCGGCGTGATACCAGGTGGGCACGAGGAGGTCGATCTTGTCTGCATGTGCCAGGAACGATCGAATGGCCTCCGGACTGTCAGTCATGTAGAACAGCGCTGACGGAGGGGCGCAGAAGCATACATTCGAGCAAACAACAAAGAAAGCGAAGACAACGAATCGATGCATGAAGCCTACCGAAAGTGGAATGGACGATCTAGAGCGTGAATTGTGGACTACGCGGTCATTGTTGTGGAGACTAAATCAATTTTAGAATACCGATATCACCCAGCCGATGCATGTCACTTTCAATCGGGCATTCGATGTGTCTACCGGCCCGGATCGTTTCGTCGAGGACGTTATTGCCACTCGGCAAAGTGCATCGGATCCGATTGCATTTTCAACAAAAGGGTGCAACTTTCGTACAATAACGGCACACTTGGAATTCAATCGCAATTGCGTCGAGTGAGCGGCCAGAATGTCCTCGAAGACCGATATACGTGCCAAGGAAATTCTGCGCCTGCTTCTGCAGCACGGTAAGACGTCCGTTGAGGACCTGACGGCGGCGCTAGCGGCTTCGCCGGCAAGCATCCGGCGCGATCTTGTTCGCCTTGAGACGCAGGGCCTGGTTCATCGGACGCATGGCGGCGCGATGCTGACGGGTAGGGCTGTTTACGAACCCTTCCGATTCGATGCGTCCTTCCAAGTACGGGAAGACCGCTTTGCCGCCGAGAAGCAGAGGATCGCGCACGCCGCTGCTGCACTGGTAAAGGAGCACGATACCATTGGCCTTTCTGCCGGCACTACGACTACATTGGTTGCCAAGCAACTGCAGAACCGGCGAGGCATTCACGTCATCACCAACGCTGTGAACATAGGCATGGAACTAAGTTCCACCACAGCTGTCGACACGACACTTACCGGGGGCGCCATGCGCTGGGCTGGAGCCTTTTCTCTTGTGGGACCGGCGGCGATCGAAACCCTGAACATGTTTGTCATGGACCGTCTCTTCCTGAGTGTCACGGGCATGCACCCGGAGCGCGGGGCAACGATGATTGAGCCGGAAGAGGCAGCGGTGTTTCGCGTCATGGTACGGCAGGCGCGCGAAGTAATCGTCGTGTCTGACTCGAGCAAGATGGGCATGGTGAGTCCGGCGATCATTTGCCTTCCGCGCGACATCGATCTGCTGATTACTGACGACGGGATCGAGGACGAGACAGCCCGCGCCTTTGAGACTGCTGGTGTCCGGATCATGACGGTATAAGGAAGATTCGGATCTCAAGTCGAGTAATCCTGAAATCCAGGGCTAGTGGAAATCATGAGAGCGGATATCGGCGCTGGTGATGTCAAGGGGAACTATTCGATAGGCCTTGACGTGGATTACTCCATCCTGATTCTGCAGCGGCCCTTCGATCTTAAGAAACCTGCTGCGCGTGACGACGATACGATCGCGCTCAAAGGTATCGGGGGTAATGATGACGTTGGCGATGCCGGTCTCATCTTCGAGGGAAAGAAAGACAAATCCCTTCGCGGTGCCCGGCCGTTGTCGTGCGATCACGCAACCGGCTATGCGCACAAATCGATTGCTTGTGGTACGACTCAGATCTTCTGCTGAAAGAATGCCCTGGGAGCGAAGAATGGCTCGCTGATAGGCCATGGGATGCGGGCTGGTGGTGAGACCTGTGCCCGCGTAGTCCGCGGCCAGGCGTTCGTCCGTCGTCATCCGTTTGAGGGGCATCGGAACTGTTGCGTTGTTGCTCGCGCTTTGTGCATCGCGTAGTAGAGGGCCTACGGGACGGCCTGCTTCTTCCACTTGCCATAGAGCATCGCGGCGATGCTCGATCTTGCCAAGTGAGTTCAGCGCGCCAATGCGCGCCAGCAGGACGAGTTCCTTGCGGTTGAGTTCGGGCACACGCGATGCAAGGTCATCGACCGACGCGAAAACGCGGTCACGGTTTCGAGCGGCCAGAATTGCGTCGGCGGAGGTCTGCCGCAAACCTTTCGCGTAGTTCATTCCAATGCGCAGCGAACATGAGCCGGCGGGTTCCTCCTCCAGCGAGCAGAGACCCTGCGAACGTTGCACGTCAATCGGCCTGACACGAAGCCCATGACGCACTGCGTCTTTAATCAGAACTGCCGGCGAGTAGAAACCCATGGGTTGATTGTTCAAGAGGCCGCAGGTAAATGCGGCGAGGTAATGGACCTTGAGATATGCCGAAGCATACGCGATGAGTGCGAAGCTAGCTGCATGCGACTCGGGAAAGCCGTACATAGCAAATGAAGAGATGGCCTGCACAATGTTGTCCTGCGCTTCCGGACCGATGCCGTTGTGCGACATGCCTGAGCGCAGACGACCTTCCAGGTCTTTCATTCGCTGCATCGAACGCCGCATGCCCACAGCGCGTCGCAATTCCTCTGCTTCGGCGCCGGAGAAGCTCGCCACCGTCATCGCCATGCGCAAGAGCTGTTCCTGAAAGAGCGGCACGCCGAGGGTGCGTTTCAAGACCGGCTCTAGCGATGGATGCGGATAGGTCACCTCTTCTTTTTTCTGACGGCGGCGCATGTAGGGATGCATCATTTTGCCGACGATTGGCCCTGGCCGTATGATCGCGACTTGCACAACGAGGTCGTAGAAATGCTTTGGTGCGTTGTGTGGAATAGAAGCCATCTGCGCGCGGCTCTCCACCTGGAACATACCGACAGTGTCGGCCTTGCACAGAGTGTCGTAGACAACGGGATCTTCGGGTAATGTGGCGAGATCCACTTCCTTGCCATAGTGGCGGGGAATTAGCTCGAGAGAATCCTTGAGCACCGCCATCATGCCCAGGCCTAGTAAGTCGACTTTAATAAGTCCAAGATCGGCGCAGTCTTCCTTATCCCACTGCACCACAGTCCGGCCCGGCATGGACGCGCGTTCGATGGGAACGACGTGGTTCAACATTCCTGCACAGATCACCATGCCGCCTGAATGCTGGCCCAGATGTCGCGGCAGATTCTGCATGCGCATGCATAGATCGAGATAATGCGCGATGCGCGGGTGGCGCACGTCGAACCCTGCCTGCTCAAAATGACGCGCCATCGTGTCATTCGCGCCACGCCACTCCCAATGGCCTACCAGACCAGAGAGGCGCGCCAGTTGATCTTCGTCGAAACCGAGTGCTTTGCCGACTTCGCGTGCAGCAGAGCGGCCACGATAGGAAATAACGTTAGCCGTCATCGCCGCGCCGAGCGATCCGTAGCGCTCATATAAGTGTTGAATGACTTGTTCCCGCTGATCGCCTGACGGGAGATCGAGATCGATGTCGGGCCATTCGCCGCGATTTTCGCTTAGGAAGCGTTCGAAGAGCAGTTCCATGCCGACGGGGTCGACGGCTGTGATCTCGAGTGCATAGCAGACTGCGGAGTTGGCGGCTGAGCCTCGGCCCTGCACCAGGAAACCGCTCTGTTGGCAGTAACGAATGATTTCCCAGACGATGAGAAAATAGCCTGCAAAGCCGAGCTTTGCAATGAGGGCCAGTTCGTGGCGAACCTGCGCGCGCGCTTTGTCCAGCAGATGCCGCTTATCCGGTGAACCGTAGCGTTTGCGCACTCCTTCGTCGACGCGCTTTTCAAGAAAGCTGTCCATCGTTTCGTTGTCAGGCACGGGATAGTGCGGAAATTCATAGCCCAGATCGTTCAGCTTGAATTGAAGCCGATCACTCACAATGCTGGTATTGGCGATAGCTTCCGGTATGTCGCGAAATAGCTCGGCCATTTCGCGTGCGGTGTGCAGATGCCGCGCGGAATTTTGAGAAAGCAATCGCCCTGCCTGATCGAGCGTGGTGTGATGACGGATAGCTGTGAAGACATCGAGGATCTCACGGTCCTTCGCAGTTGCATATCGCACGCCATTCGTTGCAATAACAGGTAAGCGCAAATCGGATGCCAGCCCTAACAACGACTGATTGCGGCACTCCTCTTCTCGAAGTTGATGACGCTGTAATTCGATAAATAGGCTGCTACGGCCAAAGATCGACGCAAGTCTGTCGGCGATCTTGCGCGCGCCGTTTTGTCCTAGCCGCGACAATGCCGCTGCGAGTGGACCTTCATCGCCACCGGTCAAACAGATTAAGCCAGCGGAAAACTCTTCGATATCTTCAAGTGTGGCTGCGCCTTCGGCCTTGGTCGATTCGCGCATTTTGAAGCGCGTAATCAGCTGGCAAAGATTCTGATATCCAGCCTGTGTAGCGCAGAGTAAGGTGATACGGGATGGCTCGTTGGGGTGCTGGTGCGGTAGCCATTCCGGGGGCTGCAGCTTGTCGCCGAAGGAAGAAACTGCGATCTCGGCGCCGATGTGGGCCTTGATCTGGGATCGGACATGGGCCTTGCTGACACAGTTCTTTGCCGCGGTGTGGAAGCGAGCTGCGCCGTAGAGGCCATTCCGGTCCGTGAGCGCAAGCGCAGGCATTTCAAGCTCAATGGCGCGCTCAATCAGGGTTTCAGGTTGCGAAGCTCCATCGAGAAAACTGAAGGCGCTGGCAGCGTGCAATTCCACGTACTCTGCGCTCTCAGTCATAATGCGCCTCAATCCGCCACTTATTTCGCGTACGGTCATGCACTAACAGGCATGCGATGGTTAGGCCCTTGCGGTTTATGGCCAGAATGTCCCATTCGTCGATATCCCATCCCTCTGTAGACCACCAACAGCCCGCTGTTTTCCACGGTCCGTAGGCCGCAAGGACTTCGAAGCTGTTCTCTCGATCGCGAAAAAATGCAGGTTTCGCGTCGCGCAGATCCACGCGCACAGGTTCGGGTGGTCTCATGCGCCGCAGGGCCATGCGGACGCGCGAAGTCTTCGCCTCAGGCGCTTTACCTTCGACTGTGAAGTCTGTCATGTGGAAGTTGCCAGGGCGATGTGTGTTGTCGAGTTCCGGCGAACCAACGCGATCGTCGCCGACAATAGCTTTGAGCCGCGCGAGCGTCACATCGAGACGAGAAGGTTCGGGCGTCTGCGGTGCAAAGAGCCCAAGCTGCACTTTGCTGCTTAGTCCTGCTTCGGCCGTCAGGGTCAGTGCAACAACCGCGGCTGGTGGAGGGTGGGCGGCAATCTCCAATTGCAAAAGCTTCAGAAGAAACTTGCGATCAGTCGAGGGAAGAGCTGGCCTGATCTTGCCCCGATGAATTCGGCTGCCTTCGAGTTTCATCTCTACTGTGAGGGATGCCAGCGATAGAGCATGGCCAGCCGCGCGCGCAACAAGACAGTCAATCATGCGTGCGCCGATGAAGAGCAGGGAGTCCATCCGCTCCATCGGGGTTTCAAACTCGCAGAATTCCTGAAGCGAAAGCGCGGGCTCGATCGGCTGAAAGGTGTGTGCAGCGGCTCCTTTGGCTAAATCGCGCCATTTGCTGGCATCCTGGCCCAGCCGGGTTACTAACTCAGTTTCGGGCAAAGTTGCCAACTCGCCCAGTGTGCGGATCCCCCAGATAGCGAAGGTTTCGAGGTGCTTTTCATCCAGAGGTAATTCTGAAATCGGCAGATTTACGAGTGCTGCTGCTTCGTCGCCATGGGGTACGACAACGATCCCCCGTGCGGCGCCTGCCTTGAGTGTTGCCACTTCGAAGTTCGTGCTCACTGCGATGGAAGAATGAAAGCCTACATTTTCCATGGCAGATCGCAGCCGTTCTGCGAATTGCAGGGGAGGGCCAAAGAGCCGCTCTGTGCCTGCAATATCCAGCACAAATGAGCAGCATGTTCCCTGGGTCACTTCTTCAATGTGCGGAGAGAATGTCGCGGCGCATTCGAACAGTACTGCGCGTGCGGCCTCTTCGCCCTGGGTAGACCGCGATAACAACACGAGTCCGGTGATACCCTCAGCGTCCAGCTTTGTCATGCCCAATGTCACACCTCGCCGCAGTGCGAGTTGATTCATTGAGCAGACCGCTTCCTTAGTCGCATCTCCGTGCAGAACGACGACAGGCTTACCCTTCAAGTCCGGCCTCAAACGCAGCAATGCCTGTGCTGGAAACTCGCTGACGTGCACACATGCGTAGAGTTCATCTTTCATGCGCGCCTGTCCGATTTCCATGCGGCACCCGCTGACCATGTGGAGGCCGGTGGTTTGCGTCCGCCAGCAGAAAAATGCGTGAAGCGTTCTCGGCCGCGCTGCACATTGAACTCGAATCCGCGAAGAAGGGTTCCGCCGGCAGTTTCGGCGCGAACTGGCGAACACTCCAAAACAAGAGCTGCACTCGATTGCGCATAGCCCGTTTTGCCGAGAACAACAAGGCAGCACCGCGAGCCGTCTGCTGCCTGGCGAAATCGAAACCAGGATGCGAGGGGAATCCTACGGCCGTGCTCCGGTGCAGTGTCTGCCAGGTCCAGCACAATGGCCGCAAATCCACCTGCCTGCAAAAGCAGGTCAGTTGCGCGCAATGCCTGGTCGAGCCGCGACCAGGGTTTAGCTTTCCCTTGGCGATCCACACTGCAACACCGCACCCACAAAAGATGTTGCAGTGCCACGCCATTCGCCGCAGCAGATTCTGGATCGAAGGCATCGGCGACATCCACCCAGGCACACATTTGGTCTGCAGTGCGCCGCGCTACAAAAGCCAGAGCCAGGCTTGTGCGCCCCGACGACTCTGGTCCTGTGACCTCGCTGATGGCTCCAATGGGCAGACCGCCGTCCAGCAATGCATCCACTTCTGCGATTCCTGTTGGAGCAACTTCGCGGATTGTCCGAGCTACAGGCGTAAGCGCAGCAGGAAAGCGTCGTTCGACGGAGCGTTCGATCTGGAGGCGAAGAGCGGCTGAGGAGGGCATATGCGCAAGGCAACTTTCGCCTTTTATTCGCTAGCATCTTATAGCTGGTTCACCTTGTCAAGATGTGGATATATAGAATAAATAAATATTTTATATTCAATAATTTGGGCGACATAAACAATGTTTTGCGTCATCTCTTCATCGTGGTCAGTCCTGGCATTCTTATGGGCAGATCTGCGGCCAGAGGGCAGTTTTCGCAATCTGCGATGACCGAACAATGCTTCTTGCCAACAGCAACGGTGAGTGCATGGAACTCGTTGAAGAACCCGGGTCGATCCGCAAGCAAATCCTTTCCGAAAGACTCACGCGTCAACTGAATCAGCGCCTCGTATCCCTTCCGATTTTTTCCCGGCAACGGAGTGATGAGCCGATGGCGCTCAGCGATACGGCGTAAATACTCATCGGCAACTGGAACGGGGTGGCCGAGCGCATACAGCAGAATCGCATCGGCTGTCTCACATCCCACGCCGGGCAGAGCCAGCAGCCGTCCACGAAGCACCTCGGTTTGCGTCGCGGCTAATACATCCAGTGAGCCCTTGAATTCGGCATCGAGCATGGCGATGAACGCCTTGAGTGCCGGAGCCTTCCTCGAGTAAAAACCCGAAGGGCGAATCAGCTCCCGCAATTTGTCCAGACTCAATGCGCGCAATCCGTCCATCGACAAGGCTCCCGCACTGCGCAAATTCGTCAGTGAACGCTCGACGGCTGCCCAAGCAGTATTCTGCGTCAGGTAGGCGCCGACTACGACCTCAAATGCAGTTTCTGCCGGCCACCAATGCTGCGGTCCATAAGCCTTCGCAAGCCAGTCATGCATCCGGCGCAGCCGCTCGGCAGGCTTGCGCGATCGACGGGGTTTCAACTCACAAACCCCTGTCCGGTGGCGACTGCAACTGGATCTTCCATTCCAACACACGTGCTCGTGCTGCGGCTGCTTCCGCTTCCGGCACATGACCTGCATGCTGCAGCGAGATGGAGAGCGCCGCATGAGCCAGGGGATCATTCGGCGTCAGCGCCGTTAGAGCAAGTGCAGCGGCAATCGATTGCTCGATCTTGCCCGCATCGCGCAAGGCTCGCACCAGACCGTGATACGCCTCGGTGTGCGCCGGATCTGCAGCGATGGCTTCCCGGAACGATTCCACTGCCTCAGCCGGGCATCCCGCAGTGAGCTGGTCCACTCCGTTTTGCGAAAGTGTCTCGGCGATTTGAGCATTCGTTCGGGTCATAGGCAGTGTCATTAGGATAAGGTCTGAACCGCAACGCCGCCATCGTCGCGATGGAGCCCGGAGGAGTGCAATGAAGAGTCATACGGAATACCTGGTTTTTGAAACCAAGAAGCGCCGCGAAATGGTCCATATTACCGACACAGTGGAGAAGATTGTGAGCCGCAGCGGCGTAAAGGACGGTCTGTGCTTTGTCTCGCCGATGCATATTACAGCTGCAGTTTACGTCAACGATCTTGAAAACGGACTTATCGAGGATATAGGCAAGTGGCTGGAAGAGCTAGCGCCGGCGCGTCCGGACTATAAGCATCATCGGACCGGCGAAGATAACGGCGATGCGCATTTGAAGTCTCTTCTGTTGCATCATGAGACGACCCTGCCGGTGACGGAAGGCCGGCTCGATCTGGGAACCTGGCAACGCGTCTTTTACGCGGAGTTCGATGGTCAACGCCGCAAGCGCGTAATTGTGAAGGTGCTCGGGATCGAGTAGGGTTGGCCGAGCCCCACTATTTGTCGTCGGTAATCTTAGCCCACGTTCCGCCGGAATCCGGAGGCGGGGCTTGGGCGAAATCGACCTTCGTTCGCGGAAGAATGATCAGGTCGACGCGGCGGTTCTGCGCCCGGCCTTCTGGAGTTGCGTTGTCGGCGACGGGGTGAAACTCCGCATATCCAGCGACTGAAAGACGTTCCGGCGGGATGGCACGCAGAGCAAGGATGATTCGAGCAATTCGCGTAGCACGTGCCGAGGACAACTCCCAATTCGAGTCGAATTCGTCATTGTGTATCGGAATGTTATCGGTATGCCCTTCCACACGGACGTCATACGGTGTCCGGCCTACGGAAGCGACGATTTGTTGCATGGTCGCGAGCGTCTCGGGACGCGGTATTGCCGAGCCTGAGTTGAAAAAACCGGCTTCACGGAGGCTGATAATGAGACCGTCCCGCCCCATCTGGATAGAAACGGTGTGGTTCGCTACCTGGTTGGCAAGCGATTGCGTAAGCTCTCGGCGAATGTGTTCAAGATCGTCCTTAACTCTCGCCGGGGACATCACATCTTCGCCCATGACTCTTTTCATGGTTGCGATCGAAAGATCTGTGCCCGAAGCACCGACCGTACCATCGGGGAGAATTCCGAGTGAGCGAAATGCGCCATCGATCGCGGTAGAAATATCCGATTGCTTTTTTTGATCGGCCTTAGCGAATGCGTAGAGAACCACGAAGAAAGCAAAGAGCAGTGTGATGAAATCTGCATAGGAGACCAGCCAACGGTCGTGTGTCACGCGGCTGCGATGAACCCTGGGATTCATGCGGCTCGCCCCTTTTCCTGCTGGATTCGCTCGTTTAGAAAGCCCGCAAGCTTGATTTCAACCATGCGAGGATTCATTCCCTCGAGGATGGAGACCACCCCTTCAAGCATCATTTCGCGGCGCTGGTGCTCTTCGCGCAATTGAAGGCGCATTTTTCCGGCGAAAGGCAGAAAGAAGAGATTGGCCGCGCCCACTCCATAGATCGTTGCCACGAATGCAACCGCGATTCCACGCCCGACTTCCTGGATATTGTCCAGATGCTGCATGACCTGGATGAGGCCGAGCACCGCGCCGAGAATCCCTATCGTCGGCGAGAACCCTCCCGCCGATTCGAACACTGACGGAATACTGTCTTCGTTCTCTGCAGTGACGTCAAGGCTGACCCTCATGATCTTGCGTAGCTCCACGGGCTCGGTGCCGTCAACGGCCAGCATGATGGCT
>Ga0181520_10008871_pt1 | contig 14117 bp, 16 predicted proteins | sample PEATcosm2014_Bin_29_FD_132451 | JGI IMG/M metagenome (GOLD analysis project Ga0181520, IMG submission 132451) | Peatland microbial communities from MTU Mesocosm Facility, Houghton, MI, USA - PEATcosm2014_Bin02_30_metaG | ecosystem: Environmental > Terrestrial > Soil > Wetlands > Peat | place... | reverse complement strand
GATGAAGGCACGTACGAGACCATTGTGTGGGGCGATGAACGCATCGAGATCCTGCTCCACGGCAGGCAGTTCTCGGGCAAGTATGTCCTCCTCCGGTTTAAAAAAGCCGGGGAGAAGAACTGGATCGTGCTGAAGGGAAAAGAGGGCTGACCGGCAGCAGCACCGGGACAGGGCACGCCACATCTTCCCAAATCCCGGTCATCATTGCGGGAATTTTTGCGGTTATCGCCGTGTATTCCTCAGGCACAGAGACAGGAAGGTACGCAGCGGGTAATCGATTACTCGGGGAAAAACACCCCTTCAGCCGTCAACTTACCGGAACTAAGGCACCTCTCGTTGGATCTTGCGATCCATCAGAACGCATTTTCTTTTTTAAACGGGAGTTCAACCGGGCCAAAAAAAGGGAAACGCTATTCGCTGTCCTGTGGCGCCTGCTCGAGATAGAATACATCGGTTGCAAACGAATGGAAAGTGCCGTTTGCCGTGGCTGCATCCACATCAGCCTGTTCGTAGCTGCTGACCAGGTGCTGCGGGAGAGCAGCGTACTGCGGAACAAGGGAGTAATCCCGTATTATGTCGGGAGCGCCCGAATTGCCGGTGTACCATACCTTCACAAGGTAATCCGTGCTGCCTATTTTCGACCATGACCCTGATCCTGAAATATTCGGCGATGGCATCTTGAGATTACTGTTCACGGTGACGATTGTTCCCAGTTTATAGATAACCGTGCCATCAGGATAAAACTGGAATTCATAACCGGAGCCTCCGCCGGGGTACTGCCGGATCCAGCGGTGAAGGATGGGATCGGGCGCAGCTGTAGTCGTGGCTGTCGCGGTAACCGTTGTTGGGGGGGGAGTGTACGGCTGGTCGGAACAGGACATAGTCTGAGGGTTCCAGTAGCAGTGGGTGGCAGTTGGCGTCGGGGTAACGGTCACGGTGACATAGATGACTTCAGGGATCGGCGTGGGTTGCAGGCCTGATGATCCCGTACCAGTACACCCGGCCACAAGGATCGCTGCTGCACAGGCAACAAGGAGGACGAGAACAGGGGATATTTTCATACGTTTCCTTGAGGGGTGAATACGATAATTATTGTGATTTAATTCACAAGCAGGGTAAAACCTGCGACCAGCCACAATGCAACGGGACTCTTTTGCGGTACGAAACGCAGCAGGCACCTGCTTTGAGTATATATCGTCGTCAAGGCACTTCGGTTACCGGGAAAAGGGGAACGGTTAACCCAAAACGCAGGTTCTTTAAGGGATTTCAACCTGCGCAAAAGAAGCCGCCGGAGGGACTTGAACCCTCGACCTGCTGATTACGAATCAGCCGCTATGCCGCTAAGCCACGGCGGCGCACTGCCTCACAATATCAACCCGTACGCTAATAAAATCTGTGTTTGGAGGGGAGGGGTTTTATGAGTACCCGCGAAGGGTCGTCACGCTGTCCGGGGCATGGGGTTCCTTTGCCGGTGATATCGTCCCAAACTTTCCTTCATAGTCGGCAATGGTCTTCTGGAGAACGGCAAGCAGGTTCTTTGCATGCGCCGGCGTGATCGAGACAATCGCCTTTGCCCGGGCCTGGTTGACCTGCGGGAGCTGGTGGAGGAAGACAAACGTGAACTCATCGTCCTTATACGCGATCTGGATCATATTGCTGTATACAGGATCCAGTGTCGGCGGGATATTAACGGAGATTTCCTGTCCGGTCATACTGATCACGTTTACCGTTCTGGTATGAATAGTTGGTCAATGGGCCGGTGCGGGGATCCGTGCCCTACCATAAGTATATGTGGCAGGTTTTCCTCGATTCTTTAGAGGAATTATTCTGGCAGACCAGGAGCGGCATGTCACAATCTCCGAGCTGGTGCGGGTGCACGCCTGCCCGGTCCGGTTTTACTACGAGAAAGACGAGCCGGTCACCGAGTCGGACCGGCATGCGATCTGCAAGCAGCTCTCGTACCATCTTGGGAATCCTCTGGAAGCGGATGCCATCTGGGACGAGGTGCTCATTGTCCGCCCAAAGACAGACCCGGTGCTCCGCGAGTTCCTGGATATCTGCATTGCTTTCTGTAAAAAACACGAGTGGAAACCGGCCGTCCAGACCGATGTGACCGTGGTCTCGAAAAAGCACGGGATCGCCGGTATGATCGACCGGGTAGCAGCGGACGGGACGTTCTCGATCGTGCGGGCGGCAGGGGCAATGCCCTTTGGCACCTATGCGGCCGACCGGCTCCGGATTGCAGGGATCGCCTTCTGCCTGGAAGAGATGACCGGGAAAGAGGTGGACGGGGGATTTGTGGAATATATCCCGGACGGTCTCTCCCGCTACCATGCGGTCCAGCCCCGGGACCGGCGCCAGCTCCTTGCCACGCTCCACAAACTCCGGGCCATCCACCGGGGTGAGGCCCCCGCCCACCCGCTGAATGCTCCCTGCAACCGGTGCAAGTACAAGGAGCGGTGCGAGTCAAGCGGGGGGCACCGGCTGAGCGAGCTGTTGTAAAGGTCAGCTGGTCCGAACCCCACCTGTCCTCCTCATTTCCCGGTGGTCGGCCGAAACTTGAACGCTCCGGCCGGGATCCTGATCTCAAACCGGACCCCCGTACCGGGGGTGCCGGTCTCCCGGATCGTCATGCCAGTAATGGAGAGGATCTCGCGGATAAGAAACATCCCAAGGCCGGTGTGCTTCCCAAACCCTTTTAAAAAGATCTTATCCTTCTCCTCGGGAGCCACACCAATGCCGTTGTCCTCGTACACAAGGGTGAGATCCGGATCGGTCTTTTCAGGGAACAACCGTATGGCAGATACATGCCCGCCGTGCCGGATCGAATTGTCGATCATATTGTAGAATACCCGTCCGATCAGGGCATCCGCGTAGCATTCGAGCGCGCCGGTATCGCAGGAAGACGTAATATTCCGGTTGGCAAACGGTTCTGCAGCTGCAAGAAACACCTGGCAGATATCCTGCCAGACAGGTTCTTTCTGCCCGAGATCCTGGTAGTCGCTGGTGAACTCTACCTGAAGACGGATCACCTCGATCGTCTTCTCCATGAGATCAAGGTAACCAGGGACTGCACGATCTTCAGGATTTTCTTTCATGAGATCAATGCAGGCATGAAGAGCGGTCAGCTGGTTGAGGATATCATGCCGGGTGATACTGGAGAGCAGGATCAGCTTATTGTTGGCGGAACGGAGTGCCTCCTCGGCCATGCGCTGTTCAGTGATATCGTGGAGGCTCCAGACACGGCCGATGATCTGATTGCCAATCTCCTGCGGGTGGACATAGAGCTCAAACTGGCCGCCGCCGGTAAATTTGACATCGGTTGTGACCACCTGTCCTGACGACGCTGCCAGTTCTGCAAAATGCCGGATTACTTTTTCGGGTTCAGACAGGGAAGCAACGATCTGATCTGTATATCTCCTGCTCTCCCCGGCATCCTGCGGGGGGCTTTCGGGAAGATTCAGGATCCGCGCAGCCTTCCGGTTGTACCCACGGATTACGTCTTCCATATCTGTGACAACGATCCCGTCCGCTGTGGCCTCGAATGCAGCTTTTAATAGTGAGTTTGCCTGCCGGAGCTCGATTGTCCGCTCCTTAACGAGGCCTTCGAGACGATCCCGGTAATCGCGGATCTCCTTTTCTGCCTGTTTCTTCCGGTCGATAAATCCGACAATGAGCCCGAGAATGATGATACCGACACAACAAATCACAAATGATGGCAAGGTGAGGGGAAGCGTTCCGGGGCCTGCTGAAGCCTGATCCTGGGATCTGATTACCAGAAGAACCAAATCCATAAGGGCAAATCCCGCTCCAAGAAGGATAACCTGCACCAGATAGGATCGGGGGAACCTGTCCCATGTCCGGCACCAGTAAAAGAGAGCACCGAGAAGAATACCCAGTACGAGAGTTATGATATCCATAGGCTGGGGAGGTCCTCCTGCTGCAAGACTCCCGAGAAGGAGTGCGCCGGCCACAACGACGGCCGATACCGGGCCGGCGATAAACCCGGAGAGGGGAACAAGAATGACGTTAATGCCAAGGATCCGGTTTCCAAGATCCTGCAGGGGTGCACCAGCAGTCGGGCCGGCAAGGGAAAGCGGGTCAAAACCCAGGAGCGGGGCTGCAGGGGCCGCGCCTAGGGCCTGCCAGAGTGCAGGGATGGTGATAAACGCGATAAAACCGAAAATCAGGCCGACACAAAGGGAGAAAAGCAGTTTTGACCGCGAACGAACAGTATCCGGAATAAAGTAATAGAGAAGGAGCAGGGCCACGATAACGGTAAAGTTCTCTACCGCGGACTTTACCATGTCAATCGGGATAAAGGGCAGATCGATCATCGCATGTGTAACCCCACGGTCCTCTGGAAAAACCGGGCACCTGTACCACATCATTCGCATTCCCGTGCAGGAACTGCGGAATGATATGTACAGCGAATCTCTCCTGGGAGTATCAGTAAGTCCGTATAAGCCTGTATAAAAAAGTACCGGTCGCTTCGGGTTTTAATAATCCAAAGAAGGTGCACTGAATAAGGGGTCCGGGGAATACCCCTTTGTTTTCAAACCGGGGAGAGGGGGTACCCTCCACATGCCCGGGCACACGGGTAGGGGGGTGACTCCTGCTTTGAATAAAAGAAGGGGAGGGAGGGGGGATCACCCCCCGTCACCGGAAATGGGATGCAAGCTGATTTTGCATGGGAAAATAAGGTATGTTCCCATGGAATATCCGAAGGAAGCCTTCCGGCCGCGTGGGTTGTTTAGTGTGTGGCAGTGAGCCGGCCCGGGCCAAAGAAGAGGAGAGGGTGGGGGTCACCGTCCCCCCAACCGGATGTTTCGTACCATACCGCCATGATGAACGAAAAAAGGATGAGCCCGGCTTTTATCAAGAAGGGTTTTGAATCCCCATAACGAATGTAATACGCATACTTTTCATGACCGTTCCCTCCCACCCGGCTGAGGTTCCCGCGAACCTTGCCAAAGGCTGCGTGCTCTGCTACCAGGGCGCAAAGATGGTGCTCTTTATTACAGGACGCTGCCGCCGCTCCTGCTGGTACTGCCCGCTCTCGGAAGAGCGCAAGGGAAACGACGTGATATTCGCAAACGAGCACCGGATCGAAAGCCCGGCACAGGCAGTCGCGATCGCTGAACGCATGAGTGCGCTCGGGACCGGGATCACCGGCGGCGAACCGCTCCTCTGCCTCGATCGGGTCGCGGAGTACGGCAGGTCGCTCAAGGAGCACTTCGGGCCGGAACACCAGATCCATATCTACACCGCGCAGGCCCCGGCAAAAGCGGATCTGGAGAAACTCAAAGGAGTGGTTGACGAGATAAGGCTTCACCCGCCTCATGAATGCTGGAACCATATTTCCGACACGGATTTTGTCGCGTCTGCAATGCTTGCAAAGGAGATGGGCTTTGACATAGGGATTGAGGTGCCGGCACTGCCCGGCCTCGATTTGCTCGTCCCGGCCCTTCCATTCCTCGACTTTCTCAACATCAACGAACTGGAGTGGGGCGAGACCAATGCCGACGAGATGAGGGGACGGGGATACGAACCGGCCGACGGGGTTCACAACGCTATTGCCGGAGCCCGCGATTGGGCAGCAGAGCTGGTAAAGCATGAGAAGGTCCACTGGTGCGCATCATCCTTCAAAGACTCGGTCCAGCTCCGGGAGCGTTTAAAGCGCATTGCGGAGAACACTGCCCGCCCGTTCGACGAAGTGACCGAAGACGGAACGATTGTGTACGGCGTGCTCAACCTCCACCCGGGCACCCGGGACGAGGTTGTTGCCCGGTGCCGGAAGTTCCTTGCCGATGACGAGTTTACCGATTGCGGCGACCGGGTCGAGACCGCATGGTGGCTGCTCGAAGAGTACAAGGACAGGATCCCCGGCAAAAAATCGGTGGTTGAGCGTTATCCCGATGGCGGCATGATCGTCGAGGTGACGCCGCTGTGACCCTCCGCGGGATTCTCGAACCCCTGTACGAGCGCTACCTCCTGATGCAGTGCACGCAGATCCCCACCCATGTGGCGATCATCCAGGACGGCAACCGGCGGTTTGCCAAAGAGATCGGTATCGATACGGCCCAAGGGCATCGGGCCGGAGCGGACAAGACCGAGGAGATGCTGGACTGGGCCCATGAGTTAGGTATACGGTTTGTGACCATCTACTCGTTCTCCACGGAAAACTTCCACCGCACCGAAGAGGAGATACGGGAGCTCTTCCGGCTCTTCAAAGAGAAGTTCATCAGCACAATCTCAGATGAAAGGGTGCACCGGTATAAGATCCGCGTCCAGATGCTGGGTGACCGCTCGCTTCTTCCCGAAGACCTGCGGGCCGCTATCGAGGCCGCAGAGGAGGCCACAAAGGATTACGACGGTTTTACCCTTAATGTGGCGCTTGCGTACGGCGGGAGAAATGAGATCGTGCTTGCCGCCCGGGAGATTGTTTCGGCCGTCCGTGAGGGAAAGATCGCTCCCGATACTATAGACCAAAAGATGGTAGAATCCCACCTCCACGAGGGAAAGGAGATCCCGCCGGTGGATCTTATCATCCGGACCGGGAACGAATACCGCACCTCCAACTTCCTGCCCTGGCTTGCAAACGGCCATGAATCCGCGGTCTACTTCTGCGCCCCGTACTGGCCGCTCTTCCGCAAAATTGACCTTCTCCGCGCTATCCGTATCTATGATCAGCGGGTGAGCGCGAAGGCACATTGATCCGGTACCGGCTGTTTTTGCTTTCGCGAACTATATTTCCCGGGAGATACCATCGGGAATATGGTGAACCATGGGTGCGGGAAAGATAACAAAACCCGGGTGGCAGCAGGTACCTGTCCTGTTCCGGTCCGATATTGTGGCGGCAGCAGAAGGAAAACATCTGGATATCGGCGATGAGTGCAACCAGGCGCTTGCCGCGCGCCTGGGGATGACATACCGTGCCCCGGTACAGGTTCCTGCCCTGACAGCACCGCGGGTGATTGTTGCCCCGGACCCAGCGCCGGCCAGCCATCCGGCCCCTGCGGGAAGGGAACCCGTGATCAATGCCGAAGATCCCACGGTGCCAGGAAAAGTGCTCCGGGAGAAAAAAGAGAGAAAAGCCCCGGTGGCCCCGCAGCCCCGGGAGCCGGCGCCTTCCAAATCCCCTGCTCCCACCCCTCAGGAAACTCCCCCCGCAAAACCCGCAGCAAAGGGTAAAGGGAGGGGACGCAAAGGGGACGCCATCCAGCGCTTCGTGAGCACCCGGATCGTCCGGGAGGCCGAGGAAGGCCCGGATGCGATCATGGCAAAGGATGAACTCTACGAGCGCTTCGAACGCTGGTGCCGGGACCAGGGTTATGCAGCAATCCCCGAACGCCGTGTCTTCTCTGTTGCCCTCAAAAACAAGTACGCCTTTACTGAACGTACCGTTGGCGGGATCCCGACCTGGGTAGGCCTCCGGCTCAAATAACAGTTATTTCCCGAACCGGCGGATGCGGGCCTGGTAATCGCGCAGCACCCGCAGGAAATCCACGCGCCGGAAATACTTCCAGTTCACATCGGAAAAGAAGAGTTCCGAGTACACCGACTGCCAGATAAGAAAATCGGTCAGGTGATCGCCGCCGGTCTTCACCACAATATCCGGGTCATAGCGGAAGGTCAGGCAGGATTCAAGCATCTTCTCATCGATCTCCGTGGGCTGCACACCCTCCTGTGCCAGCCTGCGGATACAGTCGGTGATCTCCTCGCGTCCGCTTTTTCCTATCGCTACCACAACTCCAAGACCGGTGCCCAGGACTTCCTCGGTCGTGCCGTGGTGCAATTCGAGCCGGGCCATGGAGGCAATATTTCTGAGCTCCGGCAGGATCCGGTTAAGCTCGACTGAAGAGAGCTCGTTGATATGGAAGGTAATGCCCTGAATGGCGGGAGGAGCGGCTGTACCAGGCGAACGCGGTCGGCGTGCGATGATGGCATTGAAATCAGAGCACCAGCCGGTCACCTCCCTGCATTTTCCCGGTTCTGCGGCAAGGTCTGCCCCGCTGATCATAAAACAGATGTGCCGGGGAAGAACCTGTATCCGCGAAAGAATCAGCCGCTCATAGAGCCAGTAGAACATCTGGCCTAATCTTAGGGTCGGAAAGATTATCAGGCTTTATGTTCCCCGGCAGCGGGAGAGACCCGGCACAAGCCCTTATAAGCCTCCCTGTGAAATGATCCAGCAAGAGATGTACTCCTATAAGACGGGCATTCCCCAGATCGATCAGGCAACCGGAGGGTTCGATGCAGGGACAAACCTCCTCATCCTGGCACCCTCCCTCAGTCTGGGAGAGGAACTGGCCTATATCCTGACAAAACCCCTCCCGGGGGAGTACTCGGTCATGCTTTCCACCAACGAACGCGCCTCGGAAGTGATCAACCAGTTCAAAGCCATCGGGGCCGACAAGTCCTTTGTCGGCGTGATCGATGCGATCACCAAAAGCTCGACACCCACGATCACGGATACCGGGCGATTCATGTTCGTCACCAACCCAACCGACCTTACCGGTATCGGGATCAAGTTCTCGCAGATGGTGGAGGCCATTTTCGACGGCACTTTCTCCGGGAAAGAGACCGGCCTTTTCCCGCCCCCGATCCGGTTCTGTGTCAACTCGGTCTCTACCCTCCTGATGTACCGTAAGCTTGAGGTGCTGTACCAGTTCCTCCACGTGATGACGGCAAAACTCAAGAAAATAGAGGGTTTTGGGATCTATACCCTTAACAGTGAGGCCTTTGACGAGAAAACGGTCTCACTGATCAAGCAGCTGATGACTATCGTGATCGAGATCAAGGTGGAGCGGTCGGACAACTACTTCCGGGTCATGGGCATCCATGGGATCAACGCCGACTGGCACAAGTTCACGCTCAACCGGGGGGAGGTGGTCATGGCCCTATGATCTCAACCGGGATGTACGGGATCGACGATATGCTGGGGGGAGGGATTCCGGAAGGCAGCCGGGTCCTTTACAGCCTTGATCCGGGCGTAGACGGGCAGCTTTTTATGATCTCCACGCTCTTTTCCGCGCTGGAGAGGGGGCAGTCGTGCCTTGCGATCATCCCTCACACGACCGTTGATGCATTTTTGCACGACATCGGGCAGCTCCGGGAAAAGGAGATCCGGGCAGCGGATCACCGGATGGTCTTTCTGGACAGCGTGGATCGAGAGCGGATCCAGCGCAGCGCCCCGAACCGGGCAGCTGCGGAAAAGGAATGGCAGACACGGATCCAAAGGCTTTGTACGGATAACGATGTCGAAGTCATTTTCGGGTACTTCGATATTATCTACGAGGACTTCGGTCTGGAAAAAGGTCTCCGGCTCCTCTCCCGGGACTGCTGCCCGCCAAAGTCTACTATTATTATCGAACACCTGAATTTTGAAGGGGACACCTTCTTAGAGTCGCTTGCGGTGCGGAAATCCTTTGATCTTATCCTTACCATCAAGTCATCATTCAGGCCGCTGCCCCACTTCAATTACTTCACCATCCTGTACACCTCGTGGTCCACCCAGCTGCGCCGGTCTGTCCCGTTCCTGGTCAAAAACGGCCATATCGTACCTTACATCCCCAAGATCGTGGTGACCGGGCCGCCCGAATCCGGGAAATCCCGGTTTGTGACAAGCGCAACCGAACTGGGGGTCTCGGTTGACCGGGCCGGGCCGGGCCGGGATGCAACTACGGTGGCCATGGACTTTGGATGGCTGCACTGGCAGGACTTTGAGATCACCCTTTATGGCACCCCCGGCCAACCCCGGTTCGATCCGATGCTGACGGTTATCTTAAACAATGCAATGGGGGTCATCCTGCTCGTGGATGCTACCGATCACGGGCAGCTGGCACGGGCACGCCACCTGTATAAGATCGTTGCAAAAATGCACGTACCCGTCGTTGTCGCGGCAAACAAAAAAGATCTGCCGGGACAGATGAGCGAGGAGGAGATCCGAAAAGAGATCGGGATAGGAAAGAGCATCCCGATCTTTTTGATCTCCGCACACCGGAAAGACGATGTGCGTGCGGTGCTTGAATCACTTGTGGATTCCATCACCCGGTTCATCTACTAGAGCACCGGGGCCGGGCGGCCTTGCCTGCTGCCTGCCTTTTAAAGAGGATAACATGCTTACCTTCATCGGCCTTGGGTTGTACGATAAAACCGACGTTTCGGAGAAAGGGCTTGCCATGATCCGGAGTGCGGATTACGTTTTCCTCGAAGGTTACACTTCCCGGCTTATGGGGACAAACATAACAGAACTGGAAGCGTTCTACAAAAAACCCGTCCGGCTGCTCCTGCGGGCTGATGTCGAGCAGCACCCGGACGAACTGCTGGACTGCGCGGCGCGGGGAAACACGGTCTTTCTCTGCGCGGGTGACCCGATGGTCTCGACCACGCATGCAGATCTCCGGATCCGGGCAGCGGAACGGGGCATTCCTACCGCCATCATTCATGGATCGTCCATCGTGAGCGCAGTCTGCGGGCTTTCCGGTCTGCAGAACTACCGGTTCGGCAAGTCCTGCTCAGTGCCGTTCCCGCAAGGGAACTGGGCACCGAGCTCTCCGCTCGATGTGATCCTGGAGAACCGGACTAACCGGCTCCATACTCTGGTGTACCTCGATATCCAGGATGACCGGTATATGACGGTAAACGAGGGGATCTGCCTGCTGGAGGCAATGGCACAGAAAAAACAGGTGGCGATTCCGTTCTATGTCGGTGTTGCCCGGGCCGGTTCGGAAACCCCGTTGGTGCGGGCCGGTACTGCCGAGACCCTCCGTTCCGCTGACTTTGGCCCGCCGCTCCATATCCTGATCGTACCCGGTGAACTCCACGATATGGAGCGGGAGTACCTTGCGAGGTTTGCAGGATTATGCTGATTGCCGGGTGCGGGAGCCTCCTATCCCGTGAACTGGAGGAGACCCGGATTCCACAATCACCGGAAACCCCTCTTTTTGCGCTTGCCATAACCGCACAGGAGATGGCCCGGGCCTATGCAGAGGACGGTGCCACATTCTTTTCCCGCGATGATCCGGTCAATGCGCTGGCCGCGTATTATTATGGCTTTGGCTGGCTGCATTTTGGCATTGCCTATGGCCTGCTTTCCCGTTCGGGAAAACCAGCCTGTCCTTTTGACGGGCAGCACGAGACCCTGCCATTGTCCCAAACTGCCCGGCTCGATGAGAAGGTACAGCGGTATGCCCGGCTGCTTGATACTGCCTGTGCTTCGGTTGTCCCCGCCCCGGAACCTGAGACCGCGGCCGGTGCGTTTGCCCGGAAAGTCATCGTGATCGGGACCAGTTACGCGCGGGAAGGGCGATCAAGCCTTGCCGCGGGTGTGCGGGAGGCAGCACTTGCACGGTTCAGTTACGGCCATGGCTGGGTAGATGCCGGGGCACGGGTCGGCCTTCTCGCACTTACGGGCAACCGTGAGATATTTACGGTATAATGAAGGGAAAGGAGCTAAAATAATAAAAAATGTTTATACTATGCATCATAACCTTTTAAGGTAAAACAAGGCAGGCCCCACCTGCCGGGATCGAACGGGACATGGAGCGATCGCAAAAGAAGTGGCTGTATATTTCCATTGGATTCTCCCTTACGGTCCTGATCGTAATCCTGTACCTCACCATCAACGCCAATACCATCCAGTACCTCAAGAAGATCAACCCCTGGTTTTTGCTCCTTGCATTTCTCACCCATGTCCTGACCATGTGTTTCTGGGCAATGCGGGTCAAGAAGATGTCAGGATCCCTTGGGTATCCCATCAAATTTTTTTACTCGCTTAACCTCGTCTTTGCCAACCTTCTTGCCGCGGCAATCACCCCGGCCCAGGCCGGTGGCGAACCTGTCCGGGTGCATGAATTGTACAAAGCAAATGTCCCGCTGGGTGATGCAACCGCGATCGTGATTATGGAGCGGGTGCTCGATGGTATCGCCCTTGCCGGCCTGGCCGCTTTTGCGATGTTTGCCCTTTCAGAGCAATGGCACAGCCTTGGGGCGATCTCGAATGTTATGGTCTACATCACGTGGATCTTTGTGGCCGGCTGCCTCTTCCTCTTCTACCTGGCCATCCGCCGGCCCGATGTGATGAAGAGGATGGCTGACCGGGCTGCACGGTTCTTTACCCGGAAATGGGAGCCTGCCCGGACAGAAGCCATCCTTGTCCGGATCGATACAGAGATCGTAAACTTCCACGCGGCAGTTTTGAGATTTGTACGGACTGCAAAATCAGGCCTTGCCTGGGGTATGCTCTTTACCCTCCTCTACTGGGTCTCGGAGATCGTCACTGCGTCCCTGATCCTCATGGGCCTTGGCCAGCCGCCGCTCTTCTTTGAATCGTTTGTGATCCAGCTTATTCTCGCCATCTTAATGATGCTCCCCTTAACCCCGGGGAGTTCTGTTATCGCCGAGGTTGCTGCCACCTCCATGTACGCGCTCTTCATCCCCGCGGCTATTGTAGGTGTTTTTGTCGTTATCTGGAGAATCGTGCTGTATTACTTCAATATAGCGCTTGGGATTGTCTCCAGTCTCATCATTGTCCGGCGCGAATCAGGGAAAACCTGACGAGGTTCTTGCGCTTCCCCGGACCAACCTCAACTCTTATCATACAGCAGGGTGATCTCTTCACCGGTATGGAACAGGTCAGATGCGCGGTCCGGGGGGTCTTTGTTGCCGTAAGTGACGCGGCCACCGTACCAGCAGTGGTACTGGCCGATAAGGCCGGCCGCCTTCTGCCAATCTATGTCGGCCTCTGGGAGGCACTTGCCATCAACCGTGCACACGAGGGGGATGTACCGCCTCGTCCCTTCACCCACGACCTCTTCCTGGATCTCATGGCAAAATATGGGATCTCTGTTGACCGGCTCAGTATCGATTATGTCGAGGATGGTGTGTACTATGCACACCTGGTGCTTTTATCCGGTGGTAGGGAAGAGACCCTTGACTGCCGGCCCAGCGATGGGATCGCAGTTGCGCTGCGCGCCAAAGCCCCCCTTTTTGCCAGTGAGGCGTTGCTGAACAGTAACGGGGGAGAGAACAACCTTTCCGACATGGTCGAACTCCCGGTATTTCTCCAGGAATAAAAAAAAAATTGCCTGACGGGAACAGCCTCTATTTTCGCCTGCGCTCGAGTTCGCGGATGACCCCGGACAGGTCGACGTCTGCTGCCCGGAGCGCGACAAGAACATGGAAGAAGAGATCGGCTGCCTCTTCAGTTGTCCGTTCGGGCACGCCGTTTTTTACTGCAAGGATGAATTCGGTGGACTCCTCCCCTACTTTCTCAAGCACTTTATCGATCCCTTTTACATCCCGCAGCAGCCGGCTGGTGTATGAGTTCTCATCCGGGCAGTCTGCCCTCTCGCAGATGACCTCCCAGAGCTCCCGGATTACCCTGGGATCTACCGGTTCTTTACCCTCATGTGTCATTCCGATCCCTCCGCAAGGAGGACCTCGCCAATCTCAAGATTACAGAACCGCCGGCAAAGGATACGTGCCTTCTCGATGTTACAGCCTGCCTTTCCTATGGCGATCCCAAGATCGCTTTTCTTGTTCACCAGCACGTTGACCGGGCCCTCCTCTGCCCCGCGCTCAATTCCGATCACTTCTGCAGGTTTGAAAATATTGGTGATAAAAAGCACCGGGTCCTCAGCATACTCTACCATTTCGATGCGTCGGCCCAGAACATTCTGGAGCCTTTTGATGTTTTCGCCTTTTTTTCCGATGGCAAGACCCATGTCACCCTGGCGGATCACGTAGATCACCCGATCGAACCGGTCATCGATCACACAGTCAAGCGCTGTTGCCCGGGTGAGGATTCGCAGTTCTTCAATATAGCGTCGTTCCTTAAAGCCGATATTGCGCTCCATGTCAAAATCAATCCTATTGTATCCGCAATTTTCCGGTATTCGATGCTTGAATATATGCCGGCCTGACTGGCCAGATGGATATGCGTGATTATGAAATGATCACACGCTGCATATGTAAAAAAGTTTGGAAAGAAACAGGGGTGCCCTCAAGGAGGGATCAGCGGATCGTATAGGTAACCGACACCTGGGCAGTAACCGTGATGTCCCCGGATTGGATTGGAGTTGGTGCTGTTGCCGCTTTCGCGGACATCATTG
>Ga0181520_10008869_pt1 | contig 14120 bp, 12 predicted proteins | sample PEATcosm2014_Bin_29_FD_132451 | JGI IMG/M metagenome (GOLD analysis project Ga0181520, IMG submission 132451) | Peatland microbial communities from MTU Mesocosm Facility, Houghton, MI, USA - PEATcosm2014_Bin02_30_metaG | ecosystem: Environmental > Terrestrial > Soil > Wetlands > Peat | place... | reverse complement strand
GGCTCCGCCATGGCGGGAATCAGACCCCCATCCTGATTTTGACCGCTCGCGATGCGGTGCCGGACATCGTCAAGGGCCTCGACCTCGGTGCGGACGACTACTTGACGAAGCCGTTTTCATTCGAGGTATTCCTGGCGCGGCTGCGCACTGTGGCTCGGCGGGGTTCGGCGCCGCGCCCCACGTGCTTGCGAGTGGCTGATTTGACCCTCGACCCCGGGTCGCGCCACGCCCTTCGCGGACGCCGGGAGATTCGGCTCTCGCCCACCGAGTACCGGCTGCTCGAGTTGCTGATGCGGAGGGCCGGCCAGGTGGTGACCCGCACGGCGATTGTGGAAGCGGTTTGGGGCCTGGAGAACGACGTGGAGGAGAACACGCTGGACGCCTTTGTGCGATTGCTACGGGGCAAAGTGGACAAGGGCTTCAGCCCTAAGCTGATACAGACGGTTCGGGGAATCGGGTACTGCTTGAGAACAGATCCGAAGCTATGACCAGCCTGCCTCTTCGCCTCCGGATCACGGCCTGGTACTTCGCCGTTCTGGCGACGGGATTCTGCGCCTTCGGAGTGGTTGCGTACTACGCCATGCGCGGCAGCATCCTGGAAACTGTCGATGAAAACTTGCAGGATCAGGTTCAGGGCGTCCGTGAGTTGATCGAGCGAGACTCCGGTAAGGCTGACCTGGAGCGCGACCTCAGGCAGGACGAGGAAATACGCGCTGGAAGCGATCTTCTACAGGTCTCAGACCCTGCCGGCAAGTGGGTCTATCGTTCCCGGACCATGGCGCACTTCGGCCCATCGACGCCTGGTGAAACCCGGACTGCCTTCACGACTCAGCAGCCGAGCGGCGTGCCTTTGCGGGTGCTGACCGTTCCAGTACCCGCGGGCGGCAAGACTTATATCGTGCAGCTCGCCTACCCGCTGGACGATTTTAATGACGCACTGAGCCGTTTCCGGCGCGTGCTGGTTCTGTCATCTCCGCTTCTCCTTTTGTTGGCGTCGGCAGGGGGCTATTGGCTAAGCCGGCGCGCGCTTGGACCCGTGGATCAGGTGACGCTGGAGGCGCGCAGCATCAGCGCGCAGAACCTTTCCAGCCGTCTGGCAGTGCCGCGCACCGGAGATGAACTGCAGCGCCTGTCGGAAACGCTGAACAGTATGCTGGAACGGCTGGAGCAGGCCTTCCGGCGAATAACCCAATTCACCGCCGATGCTTCTCACGAGCTGCGCACTCCCGTGGCGCTGATGCGGACGCGGGCCGAAATCATCCTGCGGAAAGCGCGCACAGAAGAGGAGTATCGCGAGACGCTTAGGCAAATGCTCGAGGACCTGCAAAGGACGTCTTCGCTTATCGAGAATCTGATGCTCCTGGCTCGCGCCGACTCGGGCGCCCAAGCCCTCGGGCGAGCGCGCCTTAACATGGCCCAATGCATTGAGGAAGCCTGCCTGGAAGGACGAGCGCTGGCGGAAACAAAACAGATTGGTTTGCAGGCGGAGTTGCCCGAGACCCCTGTCTGGATTAATGGCGACGCCAACTCGCTGATCAGGCTGTTTGTAATTCTGCTCGACAACGCCGTGAAATATACACCGCCCCAGGGCCGCATTAAGGTCACTTTGGGCTCAAGTAACGGTTCTGCCGTCACCGAGGTAAGCGATAGCGGCATCGGCATTGCTGCCCAAGACCTCCCCCACATCTTCGAACGCTTCTTTCGCGCTGACCCGGCCCGCTCACGCCAGACGGGAGGCGCGGGGCTGGGACTGGCCATCGGAAAGTGGATCGCCGAAGCCCACGGGGGAACGATCGCCGCCAAGAGCAAGCCGGGCGAGGGTTCCGTATTCCAGGTGAAGATCCCGCTGGCGGGGGAAAGCGGTGGGCAGTAGGCAGTAGGCGAGCCGTTTACCGGCGTGTACGACTAATAAAGGCCGTGAGCCATTCAACGCTGGAAAACAGGATTCGCGAGGCAGCAAAGAACCTGAACGCGATCGACGAGAGGGTTGGTGCTCTACCGCCGACTGCCGACTGCCCACTACCGACTGCCGACCGCCCCCCGGGCTTGGGTAAACTAGACTGGCCAGACTGTTTCTCTTCTTGACATTTTGTTCGCATTCCACCACAATACATTCACCCCCAACCCGACAACTCGTTTCAAACTGGGCCAGTTCCACAGGAATGGGTGGGCGATGTTTGGAGGATGAATGCGAAAACTTGTGATTGGATGCGCGGTGGCGGGGTTGATTGCCCTGTCTCCCAAGTCTGAGGCGAGGTCGCCCCTTTCGAGCCTACCGCCCCGCCCGTCGGTTGTACCCAAAACAGAAGCGGAAACCGGCGAAGCAAGCTGGTACGGCGAGGAATTCGAGGGCAATACCACGGCAAGCGGGGAAGTATTTGATTCAAATGGACTTACCGCAGCACACCCGACCCTGCCCTTCGGAACTACCGTGAGAGTAACCAACCTCAGCAACCGTAAGAAGATCCTGCTTCGAATCAACGACCGTGGGCCCTACTTCGGGCAGCGTCTTATCGACGTGTCATGGAAAGCGGCAGAACGCCTGGGATTTGTCGACTCCGGCACGACCCCTGTGCGGGTGGAAGTTGTCGCTCGCCCCTCCCCGAAGCCGAGCAGCGGCATAGATCTAATATCGCTATCCCGATCTTCAAGTTGTCCGGTTCTTCCGTAAGGCGCGAAAAGGTCGAGACCTTGGAATACTGGTCCGGGCGGTTTGGATTCCTGTTTTCCCGCTTGACATTCCATTCCGGGCTCTTTAGAGTGGCAGTCGCTAGAGTCGCAACCCAAGGTAGAGAATCTAGGTCAAGTGAGTTCGGCCAATAAGAGCAGCATACTGCGTGGAGGACTCCATGAAGAAGCTCATCGTTGGCTGTGCTGTAATAGCTTTTATTGCGCTATCGCCAAGGTCCGAAGCACGTTTATCCGGTTCGCTCAGTTTGCCGCGCTTGAGTGCCGCGCCACTCGAGGAACACGCAGTCGGTCTCGCAAGTTGGTACGGTGAGGAAATGCAAGGGAATAAGACTGCCAGCGGAGAGGTGTTCGACTCAAACGGACTCACTGCGGCACACCATACACTTCCCTTCGGAACGACCATCCGGGTTACCAACCTCAGAAACCATAAGTCCTTACTGCTGCGCGTGAATGATCGCGGCCCGAACCTGGGGAAGCGCTTGCTCGACGTTTCCTGGGCAGCTGCCAAACGTTTAGGATTCGTCCACTCAGGAACGACACGGGTTCACGTGGAAGTCATTTCCCGCCCCACTCTGCTTTCCGCCCAGCGGTAAGGGTCTAGACACCCAATTCAAGACATTTTCAACCGCTTTGGCAAGACATCGTGCGTGTCCGGCATGTACGGTTTGGTTATTCCCTCCGGCGCTGGCACCGCCGCACGGATCTCGCCTGTCGCAGAATGACAATAAGTCAGAGAAAACCTTTCAGGAACATTCGACGTTGCTTTCGCGTAATTGCGACTAGATACCCTGGAGACCGTCCGGGTTTGAGGTAACGCCATGTCGAATAACAGTCATAAGAAGCGGCGGCGTTGGATCGTCGCGAGCGTGGTTTTAGTGGTTCTGGTCGGGTGCGGATTTGGCATTTCCGCCGCCTTACGGCCGAGTCGCCAGATTGATTCCTCCAAACTGGCCACTGTCGAACGAGGGGATTTGGCCCGGTCAGTAGTCGCCACCGGCAAAATCGAGCCTCTGGCGAAAGTGGATGTGAAATCGAAAGCCAGCGGGATTGTGGAAAAGATTTTTGCCGATTATGGCGATCGAGTGAAGCAAGGCAAGGTTCTGGTGGAACTAGACAAAGAGCAGTTGCGCGCCCGGGTGGCTGAAGCCCGCGCAAATTTGCAGGCCGCCGAGGCCTCCGTGCAGTCGGCGCAGGCGACTTTCGAGCGCAATGTGGTGGATGCCCAAGGTCCTGACGTGCCCTTCTTGAAATCCACCGCGGAGCGCCAGCGGAAGCTGCAGATTGAAGGACTGGTTTCGACCGCCGTTTCGGAAGACGCTGAGAAATCCTATCAGCTCGCGCAAAACAAGCAGTTGTCGGCCCAGCGCAACGTGGCGGTGAGCCGCGCCGAAGTGTCGCGCGCCAAAGCCCAGGTGGCCCAGATGCAAGCTGCCCTCGACAACGCCGAAGAGGACCTGAGCAACTCCACGATTGTCAGCCCCATGGAGGGATTGGTGCTATCGCGGGACGTGGAGGTGGGCGACGCGGTCAGTTCAATTCTAATTCTCGGCTCGCAGGCCTCCAACATCATGACGCTGGGAGACGTGAGCGAGGTTTACGTCAAGGGCAAGGTGGACGAGTCCGACATCAGCAAAGTCTATCTGAGCCAGCCGGCCAGGATCTCCGTCGAGTCGCTCAAGGATAAGAAATTCATGGGCAAAGTTACGAAGATCTCGCCGCTGGGAGTCGAGAAGGACAACGTCACTACCTTTGAGGTCCGCGTCTCGATCCAGAATCCCACCGGGGAGCTGAAAGCAAACATGAGCGCCAACGCCGAGATCATCCTCGAAGAAAAACACAAAGTGTTGATGGTGCCGGAGGCGGCGGTGATCTACGACAAGGACCGCCACACCTTCCTGGAGACTCCCGATCCGGGTTCCAAGACGGGACGGCGCAAGCTCTCGGCGAAACTCGGCATTTCCAACGGCGTGAAGACCGAACTGATCGAGGGGCTGAAGGAAGGGCAGCAAGTGATACTGCAGTGACGAGTGATGAGTGACGAGTGACGAGCGGGACTCTCACTGTAACCTGACCTCTGGAACTCCGCAGTTGGTTTTGGGCTCGTCACTCGTCACTCGTCACTCGTCACTTGTCACTGGTGTTTACAATGGTTTTCCGCGACCTCATTCTCGACACCCTGCGCACCTTGTGGTCACACAAGCTGCGGACGTTCCTCACCCTGTTTGGCATCGCCTGGGGGATTATTTCCATCACCCTGATGGTGGCTGCCGGGGAAGGGTTGCGGGTGGGCATGAAGAAGCAGCAGGAAACCTTCGCCAAGGACCTGATAATCTTCTTCAACGGCCGGACCAGCATGCAAGCGGGGGGACTGCGGGCGGGCCGCGAAGTGAGCTGGCAGGACGAGGATGCGCCCGAGGTGGCGGCGGAGGCTACGTCCTGCCGGTACGTCCTGCCGGAACTTTCGCGAGGAAGTTCATCCGTCCGCAGCCTCTATAACAATGCTTCGCCGGAGGTTACGGGTTCGCTTCCGCCCTTCGCGGAGATTCGCTCCATCCGCGTCTCCGAAGGGAGGTTCTACGGTTGGGGCGACAACGCCCAGGCGCGTCGAGTGGCCTTCCTCGGCAGCAATATCAAGAAGCAACTTTTCGCCACCCGAGGCGCCGTGGGGGAAACCATCTGGATCAGCAACCTGCCCTACACCGTAATCGGAGTCATGGAAAGCAAGGACCAGAACAGTTGCTATGACGGGTGGGACGTCGATAAGGTCTTCATCCCTTTCAGCGCCATGCGGCGCGATTTCCCCAACAAACCGCCTCTGTTGTCCACCAGCCTCGATCACCTGCTGGTGGCTCCGAATTCGCTTGTCGATCACGAAACCTGCAAGCGGCAAGTCCTCCGCGCGCTGGGGCGTATTCACAATTTCGACCCGCGCGATAAGGAAGCCGCTCCCCTCTGGGACACGGTCGAGGAGGCCAAGGGATTTCAGAAGATCATGGACAGCATGAAGCTCTTTCTGGGCGCGGTGGGCATCGTTACCCTGCTGCTGGGTGGGATCGGCGTAATGAACGTCATGCTGGTCGCGGTGCGCGAACGGACGCGTGAAATCGGCGTGCGCAAAGCCGTGGGAGCCAGCGCGCGGTCCATCTTGACCCAGTTCTTCATCGAGGCGGTCATGATTGTATTGTTGAGCGGCGGCCTGGGCATGGGTATCGCTTACGGTTTTTGTGCGCTCGTCGACCTTCTTCCCATGCCGGCCTTCTTCGCGGGCCTTTTGCCGACGTGGAAATCCGCCGTGTTGTCGTTCGCGCTCCTCGGGACGATCGCGATCTTCTCGGCGCTGTATCCTGCGCGTCGCGCGGCGATGGTGGACCCGATCGAAGCGCTGCGTTTCGAAGCGGGCGGGTAGTCGTCAGTTCTCAGTCGTCAGTCTTCAGTCGCAGTCGAACTGATGACTGAACACTGACGACTGAAAACTGGTTAAGGAGGCACAAATTGCAGGATTTCAAGAAGCTCGCGGTCTGGGTGAAAAGCCACCGGTTGACGCTAGCGGTGTACAAAGCGACAACCGGCTTTCCCAAGGCTGAACTGTACGGCTTGACGAGCCAGATAAGACGGGCCTGTGCCTCCATCCCGGCCAATATTGCGGAGGGATGCGGGAGAGGCGGCCGGGCTGAGTTGGGGCGGTTTCTCCAGGCAGCCATGGGTTCAGCCAGCGAGCTTGAATACCACCTTCTTCTCGCGCACGATCTCGGAATGTTGGGCGAGGCCGAATATAAATCGCTGGAGAGCCAAGTCATCGAAGTTAAGCGAATGCTAAGCGCGTTTATCTCTAGGCTGAGGGGTTTACTGATAACTGAGAACTGATAACTGAGGACTCAAGTGTTCCGCGAAACGATCATTCAAGCATGGACCGCGCTTCTGCGCCAACCGCTGCGGAGTTTCCTCACCATGTTGGGGATCATGTGGGGTATTGCTGCCGTGGCGCTCTTGCTCGCCTACGGCCGGGGACTTCGCTCGGTGGTCGTAGCATCCTTCGACGCATTCGGCAAGGGAGCAGTGATCTGTTGGCCCCAGCAGACCAGCGAGCAGGCTGGAGGGCAGCGGGCGGGCAAGCAAGTAGTGCTTGAAAAAGAGGACTTGGATCTGGTTCGCGAGAACGCCACGCTGGTGAAGACCGCGTGTCTTGAAACCGTGCGCTGGCTTCCCATCTCGTACGGCGACCGCCTGGCCAACACGGCGATTCGCGGCGTCTGTCCGGAATATGGCGAAATGCGCAACGAGGTGCCCAGCGCGGGCCGTTGGATCAGCTCCGAGGATGCGCTGGAACGGCGGCGGGTGGTGTTTCTGGGCGCCCGCCTCCGGGAAAAGCTTTTCAGTGGACAGCCGGCCGTCGGCGAAACGGTTCGCATCAGCGGCACACGCTTCACCGTGATCGGAACGATGGAGCGGAAGATTCAGGACAGCAACTACTTCACGAGTGACGACGAATCGGTGTGGATCCCCTATTCCAGCGCGGGCGAACTCTGGAACACTCGCTATGCCGGCGTACTGGTCTTCGAGCCGCGGGCGCCACGCTTTGAAAAGGAGGCCATGAGCCAGGTGCGGACGGAAATCGCCAAGCGCCAACGCTTCTCTGCCAATGATGAGCGCGCCATTATCATGTTCGGCCGGGAGCAGTTCCGGCCGGTCATTGACGGCATCACTATCGGCTTCGAGGCATTGTTTACGTTCGTAGGGGCGCTTACCCTGGGCATCGGCGGTGTGGGGCTCATGAACATCATGCTGGTTGCGGTCGAAGAGCGCGTGCGGGAGATCGGCTTGCGCCGCGCCTTAGGCGCGCGACGCTGGCAAATCCAGTTGCAGTTTCTTGCTGAGGCCCTGGTTATCACCGCGATTGGCGGGGTCATTGGAATTGGCCTTGCCTACGCCGCCTCCGCGGCCATTGGACCGCTTCCTTTGTACGGCCCTCTCTACGAAGACACTTCCGGCAAAGGCGATATCCACCTCTACATTTCGCTTGGGACCATCGGGGTGTCCACAGTCATCCTGATCCTGGTGGGGCTCATCAGCGGCCTTACACCGGCAATCCGCGCCTCTCACCTGAATCCCGTTGAGGCCCTCCGATACGAATGAAGTAGCACAGCCCGCAAAGCCGCAACCAAAAGCAGATTCTTCGCTTCGCTCAGAATGACATGTCATCCTGAGCGAAGCGAAGGATCTGCTTTTCTTGGCCGCTTGACGCTACCCTGTGGCTCAACTAGACTTGCAACAGGGGAGTGGTGCGCGGGAACCGGATGAAAAAAGAGACATTACTAACGGCGGTGGTTTTTCTCGTGGTGGGATTTCTGGCGGGCTACATCACAGCCGCGCAGATGGGCTGGGGCGGGCGTCAGAAAGGCGTGATGACGGCACCCTCCGGGATGACCGCCGAGAATGCCGGCGGCTCTCCCGCAACAGGCCAGCCAGGGGCGATGCCATCCGGATTACCCCAGGGGCATCCCCCCGTCGACAACGCGTTAATCATCAAGCAGCTCCAAGCGGAAGCACAACAGAACCCCAAGGACCCCGACATTCCTCTCAAGCTCGCCAATTTCCTATACGACCAGCGACAATACCCGCAGGCCATTGAATGGTACCAGAAGTCCCTGGCCATCAACCCGAACAACGTCAACGCTCGCACTGACCTCGGGACAGCGTACTACTACACTGGCCAGAGCGGTGAGGCGCTGAAGCAGTACAACCAATCGCTCGAGATCGATCCCGACCACAAGCCCACCTTGCTGAACGTCATCGTCGTGAATCTGGAAGGGACTCACAACCTGGCCGCTGCCCGAAAGGCGTGGGACCACCTGCACAAGCTGGATCCGGCGAACCCGAGTCTTCAAAGCTTGAAGCAGAAGTTGGACGCGGCACAAGGTTCTTCCGGTGACGCTACGTCCAGCCAGTAGAATCAGGGCATCCTGCTGGGCGATTGATTCGTCTGACCTATTATGGGAAGCTTGCTTGAATATTTGGTGGAATTGATCTTTCTCATCGTGATCGGGAAGCTGCTTGGCGGGGCTCTGCGAGTCTTCTTCCATCCCTCTCCAGTGCGCGGGCAGGCTCCTTCTTCGGCACGAGCTAATCAGGTGCGCATAGGCAAGACCGCACGCGATCCGGTCTGCGGCATGTTTGTTTCTACAGAGCTTTCCCACTGCCTCGTGCGCGGCTCCGAAACCCTTCACTTCTGCTCGCCTGAATGTCTGGAGCGCTACCAAAAGGAAATCGCGAATGCATCAGCCTGAGAGGCAGAACCTACTCGCGGTGAATTCCCTTCCAGGGACGCGAGGGCGGCCACAAGGGCCGCGCCTACGAATTAGGCTGGTCGCGGGGCTGGCACTGCTCAGCTTGTGCGCACCTGCATTGTCTCGTGGCGAAGAGGTTAGGCTGGCGCGTCACTACCGAAGCGGCCAGAAAATGGTCTACGCCACCAAGATGCACACCAAAGCCGTGGTCCATTCGGAGCCGCCCGAGTTGCAGAGTTTCTTGCCTCCTCTACCGACCGACTTCTCCATGCAGCAGCAAAACACCGTGACGGTGAAGGGGGTCCACGACGACGGGAGCGCGGACATTGAGAATCATTTCGACAAGTTTGAATTCCAGTCCGACCTCGCCCAGCGCACGCCCGACGGCTCTGGCGAGTCCGCCGAAAGCGCGCAACGGGAGATCAGCGAACACGTCGCCGGCCAGGATATCGTCGCCCACTACGACCGGGAGGGGAAGCTTCTGGGCTTTGAAGGCGGCGAGGGCCTGTTCGAGGGGTTGGACGCGGCCTACCGCGAGCCGCTTCGCCAGGCGTTGAGGTTTTTCCTCGAGCAGGTGGGCGGCAACACGCTCTACCCCGATTATCCGGTGACACCGGGGAAGACGTGGAAGCACAAACTGGACTCACCGGCAACCGCCGCATATCCGTATGACGTTACAGGAGAAAACACGTTGCGATACGTCGGCAAGACCAAGGTGGGAGATGTTGACGCCGCGGTGCTGGAATTCAGCTTCGTTAACCTGGTGCGGCCCTCCGCGAAGGCCCTTGGGCCGACCGAGCCGCTGTCTCAGCTCGCTTCGCACGGGATGGGCGTGGACATGCACATTGAAGGCCAGGGCAAAGGCAGGGTGCTTCTGGCGCTCGACGACGGCAGAGTCCTCGAAAACCATGCCACCATCCACCAGACGTTGAGTGCCCGCCTCGATAACCCGGGTTCGATTCCCTATACCAACTCAAAGACCATGAAGCTGGTGGTGCAATCCGACTCTGAGATGGATGTGGTGGGAACGGCGAAGTGAACAGAACTTTATTGACAACCAGGCACGCCCCTCTATAATCAAATAAAGCCGTGATCTAGAAGCGAGGCTCAGCAAACAAAAATGAATCATCAGCTTAGCGCCGCGTGGCCGGTGGCCCTCAGCATCGCAGGCTTCGACCCCTCCGCGGGAGCAGGAATCGCCGCAGATTTGAAAACCTTTGGCGCCCATGGCTGTTATGGCGTGGCGGCGCTTACCGCGCTGACCATCCAAAACACCCAGGGAGTTTACGCTGTTTACCCGACTGAGCCCGCGGTCTTGAAAGAAACCATTGCCGCCCTGTTCGCGGATGGGCGAGTGAAGGCTATCAAGATCGGAATGTTGGCAAATCGCGCCATTGCGGAAGTCGTCGGCGAGATTCTGGAATCCAACCCGGCGCTCCCCTCCGTCCTGGATCCCGTCATCCGTTCCTCGAGCGGGAAAGACCTGATGGATGACGCGTGCCAGGTGTACTTGCGCGAAGAGTTAATGAAGCGAGCCCATGTGATCACGCCCAACCTCTTCGAAGCTTCGGCAATGACCGGTCTGCGAGTGGAAAACCTGGACGCGATGAAGGCGGCAGCGCGCAAGCTTGTGGAGATGGGGGCGCGCGCAGTGGTCGTGACCGGCGGCCACCTGGACAAGGCCACGGATGTTCTTTATGACGGCTCGGGGTTGGAAGTGTTCATCGGCGACCGCGTGAAGCCCGACAACACCCACGGCACCGGCTGCACGTTTTCTTCTGCAATCGCCGCGCACCTGGCGTTGGGCCGCCAGCTTCGCGAGGCTGTGGTTCTGGCCAAAGCTTACGTTACCGAGGCTGTGCGCAAGGCGTACAGCGTGGGTCCTGGCCGGGTACCGTTAAATCACCTCTATCGCATGATCCAGCCTTCCCGGCTGGCCGACCACTCTGCCGCTCTCACCGAACCGGCGAGCTAGTGCTTAGTTGAATTAATAAGCGTAGTTTACCTTGACCGTTGGAAGGGCGGGGCTTCAGCCCCGCCGCTCGTTCCAGGCAGCATTTAGGGGCTTTAGCCCCTGAAGCAACCATAGTTTCAGGGCCTAAAGGCCCGTCCCTGCCCACGTCCTTGAGACGGCGGGGTTGAAGCCTCGCCCTTCTGAGGACCATCAATTAATTCGCTTATTACTCCAACGAAGCACTAGGTTCACTTACAAGCCGCGGATTACGCGGATGAACGCAGATCACAACCCCTTTTGAATTATCTTCAGCTTCTTCCCTACGCCTTCGAGTATGTCCAGCGCGCGGGTCAGTTCTTCCTGAGTGTGGGTGGCAGTAACGATGGTGCGAATGCGGGCTTTGCCCTCGGCGACGGTGGGGAATCCGATGCTTTGGGCGAAGACGCCGGCGGCAAAAAGCTCGCGCGAGAACTGGTGCGCCAATGCGGCGTCGCCCACGATGACGGGCGTTATGGGCGTTTCGCTCACGCCGGTGTTGAAGCCGAGCTTCTTCAGCCCTTCCTTGAAAAACCGTGTATTGGCCCAAAGCTGGTGGATCAGTTGCGGCTCTTCTTCGAGGACCTCAAAAGCCGCCAGGCAAGTTGCGGCCACAGAGGGCGGATGCGAAGTCGAGAAGAGGAAGGGACGGGCGCGATGATAGAGAAACTCAATGGCGTCGCGAGTCGAGCAGACGTAGCCGCCCAGCGCGCCAATGGCCTTCGAAAGCGTGCCCACCTGAACATCGACGCGGCCGTGCAAATTGTAGTGGTCCACGGTTCCGCGGCCGTTCCGCCCCAGGACGCCGGAGGCGTGCGCGTCGTCGATCATCATGATGCAGCCGTACTTCTCGGCCAGCTCGACAAGCTGCGGCAACGGCGCGATGTCGCCATCCATGGAGAAAACTCCATCGGTGACGAGCAGCTTGCGACACTTGCGGGCCGCAATTTCTTTCAAAATGCCTTCGCAAGCCTCGATGTCCTTGTGTGGAAAAACCTTGATTTCAGCGCGCGAGAGCCGGCAGCCGTCAATGATGGAGGCATGATTGAGCTGGTCCGAAATGATGATGTCTTCGCGGCCCAGGATGGCTTGCACGGTTCCCGCGTTGGCGGTGAAACCGGACTGGAATACGACCGAAGCTTCAACGTTTTTGAATTTGGCGATCTTTTCCTCGAGTTCCATGTGGATCGACATGGTTCCCGCGATCGTGCGTACGGCCCCGGAGCCGACGCCGAATTTCTCGATCGCCTCGAGGGCGCGCGCTCGGAGCTTGGGGTGAGTTGTCAGCCCCAGATAGTTGTTGGATGAAAGGTTGATGACCTCGCGGCCATCGAAGCGGGAGACGGGAAGCTGCTCGGTTTCAAGGACGCGCAGCTTCTGGTAAATCTTCTGCTCGCGCAGTTTGTTCAGTTCGTCGGTCAGATACTGTAATTGAGCCTTGGGCATGGTTCCCTCAAGCTGTCAGCTCTCAGCGATCAGCCGTCAGCTTCTGGCTATTGTACTCTGCGGTAGTCGGCGACGCTATATCCCGGCTGGCTGATGACGGCGCGCGACGACCTTGAGACTTTGCTCTAAGGGGAGTGTTGCTGGGGCGGGACGTCCTCACAACCGAGCGAAAAGTTTAAAACGGCATAGACAGTTTCGGTAAGTGAGCCATCCGTTCCGCGAAAGACCCACTCCTTTATGGCATTCTCCGCAGATTTCTGCAATAACGGATGGCCCGAATTGGCGTGCACCTGTTTCACGATCCCCGTTGCACGGTCTACGCTAATTTCAGCATCGACCTTTCCCTGGATTCGCGCCATCTTTGCTAGCTGCGGGAACTCCGGGGGGACATACTTCGCTAACTGGCGCCGCGCCGGCTCAATTAAGGTTACAGTGGGCACGTGCGGCTTATGGCCGGGCTCCTCGTAACGCTCAAGAAGGTCGCGGGTCAAACCCAAAGCGCAGGGGGACACACCTCGACAGAGCTTTCTGCTGCTTTCGTCGCCGAAGCCGAGATCATACGCGCCATCCTGTATTTCCGCGAGCAGTGACGCGCCGAGGCGCTGCAGGTCAAGATCTTCAGCCGGCGTTATGTCATGGAAAACGTCCTTGTTGCCAAACGCTCGCTTGTATATTAGGGACTCCAGACCGTAAAGCGCAGCGACCCTCGGCGCATTCCGCTTCAATGCTGCCATGTCCAGGCTTTCCCGGTAAGGCAGCTTGAACAGCCTTTCCGACTGCTCACATTGCGCGACGATTCCGAGTTGTTCGGTTTCCTCGATGCTCACGCCTCGCTTTTCCGTGGCATCCGAAATAGCGCGGTCAGCTTCGCTTTCCCGAATTGAACAGAGGTTGATGTCACCAGCCACCTGACCCAGCGAGGCGCCAGCCACCCGCTTCTCGAGTGCCTTCACCTCAACTCGACTGCAATACGCATTTTCAGGTGCTATGCGAATGGCCCGGATCAGAACGTCTTTGCCGTCAGGCCTGACGTCAAAGATGTAATCGAACCAAAAGGGTGAGGCGTCCGAGACGCGCTCGCTCACCACATAAAAGCGCTGCGGCCCGGCCTTGTTTCGCTCCACGCCACTCCTGGAGAACAGGCAAGGGTGGTCGGCCAGTCCCAATAAGAGCATGAACAAAATCATGAAGCCGCGAGGGAAACTGAGGAATCCCATGTCGTCTACCGGTAAGGTCTGGCTATTGTAGTTTTCGCCGGACCTTCTCCAGAGCCTCTTTGGCGAGCGCATAATCCGGCGACAACTTGAGGGCCTGTTCCAAGTGGTAGCGCGCCTTGACATACATTTCCTTTGCCATGTATGCCCGGCCGAGGTTGTAATGGGGATAGTGGTAGGAATCGTAGCGGCGGGACTGCAAGGCCCGCTCCAGCCAGGGAATGGCCTCGTCGTATTCACCCTTTTCAATCAAGTACGCGCCGATGTCGTTGTAGGGGGTGCCGAAGTCGGGGTCGACCTGGATGGCCTTTTTGCATTCGGCTATGGCGTCCTCAATTTTTCCCTGGAGGCGGTGGGTCCAACCCAGAAAGGTAAAGGCCTCGGCAGTTGGATGAAGATCGAGGGAGCGTTTGTAGAGCTCGACGGCCATGTCGTAGTCGCCACCCATCTGATACTGGTAGGCTTCCTTGAGCAACTCCCAGGCGGATTGTAGCT
>Ga0181520_10008868_pt1 | contig 14120 bp, 9 predicted proteins | sample PEATcosm2014_Bin_29_FD_132451 | JGI IMG/M metagenome (GOLD analysis project Ga0181520, IMG submission 132451) | Peatland microbial communities from MTU Mesocosm Facility, Houghton, MI, USA - PEATcosm2014_Bin02_30_metaG | ecosystem: Environmental > Terrestrial > Soil > Wetlands > Peat | place... | reverse complement strand
GGTGCGGGCGGCGGTGGATGGCCGGCTGCGGCTGTATCCCAACCCGACGGCGGCGCTGGTGCGCGAAAAGCTGGCCGCCCTGCATGGCTGTCAGCCGGAAAACATCCTGGTGGGCAACGGTTCGGACGAATTGCTGGCCCTGACGGTGCGGGCCTTTGTGGAACCGCGGGCCAACCCCCGTCATGTGCGGGCCAACGAGGTGGTGCAATTTTTCACGCCGAGTTACTCGCTTTATCCGGTGCTGGCGGACATTCACGGCGCGGCGGGCCAGGGCGTGCCGTTGAACCCTGATTTCAGCCTGCCGGCGGTGGCCGAACTCAAGCGTGGCGGACAATGGAAGTTTGACGCCGCCCTGACGCTGATCACCACGCCCAACGCGCCCAGCGGGCGGGGTTATGCGACGGTGGAACTGGACAAGCTTTGCCGGGCGCAACAGGGGGTGGTGCTGCTGGATGAGGCGTATGTGGATTTTGCGGGGGAAAATGCGGCGGCGCTGGCGCTGAAACATCCGCACGTATTGGTGGCGCGGACTTTTTCCAAGGCGTATTCGCTGTGCTTCCAGCGGGTGGGCTATGGTTTGGGACACCCGGACCTGATTGCGGCGCTGCACAAAATCCGCGACAGCTACAATGTCAACGGCCTGGGCCAGATTGCGGCGGCGGCCACGCTGGACGACCTGGGTTATTACCGCGCGAACTTCAAGAAGATCATCGCCACCCGGACGAGTCTGAGCCGGGCGCTGAGCCAACTGGGATTCCGCGTGCCGCCCAGTCAGACGAATTTCATTCTCGCGCGACCCCCCTTGTTTCCGGCGCAGGAATGGCTGCAAAAATTACGGGGCCACAAGATTCTGGTCCGCTGGTTCAGTCCGCCGGAAGTGCGCGATTATTTGCGCATCACCATCGGCACGGACGCGGAGGCGGCGGCGCTGGTCAGCGCGGTGCGGAAAATCCTGGTCGAATAAAAGGGAACCCGGCCTACATGCGTGTTCTCACCAAATATTTTTCCACTTCGCCGGCACTGGTGCGCATCGCGCCGTTGGTCATCATTGTGTTGCTGACTTCGGGTCAGGGCATGCTGGGTGAGGATTCCCGCTATTGGCTTTACCTGGTAAAAATGCTCGTGGGCGGGTGGCTGATTTGGGAAATGCTCCCGTATGTCCCGGAAATGCACTGGGCTTTCAGTTGGGAGGCGGTGGGGGTGGGGGTGGGGGTGTTTGTCCTCTGGGTGGGCATTACCGGGAGTTGGGCCACCCAAAACACGCTCTGGCCCAAACTCGGTTTGGACACGTTTTGGGTGAAGCTCGGATTAACCCATGCGGCGGCGGCCCCGGTCAAATTCTGGAACCCGGTGTTGCAATTCGGCAATCATCCGCTGCTGGCCCGGTTTTTTATTGTGGCGCGCATCCTCGGTTCCACCTGGATTGTGCCGCCGTTGGAGGAGGCGTTTTACCGTTCTTTTTTATACCGCTATATCGCCCGGCCGGATTTTTTGTCCGTGCCGCTGAACCGCTTTTTGCCGGTTCCGTTTCTGGCGACGGCGCTGGTGTTTGGCGCGTCGCACAACGAATGGATCGCGGGGATTCTCTGCGGGGCGGCTTATCAATGGCTGGTGCTGCGGAACAACCGTCTGGGCGAGGCGATGACGGCGCACGCGATCACCAATTTCCTGCTGGGGGGCTGGGTGGTCTGGCGCGGGGCGTGGAATTTTTGGTGAGCGGCGCGGCGAAGGACGAGCGCCGGCGGAAAATTCAAACTCCCGGCCTCAAGGCAGTCAAGGCCGCAGGCCCCCGGCATGACGGAACACGGTACCGAGTGCGTGAGGAGGACTGACTTTTACAACCGTTGGTCCAACCCGCGCGTCCAAAGCCGACTCCAAGCCGGTGCTCCGGCGGATTAGCCGCACGCATGCCAGCGGGGTCTGCGAGGGTCGAGAGCCAGCCGTGCTTCCGACATTGAAGCGGCATGAATGCCGCGCTCCGCGCCGGTTCGTGCGTCTCACCTGAACTGCACGTTGATGTTGAGATCCTCCAGGGTGACGCCCTCCTGCTGGGCGAGTTTGGCGATGTCCTCGTTGTAATTGGCAATGCTGCGGATCTCCGCGCCCCGGTCGGCGGTCAGCGTATTTTGCAATTGGAGCACGGTGAAGGTGGTACTTTTGCCCACGGCATATTTTTTCTGCTCGGCATCCAGGGCGGCTTCGGCGTAAATGCGCGCCTGCTTGGAGGCCTGCACGCCTTCGTAATCCGAGCGCACCTGCTGCACGGCGTTGTCAATTTCCACCATGATGTTTTGCTCGAGCTGTTTCAGGGTGAGCAACTCCTGCCGCAGGGTGGCCTTGTCGGATTTGAGGGTGTTGCGCGCCTTGACGTTGCTCAGGGGAAAGGAGAGGGAGGCGCCATAGTAGTAAAAGGGATGGTTGGCGTCGCCGTACTGGTCAAAGGCGCCGCTGTAAACCGGGCCCACCCCATTATAGCCATACTGGCTGTTTAAATCGAGGGTGGGATAAAGCTGGTTGCGATCGTATTTCAGGGTGATCCCCTGACTTTCCACGGTCAGGCGCGCCTGCAGCAGATCCGGTCGTCTGGTCATGCCCTTGCCCCAGCAGTCCTGCAAATCAAACAACTGCAGATTGGCGGCCAGCGATTCCGTGGGTTTGATGGTGGTGTCGTGCCAGTGGGAATAATCACTGACCAACAGACTCTTGAGGGTGTTCTGATCCAGGGACAGGGTGTTCCGGGCGGCGATCAAGGTCGCCTGGCTGCTGGCCACCTGGGCCTCGTCTTGTTGCACATCCAGCGGGGCCAGGCTGCCCACGGCCACGCGCTGACGGTCCTGGTCCAACTGCGTCTGCGCCAGGACCAGGGCCTCCTGTTGCACCTGGACGTTGTCCTGGGCATAAATCAGCTCGTAATAAGCATTCTGCACGGCGGCCACGGAGGTGATGTATTGCAACCGCAATCCCTGCTCCGACTCTTTTAAGCTGTTTTTGGCCAGCAAAATGGTCAGGCGGGTGGTGTCGATCCAGAAATTTTTCAATAATGGCTGGGTGACGGTGACGCCCACCTGGCCGCCGGCGTCTTCCTCCTGCGGTGACCCGAATGAATTCACCGTGGATTGCGCCACATTGCCAAAGAAATCATACTGCAACCCCCAAGGCGACAGTCCGCCGACATCGGTTTTGAAGGAATCCACGTCGGAAATCTGGGGCACCACCACGCCCACGACGGCTCCGTTGGTTTCCGTCACCGTCGTGAATTGGGCCTGATTATCGTGGTTGTGCTGGCCGGAAATGTTCAGCGTGGGGTCGTATCCCCCGTAGGCCCCGTTGAGACCGTAAAGTTGGATATCAACGTTTTCACGTTGAATTTGCACGTCGAAATTATACTGCAAGGCCGTCTGGATGCAGTCCTTGAGGGACATTTCACGGACGCCGGCCGGGTTGGCCACCAGGTTGGTGGCGGTGGTCTGCGCCCCGGCCCCCAGAATGGTGGCGGCGGATAGTGCCGAAACGGCAACGAATTTGTTCATGTTTGTGGGAAGTTGCGGCTTTTCCGGCAACCCGTCAAATTCAAGACGTTTTCCGAGGGGGAAAGGTAACCCGCCGGCCCGCTATTTCACGGCGACCGGCACTTCCTCGACGCGGGCGTTTTGTTCGAGGAACTGCAGCACCTTTTCATGCGTGATTTGCTCGTACAATTCATTCACCCCGTTGCGCTTTTGCAAATCCTTGATGAATTTTTCCACGGGGATTTGATACGCCGAGGCCAGCGACTGCACGCGCCGGACGACTTCTTCCTGCGTAACCTGGATGTTTTCCCTGGCAGCAATCCGCTGGACGAGGAACGACAGTTTCACGCGGTCCTTGGCGCTGCGCGCGGCTGCGGTGTATATCCCCTCTTTTTGCTGCTCGATCAGGTCGCGGCCCACCCCGCGCTTGGTGTTTTCCTGGACGATGCTGTAGACCACGTTGCGCGTTTCCTGTTCCACGACCACGGCGGGCAGGTCAAAATTCACCCGGTTGAGCAGGCTGCCAATGAGCTGGTTGCGCACGGCCTTTTCCTGGCTGAACTTTAGTTCGTTCTCGAGGTCCTGGCGCACCCCGGCGCGCAGTTTGGCCAGGTCTTCCGCGCCAAAGCCCTTGGCGAAGGCCTCGTCAATGGCGGGCAGGATTTTTTCCTTCACCTCGACGACTTCCACTTCATAAACGCCCTGGTGGCCGGCCAGTTCCTTGGTGACAAAATCGGCGGGGAAATCCACGTTGACGGTGCGCTTGTCGCCCGCCTTGGCGCCGGTGAGTTGCGTGGCAAAACCGGCGATAAAGGTGTCCGGGGCCATGTCCACCCAGAAGCCCTTCTGCTCCGTCAACCCCCGGGCGGTGGGGGCGAGGTCCGTGATCGGCTTGCCGTCCACAGTGCCGGAGTAATTCACCACGGCCACATCGCCGTCATGCAATTCCCGCGCGACGGTTTCAAACTTCACCTGCTGTTTGGCCAGGAGCGCCAGCGCCTTCTCCACATCCTCGTCGGTGACGGATTTGGCCTCCCGCTTGACCGGCATCCCCTTGTATTCCGGCAGTTCAAATTCCGGCGCGGTTTCCACCGTGGCGGCAAAGAGCAGCGGCTGTCCCTGCTCAAATTGAATTTCCTCGATGTCGGGGTGGCCGATCACCTCAATCTTCTTCTCCTCGAGCGCCTTGCGATAGGAATCGCCGATCAGCTTGCGCCTGGCCTCCTCCTTGATGTCCGCCTCATATTTCTTGAGAATGAGGGCGCGCGGGGCCTTGCCCGGACGGAAGCCCGGCAGGACGGCCTGCTTTTGGAAATCCTTCGCGACGGATGCAAACGTTTCATCCACCACTTTTGCGTCCAATTCCACCCGCACCAGCTTTTTGCACGGGGCCAAATTTTCAACGGTGATATTCACAATATAATTTCGTTAAACGAGCCGATTAGCTTATGGGAGACCGACTGGGTCCGTCAATGTTTTTGACCGGTGCTTCAAAAAAAGAAATCTTCCGGAAGTGGCAGCGGCATAAATGCCGCGCTCCGTCCGCCGTTTTTGGTCGTGACTCAGCGCGGGTTTTGCCAATCATGTGCGGGTGTTCATCCCTTTGAGCGGAAATCCGAAGAAGACCGACCCGGCCGCGCATCCGGGCGCACCGGGTTTGCCTGCGGTTAACGACCCGGAGGGGGCGCACGCGCCGTGCCCGGCCCCCGGGTTGCCGGGATCGGAAAGCAAGGCCAAAGGAAACGAGCGCTGGATCGCGCCCTGCGTTTGCCTTTTTCTGGCGGCGATCATCTGGATGGTCTTCGGTCAAACCCTGCGGCATGGGTTTGTCAATTTTGACGACGATGAATATGTTTACAAGAATCCCATGGTGTCCCGGGGTCTGACGCTGCCGGGAATGGTCTGGGCGTTCAACGGGGCTCATGCCGCCAACTGGCATCCGGTGACCTGGCTTTCCCATATGCTGGACTGTCAGATTTATGGGCTGGCCCCCGGCGGCCATCACCTCACCAATGTCCTGCTTCATACCATGGCGGCCATCCTGCTCTTTCTGGTCCTGCGACGGATGACAGGGTGTTTGTGGCGGAGCGCGCTGGTGGCGGCGGTGTTCGCGGTTCATCCGCTGCGGGTGGAATCAGTGGCGTGGGTGGCTGAACGCAAGGATGTCCTGAGCGGAGTGTTTTTCATGTTGACGCTCGGTGCGTATGTGTCCTACGCGCGACACCCTTGGTCGCCCGCCCGTTATGCGCTGGTGACGTCCCTGTTCGCCGTGGGTTTGATGTGCAAGCCCATGCTGGTGACGCTGCCCGTGGTGCTGCTGTTGCTGGACTATTGGCCGCTGAACCGCTGGGGGGGAGACGGCGCCCAAGCGCCGGTATTCCGGCTGGGCGGCTGGCGGATGCCCCGGCGGTTGGTGCTGGAGAAACTCCCCTGGCTCGGACTGACCGTCGCCACGGTGGTTGCCACCCTGCTGGCCCAGACCCATGCGATCAGGCCGCTCGAGGTGATCTCGCCGTCCTGGCGCGTGACCAATTCCCTCATCGCCGCCGCCACCTATGTGGGGAAAATGTTCTGGCCTTCGGGGCTGGCGATTCTCTACCCCTACCGCGTCAACGGCGGCTCGCCGGGGGATCTGCTCCTGGCCGTTGTGATTTTGCTTTCCATCACTGGATTCGCTTTGGGATTGAGAAAAAGCCGCCCGTATCTGCTGGTGGGCTGGCTGTGGTACTTGGTGATGCTCACACCGGTGATCGGCATTATTCAGGTTGGCATGCAGGCACGGGCGGATCGTTACACGTATCTTCCCCAAATTGGCTTGTATGTGCTGCTGACCTGGGCCATGGCAGATCTGGCCGCCGGCTGGCGCTGCCGCCGCGTGGCGCTGGGGGGCGGCTCCGCCATCCTCTTGGCGGCGCTGATTTACGGCGCCCACGCACAGACGGCCGTCTGGCGAACAAGTGAGTCCCTCTGGACCCACACTTTGGCCTGCACACCCCGCAACCTCATTGCCCATTACAACCTTGGCTGCGCGCTGCTCGACGAAGGCCGGCTGGACGAGGCGATCATCCAGTACCGAACCGCCCTGAAGCTCAAACCCGACTACGCCGTCGCCCATAACGGCCTCGGGAGCGCCCTGTTCCAAAAGGGCCGGCTGGACGAGGCACTGGCTGAATATCAAACAACGTTGCAACTGGATCCCGACATTGCCATCGCCCAAAATAACTACGGCAACGCACTGCTCCAAAAGGGAAACCTCGCCGAAGCGATCAGGCATTTTCAAGCGGCCATTGACCTGAAACCCGATTATGTGGAGGCCCTGAACACCCTGGTCTGGGTGCTGGCCGCCAATTCCCAAGCCGCGTTGCGCGACGGCCCCCGGGCGGTGGAACTGGCCCGTCGGGCGTGTGAATTAACACAGGATGGCAATCCACTCATTCTGGGCGGACTAGCGGCGGCCTACGCCGAAGCCGGGCGGTTCCCCGAAGCGCTGGAAACCGCGCAACGCGCCGCAGAACTGGCCGATGCGCAAGCGAACCCGACCCTGGCCGGCAACCTGCGTGCGGAGTGGCAACTGTATCAAGACGGGCACCCATTTCGCATCCATTAAACCTTGGATCAGAATGCGAATAACTTTTTCACAAATGCGTGATTTTCACGCATCGTGCGTGAAAATTTAACGCACGATTCCCCAGTTAACCTGAATTTCAGCAAAACTCTGCCAAAACCTGCAAAAAAAGAGGGTTCGGGCTGCCTCTAAGGGCATTAAGCCTCCCAAAATACTGGCATGTGATTTGCTGGTAAACGTTCAAGAATCTGTTTGACAATGCTGGCCAGCGCCATAAGCTGCCGGGCTGTCACCGGAAAAAATAAAACAACAACTTAATAACCATGAAAAAGCAAAACAAACAAAAGAAAGCGTTCACGCTCATTGAACTGCTGGTCGTGATCGCCATTATCGCCATTCTGGCCGCCATGTTGCTGCCCGCCCTTGCGGCGGCCAAGCGCAAGGCCCAGAAAATCAACTGTGTCAATAATCTCAAGGAAGTTGGCATTGCCCTCCGGATCTGGGAAGGCGACAACAACGACCGGTATCCCATGGCGGTTCCCTCCTCCCAGGGTGGGTCCCAGGACTATTTGGCTCATGATGGGACGTCGTATGTTGCAAATGGCTCCTCCGCCACCACAGCCTTGGCTCCCGGCATGACTTGGCTGGTCATGTCCAACGAATTGTCCGCTCCCAAAATCCTGTCCTGCCCGTCGGATAACCTGCACACCACGGTTCCCACCAACTGGACTTACATCCAGATTGTCGGTTCGACCGCTTCCATGACCGCCTCTGCTGGGTCTCAGGGTACCGAATCCTGCGTCAGCTATTTCGTGGGTGCGGACGCCACGGAAGCCGATCCCCAGGCCATCATCTCTGGTGACTGCAATATCGGTAACGACTCTTCTTCCACCGGGAGTCCTAATAATAATCAGCGCTTTGCCACCTCCTCCGAGTCGTCCACCACTGCCCCGTGGGAGATTACCTCGACGGCATTTTCCGGAGGAAGTGGTAACAACTACTATTGGAGTTGGACCGCAAACGATTTGCACCAGAAGACCGGCAACCTGTTGATTGCCGACGGCAGCGTGCAATCCTGCACCATTTCCTCCCTGCACACCTATTTGAATAACGCGACCAACACGGTTGCGAATCCCTGCATTAATTTCATTTGGTAATTTTGCCGGTTTGAATCTCAAGGCACCCGCAAGGGTGCCTTTTTTGTTGCCCGGCTCAGGAGCGCGGACTCCAGCGCGCCTGCCGGAGCGCGCCGTTCACGGCGCTTCACCATCCCTTCGCCCCCAAGCCCAGCGAACCCCCATCCTCCATTCGCACCCGGAAGCGGCGTGAACGCCGCGCTCCGGTTGGCAGTCGGGGACGGTCTTCGGATGCACCGGGTTCAGTGCCGCCGCTCCTTTAAATAGCTCAACTCGGCGGCCGCGCTGGAATAGTCCCGACTGGCCGTCACCTGCGTGGCGAGGGATTTTTTGAAAAAATCCGCCGCCGTGACCTGGTCTTCCCCGAACAGGCGTTTGCATCCGGCATAAAAACAGGCCTGGCATTGTTGATCCGCCGGTGCCGGAACCCCGGCGGTGGTGGCGAACAACTCCGTTTCGGTCAGTTGACCGGTTAGGAAGCGGCCCAGACGCGCCGGCCAGTCGTTTGTTCCGCCGGCCGGGCGGCTGTCCAGATAGGTTTGCAATTCGGTGGTGGCGGCTTCGTCCTCGCCCTGACGGGTGCGGATCAACCAGATCCGGAAGCGGGCGTAATCCACCCGGCTGGCGGGGGCGTTTAACTCCAGGACATGGCGAAAATCCGCAAGCGCCTCGGGAAATTCATGCAGGTCATAATGAAGATAGCCGCGATTATCCCAGGCCTGCCACAGCATCGGGTTGAGTTGCAGGGCGGCGCTGTAATCCGTCACGGCCCCATCCCAGTCGCTTTTCGCCCGTTTCGCGTTGCCGCGATAGAAACGAACACTGGCATTTGTCGGTTGGAGGGAGATAATCTGGGTGAGATCCGCGATGGCCCCGCCCCAGTCGCTTTGAACCAGCCTGGCCGAAGCCCGGTTGTCATATGCCTCGACCTCCCCCGGACTGAGTTCGATGGCCCGGCCGAAATCCTCAACGGCCCCGCTCAGGTCGCCCAGCACGCGCTTCGCCTGGCCGCGCGCGTTGTAAGCCTTCACGGCATCCGGCCGGAGCCGGATGGCCTGGTCATAGTCGGCGATGGCGCCGGCCCAGTCCTTCAGGTGATTTTTTTCAAGGCCGCGATCAAACCAGGCCTCCGCTGAATCCGGTTTGGCCTCGATGGCCCTGGTGAAATCGGCCAGGGCGCCGGCAAAATCGCCTTCCCTATTTTCCGCCACGCCGCGCAGGCAGTAGGATGCACAGTCTGGTTTTAGACCGATGACCCGGGTGTAGTCGGCGATGGCCGCGTCCAACTCGCCCCGGGCTTCCCGGGCCTTGCCGCGATTTTCGTACGCCGCCACCCAGTCCGGTTTAAGTTCGATGGCCCGGGTGTCATCCGCAATGGCCCCGTCCCAATCCCCCCGGGTTTGCCTCACCAACCCCCGGTAATAATGGGCGAAAGCGTGATCCGGTTTAAGCCCGATGGTTTGGGTGAAGTCCGCCAGGGCGCCGTCCCAGTCTTTTTTTTCCTGCCGGAGCAGGCCGCGATTGAAGCAGGCATCGGCATCATCAGGCTGGAGGGCAATGGCCTTGGTGAAGTCCGCCAGGGCGCCGTCCACGTCGCCTTTGAGCCCCTTCACCCCGCCACGGGCCTGGTAGCTGTCCGCCTCATCCGGTTTTTCTTCGACGACTTTGGTGTCATCCGCCAGCGCCCCCTCCAGATCGCCTTTCCCCTGCCGAATCGCCCCGCGCGCCGCGTAGACCGCCGCATTATCCGGCTGGAGTTCCACGGCCCGGGTGAAATCCGCCAGCGCACCGTCCAGATCGCCGCTGCTTTTTTTGGCAAAGCCGCGTGCCGCCCAGGCCATGGCCAGGTCCGGGTCACAGGCAAGGCTCTTGTCTTCATCCGCGATCGCGCCGGCCAGATCGCCGGCGGATTGTTTCGCAGAGCCCCGCGCAAACCAAGCCGTCGCATCATTGGGTTTGAGGGCGACCGCTTTGCCGAAGTCGGCGATCGCGCCGCTGAGGTCGCCCAAACCGCGCAGCACATTCCCACGGTCAAAGTATGCCGGTTCGTAATCCGGATTGAGTTTGATCACTTGGGAAAAATCCGCCACCGCGCCGTTCAGATCCCCTTGGGCGCGCTTCACGGCGGCACGATCCTGATAGGCGGGCCAGAAATCCGGTTTCAATTCAAGGGTTTGGGAAAAATCCGACAGCGCGGCCGCCCAGTCTTTTTGATCCCGGAGGGCGAGGCCCCGGGAGAAATGGGCGTCGGCCAGTTCCGGTTTCAGCCCGACGGCCTTGGTGTCATCCGCAATGGTTCCCTCCAGATCCCCCTCGCCCTGTCTGGCCAGAGCCCGGCCATAATAGGCCGCCGCATCCTCCGGCTGGAGCTGGATGGCCTGGCTGTAATCCGCAACGGCCCCCGCCAGATCCCCCCTGGCTTGCCGTTCCGCGCCACGCCCGTCGTAAGCCGCCGTCAGGTCCGGCTTCAGTTCAATCGCCTTGCTATAATCCGCAATCGCGCCCTCCACGTCCCCTTTCAGTTTTTTGGCGTAGGCACGGGCGGCAAAAGCGGCTGCAAAATCCGGTTTCAGTTCAATGGCCTGGGTGTGATCCGCAATGGCCCCGTCCCAATCGCCTTTGGCCCGCTTGGCGAGGCCGCGATTATTAAACGCCTCCGCGTTATCCGGCTGGAGCCGGATCACCTGGCTGTTGTCCGCGACCGCCCCCTCCCAGTCCCCTTGAGCCAGCTTCAGCCGGCCGCGATTCTCATAAGCCATCATCAGGTCCGGCTGGAGTTCAATCGCCTTGTCATAGTCCGCCAACGCGCCCGCCAGATCCTGCCGGCCAATGCTGGCCATGCCCCGGTCATTGTAGACTTCCGCCATCCGGGGCTGGAGGACAATGGCCTGGTTGAAATCCGCCAGCGCGCCGTCCCAGTCCTTCTGTTGGGCTTTCACCTGACCCCGGGCGGCCCAGGCCGGCTCAAAATCGGGGTTGAGCTTGATCGCCTGACTCTCGTCCGCGATGGCCCCGGTTAAATCCCCGCCGGCCCGTTTCGCATTGGCGCGGTTGTGGAAGGTTTGCTCCGCATGCGGGTTCAATTTGATCGAGTGGTTGAAATCCGCAATCGCCCCGGCCAGGTCGCCCTCCTTCCATCTGGCCTGGCCGCGATTATTGTAGGCCTCCGCCAGATTCGGTTTGAGCTCGATGGCCAGGGTGTAATCGGCGATGGCCCCGGCCAGGTCTCCCTTGGCCTGCTCAGCCTGGCCGCGACAATTGTAGGCCTCGGCGAAATCAGGATTCTGCGTGATGGCCAGGTTTTCCTCAATGATCGAGCCGTCCCAATCGCCCTGGCTGAATTTCTCGAGGCCGCGCTTCCAGTCATCCGCCGCCGCATCGCCCCGGGCGGGGGTGACCGCCGACAGCGCCAGGGGGAGCCACAGCAAAGATTGAAGCGTGCGGTTCATGGCTGCACCTTATAGGCATTTCATGGATCGGAGGTGAAATCCAGTCCCGGCGGGAAGAAAATATGCCCGCCCTCACCCCGGCCCTCTCCCCCGGGAGAGGGAGAATCATCGGCCGACTCCCAGAAATACGATGGTCCCAGCAATGGGATGAGTTTTTTAAGGCGACGAACCATGGCGTTTCGCCCAGGCAAAAAGCGTGTAATGTGCAGGTTCATGGAACGCTCCGACGGGGACCGGATCAATCCACCATCCCGGCGGGCGGGGCATTGGTGCCGGGGGCGGGATGTTCCTTTTGGTTCAGGTTCCGTTCCAGCCGCCGCCGGATCTCGGCAAAGTCGGCGTTGGTGATGGTGTCGAGGTCCGCGCGCGCGTCGGCAAATTGGCTGATGCTGATTTTGATCCGGGCCAGATGAACGTAAATCCCCTCGCGCTCGGTTTCATTATGGGTCAGGTTCAGCGCGTTGGTCCAGCCCGCCAGCGCGTCATTGGTGCGCAACGGGCGGATCCCGTAATACGACATCGCATAATCCGTGGCCAGCACCAGGTTTTTGGGGTCCAACTGCATGGCCTGGCGGTAGAGGGCCAGCGCCTTGTCAAACACCTGCGGCTCGGTGATGTTGTAGAAATTCGTCGCGTCGTGCCGGAACAAATAAACGGTCGTCGCCAGATTCTGGTAGTACACCGGTTCGTTGCTGTTCAGTTCAATCGCCCTGGCATAGTACTTAAAGGCGTTGGTGACGGGGCTGAACTCGCCGTAAAAATTGGCCAGGTCGTTCCAGACGGCGGGGTTGTTGGGGTCCAGTTGCCGGGATTTTTCATATTCCAGCGAGGCCTCGTATTCCTGCCCGAGATCATTCAGGAAGGTGCCGTAGGCGAGGTGTCCGCGCGCCGAATTGGGATATTTTTCCAGAAAGGCCTGATACTCCTTGCGCACCGCGTCGAAGCGGGCGCTGAGCCGCACGTTCAATTGCTCCTTGGTTTCCCCCGCGCCATTTTTGGCGAAGGCCTCGTTTTCCCTGATCGTTTGATCCGCCCCGTCCTGGGCGGCGTCATCATCCAGCATCACCTGGTGCAACGCCTGTTCGGCGGGGTCGTTCGGGTCCACCACGGGCAGGGAAATCCCGGTGGCCGATTGCACTTCATTGCTGATGGCGGCCACCGTGGAATTGGTCGCCAGAATCACGGACAAGACATGCGCATACAGGCTCACGCCCTTAAACTAGCACGGAAGTTTTTTAATGAGAATGATTAAAATTGCCCTTTTTGTGGCGGGATTTTTATGGTGAAATAATGCGGTTATGAGTTTTTATGACCAATTGAAGTTTGACGCCAACGGCCTGATCCCCGCCATTATTCAGGAGCAAAAGACCGGCCGGGTGGTAATGATGGCCTGGATGAACCGGGCCTCCCTCGAAAAAACCCTTGCCACGGGCAAGACCCACTTCTGGAGCCGCTCCCGCCAGAAATTCTGGATGAAAGGCGAGGAAAGCGGCCACACGCAAACCGTCAAGGATCTCGCCTTCGATTGCGATGGCGACACCCTGCTCATCCAGGTGGACCAGATCGGCGCGGCCTGCCATGAGGGCTACCAGTCCTGTTTCTTCCGTTCCGTCACCAGTCCGGCCGGCGAATTCAAGATCACCGAGACCCAATTGGAGACGCCGGAACAAATTTACGGCAAAAAGAAATGATGGAAAACGCCGTGCCCATCGCCGGTCGGGAATATTTTCTATTCTTTGCGCTGCTGCTGTTCGCGCGGGCGATGGACTTTTTCAGCACCTGGATCGCCACGCCCAATCTGGTGCTGGAAGGCAATCCGCTGGCCAAAAAGCTGGGCTGGAAATGGGGCCTGCTGCTCAACATCGCCATCGTGTTCCTCCTCGCCCAGTGGCCGTTGTCCGCCATTGTCGTGGCCACGGCCAGCGTGCTGGTGGCCGCGCGCAATTTTCAATCCGCCTGGCTGATGCGCTCGCTCGGGGAACAGACCTACCGCGCCTGGTATGTGGAACGCGTCCAGGCCACCCCCCTCATCCTCTATTTGCTTTGTCTGGCCGGCAACACCCTGCTCACGGCGGGGGTGGGCGGGGCGCTGGTTTTTTTCGGCGGCAGCCGGCCCATCCCGGCGGCCATCGGCATGGGCATGGTGGCTTACGCGGCGGCCGTGGCCTTTTACACCCTGCTTTCTGTCTGGCGCCTCCGCCGGGCTCCGCGCTAAGTTAGGCCATGCATTCGCCGAACCTTGCTGAGTTTTTGAAACTGACCGCCCGCGGCAACGTGATCCCCGTCACGCGCCGACTGTTGGCGGATGTCGAAACGCCCCTGTCCGCCTACCGCAAACTGCGCGGCTCCGGCGAGTCCTTCCTCTTTGAATCCATCGAGGGCGGGGAACGGCTCAACCGCTACTCCTTTGTCGGCGCCAACCCCCGCGCCGTCATCAAACAAACCGCCGGCCGCGTGGAGG
>Ga0181520_10008867_pt1 | contig 14121 bp, 16 predicted proteins | sample PEATcosm2014_Bin_29_FD_132451 | JGI IMG/M metagenome (GOLD analysis project Ga0181520, IMG submission 132451) | Peatland microbial communities from MTU Mesocosm Facility, Houghton, MI, USA - PEATcosm2014_Bin02_30_metaG | ecosystem: Environmental > Terrestrial > Soil > Wetlands > Peat | place... | reverse complement strand
AGGCCGCGATAGACCGTCGGCCCCACCTGAAACGTCGTCCGGCCCGCTCTCTCCTCCCGAGCCTGCTGAAGATTGCGCGCGCAGGCAACCAGGAACTCCCCGTGCCGTCCCGGAAGTTGCCACCGTACTTCTCCTTCAGTTGGCGCCCAATTCTGCCAGTAGTCACGAGCCTCCGCCAAAAGGCGGTCCGGCGTTTCAAGCCCCTCCTTTAGTTTGTCGATCCCCTGCCCCTCTTGGGGAAATCGAAAGAAACAGCGGCCATGCCTGCCCTCTGCAGCAGTCACCGTTTTGAGCAGATACGACCGGAAGATGGCGCCATCTTCGTGAGGTGAAAGCGGCGAATCCGCCAGGAGGAAGGGCGGGCCTGCCTCGCGATCGAGACAGAGAAGCGTGATCCCCGCCGACGGTTGCAGCTTGATCTCCCGTTTCGTCTTGACCGTCACCACCGGAACCGCCTTTTGGCTGTGTGCGGAGCGCGGCTGAACTTGCAGGATTACGTTATCTACTCGGCCTTCGCCGGGGCGGCGGGTCGCAAACATCGTGAGTTCGAGATAGGCTTCGGGGCGGTCGATCCGGGTGTGGATGATCGGAACACCCGGGGCTTCAAGCCGCTGTTCGCCCACCTCGTTGGCTTCCATGCCGAGAAGTGAGAATTCCACAATCTCCGGAAAGTAAGCGATGCCGCCGCTTTGCCCCGGATGACCGCACCGCAGTTCGCCGTGCTCGCCAACCAGGCTCTTGTAGTGATCGTCAGGAAAACAATAGGCCGTTTGCCAGGAGAGGGGCGAGTAGCGGAAATCGATGGCAGCCGGCGCGGAATTGCTCTCTTCGATTCCACGGTTCTTCTCAAGATCAGTCCCAGCTTCGGACTCGATTTCAGGAAGGCTTCGCGCTTCGACTAGTCCCGATGCGTGCCCTGCGACGCCGGCCGTCCCCAAGCTCAAACCGAGGTTCCGTAGAAACTTGCGCCTGCTTGATCCACTCACGTCTTCTTCCCCCGCTTGCGGCACCGAAGGGGCGGGCATTCTTTCCGCCCTTCGCTAACCTTTCGGGGGCGAGGCGGCGCCTCGCCCCTACATCGACGGGTTAGGGTGCGTGCAAACCGCGGCGGATTATATCCCACTTCAGGGTCTCCAAACCAATCCATGTTGGGCCCGCGCCTTTGTGGAGGCCGACGGTGCTCCTCTGTAGCCGACTGATCGTCACTGCTCCGGCCTCGCCCCCCACAGCAAAGCCTGACTTCGTTTTGCACAGAATGTGGTTCTTCGGCGCCTTTTGGGCTCGATTTGGTGCTAATTTCCACGTAAAATGCGCAATTTGCGCATCATTAAAAAGAGTGACTCCCTTTGTTTTCAATGAGTTCTTAGCTTCGTTCCCACTATTTTCCATTCTTTGTAAAAGGCCGGTTTCCTGCTTTGCGGGGACCATTCCAGGTTCTCTCAAAGGCCGAGGCATCACTAGGCTTGCCTACGACAATATGTCTGCAACGTGACCATGTTAATAGGCTATCACAGCTAGGGAGGATTGTCAAGCGAAAAATGCGAAATAAGCCAGGGTTATAGCATCAGGCGGGCACGGCGTGGCCATTATGTCCATGTCGAACATCGGCGGGCGACACGGCCGTCGTCGACCTGGGGAAGCGAAAGAGCTCACACATGAAGAGTGATCCATCCGCCGACCGCTGTTTCGTATGCGCCTATTGATATCCTTGGGTGGACAACGGACAATTAACTGGTTTGAGAAACACTCCGGAAGGAGTTGCTCCGATTGTGGCGAAGCCTTTGACCTTTGCTCTGTTTGTTGTGTTTGCGTGTGGAGGCATGAGCGGCCAGAAGATGCCTGCCTGGCAGCCGCCGTCGGGATATACGCAAGTGCCGATATGGCCCGGGCCGGCGCCTCATCCGCGGCCTGCCGCGGGGCTGGGCGTGGAAGCGACGGAGCCGGGCGGATCGCTGGTGGCTGGCAGGCCGTGGACCTCGGTGACCAACGTCTCGCGGCCTACCGTGACGGTCTTTTCGCCAAAGGGCGAAAATACGGGCGCGGCGATGGTTGTGTTTCCTGGCGGGGGCTATCAGATTCTGGCCATCGATCTGGAAGGAACGGAGGTCTGCGACTGGCTGGTGTCCAAGGGGATGACGTGTGTGCTGTTGAAGTACCGCGTGCCCAATTCCGGCCCCTCCTGGAGCCAGCGGTGCGGTTGCTACCTCAATACGAAATCCTCGATGGCGCTCGAGGATGCGCAGAGGACGGTGGGACTAGTCCGCTTTCACGCGGCGGACTGGCATATCGATCCGCACAAAATCGGAGTGCTCGGGTTTTCGGCAGGCGGGCACCTCGCGGCGGCGATCAGCACGCATTTCAAGCAGCGTTTGTACCCGGCCGTCGATGCCGCTGACAAAGAAAGCTGTCGGCCGGATTTTGCGGTGGCCCTCTATCCGGGGCATCTTTGGATTTCCGAGAAAACATTTGAGCTGAATCCGAATGTTCCAATGACCCGCGAGACGCCGCCCACGTTTCTGCTTCAGGCCGGGGATGATAAGGTGGACAGTGTGAACAACTCACTTGTTTACTACAGGGCGCTGAAGAACGCCGGGGTTCCCGTGGAGATGCATTTGTATGCGAAAGGCGGGCACGCGTTCGGGCTGCGGCGAACCACGTCTCCGATCACCGGTTGGCCTCAATTGGTGGAGACGTGGCTGGGGACGGTCGGGATCATCTCGAAGTAGCTGTTCGCAAATCGTGCATACATGGACCTTTTGGACCGCTGCGCACAATATTTACCGGCCATGCTTTGCGTCGTAATGCTTGCGGCGTCTCCCTGCCCAGGGCAGACGGCGGCGCGGCGGACGTACGAGCAAATCGTCTGCACTCGGTTCGCGTCCGGAGACGCCGGCATACCTGCGCCCATTCGCCAAGCCCTCGCCAGTCAACCTAAGATGGAAGTTCGAGATGCGCAGCAAAGGCTGTGGCAAGCCTCGCCAAAGGGCCTCGTGGAAGTGGACCCTTCCGGCAAGAAGAAGATCTGGACGGGCAAGGACGGTCTGCCTGTCCTATCACTCACCGGGATCGCTCTGGGCCCCGACGGCAGGCTGTGGCTCGCAACACGCCAGGGTGCGGTTTGCTTCCAGCCCGGTGCGCGTGGCGGCGAACAATGGTTCTATTTCTGGGGCAAGCGCTATCTCAACGACAACCGCGTCTTGCAGATTGTGGCTGAAAAGGACGGCGCTTGGCTTCGCACGGAAACAGGCATTTCCCGAATCGAGTTCCAGCCCTTCGACCTCGAACGCAAGAGCGACCTGTTTATTCGCCGCTTGCAGAGCCGGCACAATCGCTACGGTTATACCGCCGACAGCGAATTGCTGCGCCCTGGAGACACCTCGTCGTTTCGGATGGCGCCGAGCGACAACGACGGCCTTTGGACAGCGATTTATGTGGCCTCGGAGTGCTTTCGTTTTGCCGTGACCCATTCGCCGGAGGCGCTGCGGAACGCGCGGGCTTCGCTCGAAGCGCTGTTGCGGCTCGAGTCGATCACGGGAATTTCGGGATTCCCGGCCCGTGCCATTATCCATCGCGGCGACTACCGAGCGCCAGAGGGCGAATGGCATTGGACCGCCGACGGCCAGTGGGAGTGGAAAGGCGACACGAGTTCCGACGAACTGGTCGGGCACTTCTTCGCCTACGCGGTGGCTTACGATCTGCTGGCCGATGATCCGCAGCGGGCGGCGATCCGCGGCGCCGCAGGGGGGATCGCGGCGCATCTTCTGGACCATGGCTTGCAACTGGTGGGACCCGGCGGCCGGGTGACGACGTGGGGCAAGTATTCTCCCGCCTATTTCCAAACCCCAGATGGCAGGGAGGACGCGGCGCTGAATTCTCTCGAGCTGCTTTCGCACTTGCGGGTCGCTTACCACATCACCGGTGAGGAACGATTCCTGACGGCTTATCGTCAACTCATCCGCGCGCAAGGTTATCTCGACAACGTGATGCGAATCGGCCGGAGAAGCGAGATTAATTATTCCGATGAGGAACTGGCCTTTCTCTCCTTCTATCCCCTGCTCAGGTACGAGGACGATCCGGGACTGCGCGCTCAGTTCCAGGCAGCTCTCAGAAGCTACTGGCGCGCCTGCGAAGCGGAACAAAACCCACTGTGGAACTTAATCTATGCCGCAGGAGCGGGCGCGAGAGACTACGACCTGCCCGCGGCCGTTGAAACGCTGGAGCGAATTCCTCTCGACACGGTCTACTGGACCGTGAAGAATTCCCAGCGCATCGATCTACCGCGCGCGGCGGGCCCGGATCGTTTTCGTGAGGAGCAATCCCTGCGGGCTATCCCGCCTGATGAGGGCTGCACGATGAAGTGGAACGGGAATCGCTTTCAAATGGATTGCAGCTCAGAAGGACGCACTGAGGACGACGGGGCTTTTTTTCTTCTGCCCTTTTGGCTGGGGCGGTTTCACGAACTGCTTTCCTCTTGAAGAGACCATCCCTCTCCCCGGTTAGGGAAGTCCGATTGCTGGACCCCGATGGTGATAATCGGACCCCTGAAGTCGAAGAGGGCGGACCGTAGCGGCGCTTTCCTTCGACCATCAACGGAGTATTGACGAAGGTCCCTTGCCGATGAAGGCGTCTTCGTAGAGGCTCATCCTCTTGGAAGCGCTGGCGGCATGTCTGTCTCAGCAAAATCACGGCCCTTGAACAGTAGCGGCAGGCCAGCGGCCTTCGCCAGGGCGTAGGAAAAACATTCTCCATAATTCAGTTCCGCTTTGCTCTTCTGACCCTTGCCATATGCAGCGTAGGCTTCCAAGGCCCGGTGCGCGTGTTCCGCGGTCACGCTTTCGACACGAAATCCCGCCGCCTCGAGCAGCCGACTGACTCTCCCCAGCGACCTCGCTCCATGCCGGTTAAGCATGACAATGCCAGCTTCAACCACTGAAGCCGCCGAAATTAACGGCGGGTCTGCTTCCGCGATTGCTTTCGCGTAGTCGGCCGCATCTTCTTCCTCCTCCAGAATAGCTAGCAGTGCTGATGTGTCCACAACAATCATTTGGGTAGTCCGTTCTCGTCGAAGAGCATTTCCTCGGGGCTCCGCCGGTCCAACACCGGGAGCCTGGCGCACTCTCGCCCGATCTTCAGCAGGCGCTCCGCTACGGCCCCTCTATTGCGCGCCTTGCGCATTCGTTGCAGGCGCTCGACGATAGCGCGGTCTACAGCCTGCGTCATTGTTTCACCCGCCAGCCGAGCGAGCTCCCGGGCGTGTCGGTGCGTAACTTCGTTTTTGATATTCAGACCCATCTTCAATCCCTTCAGGGTAGAAATTCAGCAAGATTCTACCCTACAACGCGAAGATGCTTTGGGGCAAGCGGGATTGTGGCGCTGGGGAAAACTTGCCGAACTGCCACAATCCACAAGTGCTGGGTTCTATAGTCTGCCGTGAAGGGATAAAGTGTCATTCATGCAGCTAGCTGAACGCCTTGTCTAAGTCTCGAGCTCAGGATCTGCCGCACACGATCGCAATTCTCTTTGACCTCGTCTTTATAGCGGGGGTACATTCCAACCACGATGCAGTCTTGGGGTTTGATGTTTGCCAATGCGGTCGCAAACGCTTCATCGATGCTCTGTGGCGAGCGCGTCCTGCGGCCGGCAGCCAGAATCTTAAACAGGAAGCAGGTCTTCGACGTCTGCCGGGCGACGCGGTACGCCACGGGAGGATCGGCTTCGAGGTAGACTTCTGAGGGAGGCTCCGGCACAACGCCCAGCAACTTGCGGAGTTCCTCGGGCGTTCGAGTGCGGTTGTAGGCGCAGAGCATGTAGAAATCGACATCCCACCCGCGTTCTTCAACATATTCGACGACCTCTGACTTGTGGGTTCCAATCCCCACCAGCACTCCCGCCTGGCGCACCTTCTTCGTGTACTCCTGCACTTGGTCCATCTTTCCGGAGCGGAAAAGAACGTCGGTTCTTTCTCCGTGATGATAGAGAGCGATGGGCTGAATGCGCTTTACGGATTCTTCCACGGGGTCGCTGGTCGTCTCGGTCGCGACCAAGAGCATCTCCCCTCCGGCCGCGCGATGTTTCTGCAGATCGGAAAGCGCCCGGTCGTTGTGGCCGTATTGATACGTATTAATGCCGTTCAACTCGCACTGGCGGAGAGTCTCGCAAACGCGCTCCGGCGTATTCCATTCGCGCATGAGTTGGTCAAGCAACGAATTGAAATGGGAGTAGCCGTAGAACTGGTTGCAGCCAACCAGCAGGCGGCTGATCTGGTAGCGGCCGAAACGGACCCTTGGGAGGCTGCCCGTTGCGGACGTCTGTGAGCCGCCTGGAAACGGCCGGACCGCAGCAGCAGCCGCAAGTCCCGCAGATGACTTCAAAAACTCTCGTCGACTATTCATCGAATCCGGACCTCCTTAGATGGCACCGTGAACATCTAACACCATCAACGGTCGTTGTCAACTCAGGCCAAAGCCTCAGGCCTAAGACTGAACGTCGCCGCCGGAGGACAGATCAATGCTGCCTATCGGCTGGAATCGTCGATCGTGTCATTCTGAGCGAAGCGAAGAATCCCCGCAGTGGTCTTTCTTCGTTTCGACTGCCGAGATTCTTCGCTTCGCTCAGAATGACACGCCGCTTTTGGTGTCTCAAGAAGCATCACAATCGGTGATTGCCTACGCCGTTGGGGGTTTTGGGACGGGTGGGGGGAGGGCATGGGCTTTCACTTCCGATTGGAACGGAATCTGCTTGTGGGTACCATCGCAGAAAGGTTTGGTTGCGGATTGACCGCAGCGGCAAAGTGAGATCGAGGTTCGCCCCGCCAAGTCGAAGGCATTGCCCTCGGCGTCGCAGATTGTGATTTCCCCTTCAACTCGCAGTGAGCCGTTCTTGTTTACGGTAATCTTCATCGATGCTCCTCCTAAAAAAGTTGTAAGGGCGGCCCTTGTCTCCATCCCAGGGCCGCCACTGGCGTTGCCCCCGACGGCAGCTAGCGGCGTAGACTCGCCTGGACTCCAGAACGCGATGCGGCGTGGGGCCGGGGCGACCCGTCGGCGCCAAACGGCTTGAGCAAGACCAGAACCAGTATTCCGAAAAACACCAGCGAAATTGCGCCATGCAGGGCCATGCACTCGCGGCGGCTCAATTCCACGCGGCCCGCCAAGAACGCGGTGGCCCGGAAATATACCCTCAAATCTAAGACGATCAGGACTAAAACAAGCAGCAGCTTTGCGTGCAGCCAGTGCTCGAGCAAATAATGAGGGTTTAGACCGACCAGAATTGCCCCCGTAATCACCATTAGCGCGGCGCCAGGATGAGCCAGGCCTTTGAACAGCCTCATCTCCAGTCGCCCGAAGGCCGCGCGGGCTTCCAGGGAAGGTTCTTCCGAATGAACCGCCAGAACGTGCGTAACGACCAGCAAGCTGCCGAGCCAAAAAACCAGTCCGATCAGGTGGAACACCAAGATCCAGGCGACCATGTCACCCCCTTGCCGTGTAGTTTCAACTATTTCTTCCGAAGCCGCAACTGCTGTCAAGCAGTTTCGCGAACCGACCCTTGGGCTTCCAGCTTACATCATTGTCCTACCAACGAAACCGGGAATCGAACGCCGCTGCCAGAGTTGCACTCCCAGTACCTGGTAATGGTGCAGTTTGGAGGTGTAGCGGCGAGTTTATCCGTCAACTGACGGACCAAATGGCGGCGTATAGCCGCCTCTACATCAAGCTATACCACTACCCAGTACCTTCATACCTTGACTTTTGGAGGGGAAGTGACTCATTATGCGCAAGGTCAAAGACGGTTACTTGCGGAGCAACAAGTGGAAATCAAGACTGTAGGCGTACTGGGTGCGGGGACCATGGGTCGCGGCATCGCGCAGATCCTGGTTCGAAGCGGGTACGCGGTGTTGCTCAACGATATCTCGCAGCAATTCCTCGATTCTGGAGCGGCCGGAATCGCCAAGGGCCTCAACCGCGACGTTGAAAAGAATCGTCTGACCGAAGATGAACGCAAGGAGGCGCTCCGCCGGCTGACGACGACAATGCGAGTCTCGGATCTGGAGGCCGTCGACTTCATCATCGAGGCGGTAACCGAGAACTTCGAGGCCAAGGTCGGGGTCCTCCGCGCGGTTGAGCCTCACTGCGGGCCTGGGGTTATTTTTGCCTCCAACACTTCGTCCATTTCGATTACGCGCTTGGCGGCCGAGACCGAGCGCTCCGATCGCTTTATCGGGTTGCACTTTTTCAACCCTGTGCCGGTCATGAAGCTGGTCGAAGTAGTTCCCGGCCTGGGAACCTCCGCGCAGACGGTGGAAGCCGCCGAGGCTCTGGCCGCGTCGGCGGGTAAGTCGCCAGTGCGCGTGAATGACGCGCCAGGATTCATTTCCAATCGCCTCCTGATGCCCATGATCAACGAAGCCGTTTATTGCCTGATGGAAGGCGTTGCGGACGCCAAGGGCATTGATGACGTGATGAAACTGGGTATGAACCACCCCATGGGGCCGCTCGAGCTCGCCGACCTGATCGGCTTGGACGTTTGCCTGGACATTATGAGAGTCCTCTATGAAGGCTTCTGCGACTCGAAATACCGCCCTTGCTCATTGCTGGAAAAGATGGTGAACGCCGGACGCCTGGGACGCAAGACGGGACAAGGGTTCTATGGGTACCGCTAGTTTTTCCACGGTTTTGCCATAGTACCATTGACGAGGGGTACGAATTAGTATATGGAGTGGGTTGGCTGAGCGCTTTTCAACCGGAGGACCGGCGGCGGCAGCGATTTCCGGCTGTTGCGCTCGCCAAAGGCACCATGAAGGTCGCTCTTAGCTCGGCCGAATTCACGCTTGCAAGCGGTTGACGAAACGAGGACCGGGAAAAACGCATCATATTGAGGGGAATCCACCACTAAGAAGGATAGCTACATGCCTCCAGAGCAAAGCGAGAAGAGCAAGGCGATCGATCTGGCGCTGACGCAGATCGAGAAACAGTTTGGCAAAGGTTCGATTATGCGCCTGGGGAGCAAGGACGCCTTCGTTCCCGTGGAAATTATCCCCACCGGTGCGGTCTCCTTCGATGCGGCGCTGGGAGTCGGCGGGATGCCGCGGGGACGTGTTGTCGAGATATTTGGCCCCGAGTCGAGCGGCAAGACAACAATCGCGCTGCACTTGGTGGCGCAGGCGCAAATGCGCGGCGGAATGGCCGCATTTGTCGATGCCGAGCACGCTCTGGACGCGCCTTATGCCAAAAGGCTGGGTGTGGATGTCGACAACCTGCTGGTTTCGCAGCCGGACTACGGTGAGCAGGCGCTGGAAATCGCCGAGGCGCTGGTCCGCTCCAACGCGATTGACGTTCTGGTGATTGATTCCGTCGCCGCGCTGGTTCCCAAGGCCGAACTGGATGGCGACATGGGTGACTCGTTGCCTGGCCTTCAGGCGCGGTTGATGTCACAGGCCCTGCGAAAGCTTGCCGGCATCGTCTCGAAATCCAAGACTTGTCTTGTCTTCATCAACCAGATTCGGGAAAAGATCGGCGTCATGTTTGGGAACCCCGAAACAACCACGGGCGGCCGGGCGCTGAAGTTCTATGCCACCATCCGGGTGGACATCCGGCGCATTGCCTCCATCAAAGATGGTGAACGGGTGGTGGGGAATCGAACCAAGGTAAAAATCGTGAAAAATAAAATTGCTGCTCCCTTTCGGGAGGCAGAATTTGATATTCTATATGGCGAGGGGATCTCAAGAGAAGGTGATCTGATCGACGTAGCCGCCGAGCGCAATATCCTCGAAAAGAGTGGGTCGTGGTTCTCCTACGGGGGTGAGCGCATCGGGCAAGGCCGTGAAAACGCCAAGCAATTCTTGCGCGACAATCCTGACGTCTGCAAGAAGCTTGACGTGGAAGTGCGTAAGGCGCTCAACCTGCCGGCGTCCCCTGATGCTGCTGCCGCGGCGGAAAGCGCCGCTGCTGCAAAGGGTAAGAAGTAAGAGCGGGCTGAAGGTCGTGCAGACTTGCGGCTCCGGGATTCCGGAAAAACCGCCGATCTTAATAACAAGTCTGCACTACTAACTCGACATCTGGGTCGAGCCGCAGACGCGAAAGCTGATCTGTCATAACGAATTTCGGGAATTTCGAAGTTTCTCCCCGCCGGCAGTCGCCAGCTGCCGGGGCGGGAACTTGTCCAACTCGACTTAAACCAAGGAGGTCCTGATTACAACCTTGCATAAAAGATTAGCCATCCTGGCTGTGGCCGCTTTTTTCCTATTTGCAATAAACACTCGCTCCGGGGCCGCGCTGAACTCCCAGACTCCATCGTCGACGGCGTCCTCACGCGCGCGATCCTCTCTCAAGAAACCCTCCTCTTCCAAGCTCCACACCGCGCGGAAGCTCAACTCACCAACTCGATCTGCAGTCTATCGCAGACGCAACCGGCGGCGGATACTCAGCGACGCTGGTTATCGCTTCAGCTCGTTCGGCGAGCCGGCGGCGGAAGACAACCCGGTCGGCGACGATCCCGCCGTGCGCCAGGCGGCTCTTACGGCTCTGGGCAAATGGAATGGCAGTATGGTCGTCGTAAACCCGAATACTGGGCGTGTTCTCAGCATCGTCAATCAAAAGCTGGCGCTTACCAGCGGTTTCACACCTTGCTCGACTTTTAAGCCTGTAGTGGCATTGGCTGCCCTGAAGGAAGGCATCATCACCCCTAACACAAAACTCTATGTCGGCAATCGCCAGCGGATGGACGTTACTGAGGCGCTGGCCCGCTCTAATAACGTATTCTTCCATAAGCTGGGTGAGATGCTGGGATTTACGCGACTGGCGCAGTACGCTCACGAATTTAACCTGGGCGAGAAGACCAGCGAAGACATCCCGGGTGAGTCGCCAGGTAAATTCCCAACTTCGTCCCCCAAAGAGGGCGGGGCCGGCTATCTGGCATACTACGGGATGGATATGGAAGTAACCCCGCTCCAGATGGCCGCGGTGATCTCCGCCGTCGCCAACGGGGGTACGCTGTACGAATTGCAGTATCCGCGCACCGCTGATGATCTCTCTGAATTCGAGCCCAAAGTCCGGCGCCAGTTGGGTGACCTGGTCCAGTATCTGCCCCAAGTCAAAGCTGGCCTCGAGGCGGCGGTACTATACGGGACGGGTCACTCGGCCTACGACCCCGAAGTGCAGATCTACGGAAAGACCGGGACGTGCAGCGAAGACGGTGCGCGACTGGGCTGGTTTGTCTCCTTCGCTCAGGAGCAGCAGCCCAAGTACGTGGCCGTGGTTCTCCTGCGCGGCGGACGCATGATGTTCGGTCCGCACGCCGCCGAAATCGCCGGGCGCTTCTACCGTGAAGTTCTGCGGAACGAACGAATCGCCACGCAGGCTAGCGTGGGGGCGGGGAAATAACTGAGGATGGCTGTCAGCCGTCAGCTGTCAGCTTGAACCTCATCTGGAGCTTTGCTTACTGCCCGGTGAGCCCTCGCGAATAGGGCCTTGTCGCTACTCACGACAGTCAAGCAACTGGCGCCGTCAGCGACGTAAGACTCAGGCTGAACCCATTCGAGTTGCTGCCAGAACAAATCCGTGAGACTTGGGTCGAGATCATCCACGCGGAAGGCGGGATAATTCACGAAAACCCAGACCCGTCTCGGTTCTAAATGTGCCTCGAAAACGTTGCCGCATGAGATTTCTCCGAGGTCGGTGGGAGAGCTAAAGACGTACCACTCGTCAAAGCCCGGGCACCTGTCGGCGCCGAGGTGAAGCAGGCCCTCCACGGATACTATCTGAGGGCTATAGGCAATTCCCCCGCGGCTTATCCAACCAGCCAGAGTGCCTCTCGCTATCACCTAAGTTCAGGGTGCCGCCGTCCCTTGACGTGACAGCCAAATACTTACCTAACACCAATGCAGGACAGAGCTTAAGCAACTCCTCAAGATCGCGTTCAGTCGTCAACCATTCATAATTTCCGTGCGAACCCGTGTCCCGGGGTACGGGAGATGGGTGACTCTCGAAGCGCGTATCTGCCATGGCGGCCCACGCCTCCCAACTGCCAACTGCCTACTGCCGACTGCCCATCTGCCGATCTGCCCACTGCCTATACCTTCTCCAGCGCAATTTCCAGGTCGCGAATGATGTCGTGCCAGTCTTCGAGGCCCAGGGACAGCCGAATGCCCTCGGGATGCATGCCGAAGGCGCGTTTCTGCTCGTCGGGTAGAGCCGAATGCGTCATCGAGAAAGGATGTTCGATCAGAGTCTTGACCTGGCCGAGGCTGACGGCCAGGGTGATGGAATAGGCGTGCTCAGCGAGGTAATCCACCAGTTTCTCGGCCAGGCTCTGCTTCGAATCGCTTCCCTTAAGAACGAAGTAGAGCATGCTGCCGGGAGCGAACGATCCGTCTGAACTGACCATCTGACGGTGAGCCAGCGCCTTCTGCGGGAAGCAATCCGTGCCGGGGTATCGGACGCAGGCTACCTTGGGATGCTTCGAGAGAAACTCCGCCACGTGTTGCGCTGTCTTCTGCATATTCGACATGCGGGTGGCCAGCGTGGGCAGGCCGTAAACCAGGATGCCCCAGGCGGCGCGCGGTGAAAGCACTCCGCCGAAATCCTTGCGGAAGAGCATGACTTTGTTGTACCACTCTGCCGGCGCAACCACGGCTCCGCCCATATCCGTTCCGAATCCCCCGATTCCTTTGGTGAGGCTTTCTACGACGATGTGGGCTCCGAGCTTCAGAGGCTTCTGGCAGTAGGGCGTGGCAAACGTATTGTCCACGATCACCAGGACTCGATCGCGCTCCTCACGGCCGGAATTGACCTGGTCCGAGAGGCGGCGTACGCCGGCGATGTCGATCAATTCCATAGTCGGATTGGTCGGGGTTTCGAAGTAGAGCACGCGGGTGGCGGGTGTTATCTGCTCCTGCAAGGACTCCATCTTCAGGAAGTCCGTAAACCGCGCTTGCATGCCGAACCTAGGCAGCCAGTTGGTCATCAGACTATACGTGCAGCCATAGAGGGTGTGATGAGCCAGCACCTCCTGCCCCTGGCGAAGTGCCGAACCTAATGCCGCACTGATCGCGGCCATGCCCGAGGCAAAGGTCACGCCGATTTCGCCGCCCTCCGCGTAGGCCAGGTTTTCCTCTAGCATCGCCCGTGTGGGTTCGTCCAGCCGGTCGTAGATGTAGATCGGCATGTGGCCGCTTAACGCTTCGTCGGCGGAAGCGAATTGCACGAAGCCTTTGGCGCCGCGCTCGAGCGAAGTCAAGCGAAACGCCGTGGAATGGGAGACCGGCGGGACGACGTGATGGTCGTAGTCCCACTTCTTGCTGTCAAAGCTCCCATGGATCATGTGTGTGCGCAGCTTGTAGTCTTCCTTCTTGCGATGATGTTTTCGAACCTCCATAGCACATCCCCTCAACCGGCACGTTTACACCGTGAGCATGGTAGCACTCCTTGACGCCGTAGGGGTAGGGCTTGCCCTACCCACGTCTGGGTCAGCGGAAATGCGAGGACGGCGACCCTCCCGCCTAAGCTTGTTGATGAAGATGGGCAGGGCGATGGTGGCACTGGAGCGGTACTTCGCGGAGCGCCCGGTCTTACAATTTTTCGAGGATTGCCTTCAGTTCCGGCAGTGATGAGATTCTTGCACAAGCGGCATCGGGGTAAGCACCCACGGTATCGATCAGCACACCCGTGATCCCGGCAAGTTGCGCGCCGCCGATGTCCGTTGCATAGGTGTCACCCACGAACACAGCTTCAGAGTTCTCCACGCCCAGGCGCTCGAGGGCCAACGTGAAGATCCCGGTGTGGGGTTTTTGAATGCCGACGATCGCCGAATCCAAGATGGCCTTGAAATAACGCGCCAGGCCGAGACCAACGAGTTGGCCTTCGAGAGTACCGATGGAGTTTGAAACCACTCCCAGAAGATAGCCTTGGGCCAACATCCATTCGAGAAAGGCGGGCGTACCGGGCATCACCCGAGACCAGAGTTGGATGTTCTGGAAGTCCGCCACCAGAAGCCGAGTGATCTCACCTCGCCCTTCCTCCGGAACACCCAGCCGGCGGGTGAATTCGCGCAGGTACTCCGTCCAATAGTAGTAGTCAATCTGCTCGGGAACTGTGCCAGCCCGGATCATCGGCCAAAGCCACTCGT
>Ga0181520_10008866_pt1 | contig 14122 bp, 2 predicted proteins | sample PEATcosm2014_Bin_29_FD_132451 | JGI IMG/M metagenome (GOLD analysis project Ga0181520, IMG submission 132451) | Peatland microbial communities from MTU Mesocosm Facility, Houghton, MI, USA - PEATcosm2014_Bin02_30_metaG | ecosystem: Environmental > Terrestrial > Soil > Wetlands > Peat | place... | reverse complement strand
CTGCGGTCCTTCGCGGAAACGTACGGCGTACTGGAGAGGATCACCACCATCGAGCCGGCGGACAACAGTTGCTCGAAGGCTCGCACCACCAAGCAGATCAAACGCAGGCCGGGCGCCTCGCCGACTCTGTTTAGCGAGTTTCTGATGGGCCTTGCGGCCTTCGTTTCCCTCGAAGACATTTCAACGGAGTTGCCTCCATATACCGAAGAGGTAATCGGCGTGCCCATGGATGCGCCCCTTCAGTCTGCGTACAAAAGGCTGGAGGAGGACATCAAGGACGCGATTCAGCAACACCACATGAACCATTCGGTGGTCAGCGTCGGATTGAATGCCCTGCTGCTCTACCCGGATCACCCGTGGAACATCGGAGATCTTTATGGCTACGACTACGATCCCGAAACGCAGCGACGGGAACGCTTCCTGATCGCCCAGCCGGAGGATTTAGATCAGGAGTTCGTGTACGCAAAGGAAAGGCGGTTAGTTGAAATCGTAAAGGCCGAGCTGCAAACGGGCCGGCGCTGCTGCCACGTGTACGCAGTCTATACCCGGAAGCGTGATGTCACTCGGCGACTGGAGAGCATTCTGGCGCGGCAAGGGATCCGCGTAGCTGTGCTGACTTCCGACGTGCCGCCGGAAAAGCGGGAAGGTTGGTTTGCGCAGAGACTGCGAGAGGGAGTTCAGGTTACCATCAGCCATCCCAAAATCATCGAGACTGGAATGGACCTTCTGAGCCACCCCAGCCTGATCTTCTTCGAATCGGGTTACTCGCTGCACACGCTCCGGCAGGCCAGCAGACGCTCGTGGAGGATCGGACAGCGCCAGCCGGTCCGTGTCTTCTACTTGCACTATGAGGAGACGATGCAATCGAGCTGTCTGCGCCTGATGGGTCGAAAGCTGCTGGTTTCTCTCGCCATGGAGGGCAAGTTCAGCCGGGAAGGGCTGCAAGCGCTCGATGAGGACGACGATATGCTGACCGCGATGGCGCGCGAACTCGTGACCGAAAACGGAGTCGGCGAATCCGCAGCCGCGACATGGCGGCAGATTCAAGCAGAAACCAGCAATGCTCTCATTCCCGCGACTATCACGCCCGAGCCTGAACCGGTTGTCGAGGACGCGCCGCTGATGACGTCGCTGATCGCGCCGGCCCTAAACGTTGAGGCCATAGTCGACGCTTTGAAGTTCGGCGCGCGCCCGCCATCGGTGCGCCCGCCTGTACGGCGAAGAGAGACGCCGGTGGATGTGCAGTTCTCGCTGTTCTGAAGCTGCCTTGTGGCTCTTTCACCGGGCGGCGGGTTCCGCGGCGGGGGCGGCGGTTTCTTTGAGGGCGGCGTCGATCAGGTGCTTGAAGGATGGCAGGTCTGCTCCTCCGCTGATGGCGTGGCCGTTGACAAAAAAGAATGGGGTGCCGTCTACGCCCAGGCGGTTGCCTTCCTGGCGGTCCTGGTCTACTTGGGGTTTGAAGCGGTGGGTGTCCAGGTCTTTGGTGAATCTGGGGACGTCGAGGTGCAACTGCGCGGCTTTGGCGATGAGGTCGTCTCGCAAAGTGGGGACTGGCTCGGACTCCGCGCCTCTTGCGGAACTCCGTGCCTGTACCCACTTTGCCTGCGTTGCGAAGAGCAGGTCGTGCATCTCCCAGAACTTGCCTTGGTCGCCGGCGGCCAGGGCGGCTTCGTGGGCTAGGGGGCTTTCTTTGTGCATTGGCAGCGGGTAGTGTTTGAAGGCAAAGCGCACCTCGGTGGGATAGGCGAGCAAGAGTTGGCGGACTACTGGGGCGGTTTCGGCGCAGAAGGGACACTCGAAATCACTGAACTCGACCAGGCTGATGGGGGCTGTGGCGGGGCCGCGCGTGGGGGCGTGCTCTAAGTCGATCTGCTGCGCGGGGCCGGCGGCGACGATTTCTTCGCGCACGCGTTGGTCGGGCGGGATGCCGGCGAGGAGCGACTCGATCACGGCGCCGAGCGACGCGTAGCCTTGCGGGCCAACCAGGCGGCGGCCGTTGACGAAGAACGTCGGCGTGGTGGTGACGCCGAGCGCCGCCGCTTCGGCCAGGTCGCGCTCGACGATGGGGCGGTAGGTGTGGTTGTCGAGCGCCTGCTGGAACGCGGCTAAGTCGAGGCCGATTGACTTAGCGTAGCCGAGCAAGTCGGCGCGGGCGAGCTTGGTCTGATTCTCGAAGAGCATGTCGTGCATCTCCCAGAACTTACCCTGCGCCCCAGCCGCGAGCGCCGCTTCATGCGCCAGCAGCGCGTTGGGATTACTGGCCGCAGGAGCGTGCTTGAAGATCACGCGGATGTCTCTGGTCTGTTGGAGTAAGCCATCGATGACGCTGGCCGACCGCGCGCAGGGGAAGGACTCAAAGTCGGAGAAGACGAGGACGGTGATGGGAGCTTTGTCGGAACCGCGAACATCGGAGAATGGCTGGATCAGTTTTGCCGTCGCCGAAGGGTCGTCATGACCATTCGGCTGGCTGGCTTGTGGCATGGCGATCTGCGACGCGGCGAGAAGCAGGAGCGCGGATAGGAGGCAAGTGTGGCGTGTCATTGGGTCAGGCTTCCTCAGGAAGGCGTTTGCGGATTTGAGCGCGACTCACGATGCCACCGAGGTGGGGCGGATTTGCCCCGTTTCTCGATGGCGCTTTGCAATGGAATCAAGCACTTGAGTCTCTCCAGGCGGGGCGAACTTACCATTCAACGCATCCAGCAACAGTTCCCGATTCGATTATCCCGCACTCGAAGCTGCCGACGACTCCGTCGGCGGCCGGGAGCCAGCGCAGCGCCATGAAAACAGGGGCGAAGATTGGTCGTTGGGCGAGGTGACCGCCGGTCCAGACGCGTCCGGAAACTGGGTAATTGGTTACTGGTTGTCCGGTTGTACCGGTTGTGCGTTTGTTATCAGTTTCAGTATGCGCCGCCGAGAGGCACCTCTCCCTTCTCGTTCGGGCGCTTGGCCTTCAACAGGTAGAACTCAGGGCGATCCACGGAAGTGAACGGCAAGACGCACAGCTCGCCACCCGATACACTTGTCTGCTGTACGAGGCCGAGGAATCGATCCCACTCCGATCCATCGAGGTCGGTCAAAACCCCCGTCAGGTCCGCCGTTCCGGATGCCGCAACCGCGAGAACCTCCCGGCCTGTTTCCTCAGCAAGATACTCGCGTACGTCGCGGAGGCTGTCGGGGGACAGGAGCGATGTGGAACGCGGCTCCACATCCCCGTAACGGGCGTCGACTAGCAAGAGATTCCTCCTCCTAATTTCTGGCACAGACCAAAGAACAAAAAGATCGCCGGGTGTGGCCGCATGGACGTACTTGAGGTACGCCGGGTACTTGCCGAAAGCTACCGCATCGCCAGAACGCCCACCGGCGAAGTGTAAGTGAATCCCGCAGATCCATCCCTGCCGAAGCACCTCTTCGGCAGTCCTCAGATTCGCCTCGGCTAGAATGTTAGGGCCACCCAAGGTCCACCGGGGATCGTAAGGCTCAACGCATTGGTCTTCTCTGTTCATCCAGATCGCGCTCCTACTTGAATTTTGAGTTCGGGCATAGCTGCTTGAGCAATCCACTCGTCTTCAGGTCCGGATTCGTCCCCGTTATTGACCAGTGATTCAGTCCAATGGTCGGGTCCCCCTGTCCCGGCGTGAAGATTGCTGTGCCCTGCAACGCCATCCCGGATGTGCCCTCGGCACCGCTTACCGATATCACATGGCCCAACACGCCTGGCGTCTTCGGAGGGTCGTAGCACACAGTGAATCTGATCACGCAAGGGTAATGTTTGAGCAGCACCTCGTACGTGGATAGGCCGTCTAAGTCGAATCGGAGGGACCCTGGATTATTCCCTGTCAGCCCCCTGCTCACCTGGACGCATTCGGGGTATTTGTCGGGGTCCAGCGGCGGTACCTGACGGGGGGTCGGCTGGGGTTCTGGCTGGAGCTGCGGCTGGGGCTGGGGTCCCGGTTCGTCTTGGGCACTGGCGTCGACGCCGCAAACGAAATGCTTGAGGCCCGTGGCGGTTACCCCGGGCGCCAAGTGGTCCACCCAGGCGGCGAGCTTCAGCCACGACCCAGCGGTTCCCCATATGCATTGAATCTTGGCGGCCACAGCCACGAGGACGCCCACCTGGACTGCCGCAGGAATGACAAGAAGCTCAGTTTCTTCCAAGACCAGCCGACCAGACGGATCTCTGCGATTGATGGGATCTGCGGCCCCGTAGACGTATCTATGCAGCGTCGTTGGAGCAGCGATGTTGCCCGGGTATGGATCCCTGTTCAGGAACCTCCCGGTCGCGGCGTTGTAGTATCTCGCCCGGAGGTAGTAGAGCATCAGGTCGGAGTCGTATTGCTCGCCGCGATACAGGTACACGTTCGGCGTCGTGCCGGTCGTGTTGACGGCGTTGCCCCAGGCGTCGTAATCGTAGGTGTTGGTGACTGTGCCCGTCGAGTCGGTTAGGAGGCGGACTGTGCCGGCGCCATCGTAGCCGTAGAAGGCTGGGGTCCAGGCGTTGGCGATTTGTTGAGTCTGGCTGATGCGCTGGAGGCCGTAGGTGTACTGTCGGGTGACTGCGCCACCGACTACCTCTTCGACAACTTGCTCATAGCCGGTGGGGTTTAAGTCGTCGACCAAATAGCGCGTGGTCATGCCGTTGACGGTCTTCGCAACGCGGTTGTCGTCGGCGTCGTATTGGATGGTCACGGCGCCGTTGTTCATGGTCTTCAGGCGGTTCTCGAAGTCGTAGGCGAAGGTCTTGCCGCCGGTCGTAAGTGTGTTGCCGTTTGCGTCGTAACTCTCGGTGTTGAGGCGGTCGTCGGGGTCGTAGGTGAAACTGCCGGTTTCGATGCCGGGGAGCGTTGAACTCTGACTCTGGCGGTTGCCTACTGGGTCGAGGCCGTAGCCGACCGATCCATTGACCGAATGCGGATCGATGCTGATGGTTTCGTTGGTGAGGCGGTAGATGCCGTCGTAGCTCCAGTTGACGACTCGGCCACTCGATTCAGTCACTTGCTTCCGATTGCCGGCCGCATCTAGCTGATAGTTATAACTCGCCTTGGCCGCGTTCATCGCGGTGATGCGGTTCAAGGTATCGTACGTGAACTGACTTCCTAAACCGTTTGGATATTCGACCGTCGCAAGGTCGCTCGCGGGGTCGTAGCTGTACGTGGTGGTCTGCTGGCCCACCAGACCATGATCGACGACTGTCGCCAGGCGATTCAAGCTGTCATAAGTATACTCGACGTAGATGCCGTTGGTGTTCGAGGACTTCATCGAGGCCACATTGCCGGTCGGATCATACGTGTACGTCAGCGTACCCTGCGGCGTCTGCTTCTGGGACAGCCGGTCGTGGTCGTCATAGATGTAGGTGGTCGTGCCGCTCGCGTCCGTCATAGTTGCGCGCTTGCCGGTTGACGTGTAGGTGAAGATTTCGGGCGTGTCGGGCAGGCTCTGGTCCGGCTGCCGAACGAGCAGGCGGTTCATGCTGTCATACGTGTACGTCGTGGTTTTGCCGTTGTAATCGAGCAGCGTTTGCAGATTGCCCGCCGCATCATAGGTTCGCGTCTGCGATTGGGCCGCCGGCATGGTCTCCTGATGCAACTGGTTGAAAACGTCAAACACGTTCGCGGTGATGTGGGTGTTGGCGTCTTCCAGGCTGGTCAGGTTGCCGTTGGTGTCATAGCCGTAGGTGGTGGTGTTGTGGGAGGAATCGGGGGCGTTGACCTGCACGACGGTTTTCAACTGATTGTTGAAGTCGTAGGTGTATTGCACCTTGTTGGTGGCCTGGTCGATCACCTGGATGAGGTTGCCAGGGCCATCGTAGCTGTACTGGGTGGTAGTAGCCGTTGAGGCAGGCGGCACGATGGGATACGTGGTGGTGAGCAGGCGGCGGCGCGCGTCGTACGCGCTCTGCGTCTGCTGGCCTTTGCCATCGGTGACGGAAGTCTGGTTGCCGGCGGCGTCGTATGCGTACGTGGTGGTGGTGGCCTGCGGCGTGTTGTAGCCCGCGGTGACAGAGGTCAGCCGGCCAGCGGGATCGTAGGCGTAGTTGGTGGTGTTCCCGCGCGGGTCTGTTTCACTCGCCTTGCGGCCATCGTTGTAATAAGTGTACGAGGTGGTCCGCGCATCGGCCGGGACGTCATTAGTCGTGATCACGTCCTTCAGCCAGCCGTTCGCAAAGTAATCGTTGTGGGTGGTGTGGCCCGACTGCTGAGCGGTGGAACCGGTGGTGGTATCGATGACGTTGTTGCGGAAATCGTAAGTGTAAGTGGTGAAGGTGGACGGCGCGGCCGGCGTGAGAGACGTGGCCGGCGTGGCTGGGTAAGTGACCGTGATCAGGCGGTTGAGCCCATCGTAAGCGTAGGTGGTGGTGTGGCCATCCGGATCCGTCTCCGACGTCTTGTTGCCGTTCATGTCATAGGTGTACTGGGTCACCCGGTTGGGCGTGCCGGCGACGGTGACGTTGAGCAGATTGCTTAGGGCGTCATAGGTGTAGGTGGTGGCGGCAGCGGGCGCCGGCGGCGTCATGGAGGTCTTGCGGCCCAGGTTGTCGTAGGTGTAGGTGGTCAGGTTTCCAATCGGGTCGGTCTGGGATTGCAGGTTGCCGTATGGATCGTACGTGTATTTGGTGGCGGCGGCCGGCGTTTGGGTCAGGTCGTAACCGACGGCCTTGGAGGCCATGGTGCCATTGGCGTTGAAGGTGAAGCTCACGACGGGACCGATGGAGTCGCTGGCCAGTTGCGGCCAGAAGTTGGAATCGTAGGTGAAGCTGCGCGCGTTGCCGAGTTCATCGGTGGTGCTGCCGGGCTCACTGTAGGCGTTGTACGCGGTGTAGCTGGTGGTGTTGACCGGGTTATTGGGCGTCGGCTGAGGATAGGTGGAGGACAGCTTGTTGCCGTTCGAGTCGTAGGTGTAGGTGTTGGTGTGGCCCAGCGGATCGGTAACCGAGACCAGATTGTGGTTGGCGTCGTATTCGTTGAGGGTGGTGTTGCCGCTGGGGTCGGTGGAGCTGAGCAACATGCCGTAGCTATCGTAGACCTGGGTGACGGTGGTGTTGTCCGGGTTGGTGATGGTGGTGGTGAGCCCCGACGCCGTGGTGCCGTCCGGATAGTTGACGGTGACCGGGGTGGTGGCGTAGTTATACGAGGTTTTGTAGCTCTTCGTCGGATCGCTACCAGACGGATCGGAATAGGGGTGCAGGGTCACGGTTTGCAGCCGGCCGTTCGAGTCGTACGTGGTGGTGGGGAGCTGATTGCCCTGCGGGTTCGTGCCGCCGGCATAGAGGTGAATGTCCGTGGCGTTGTAGGTATACTGCGCCACGGGGGTGCCGGGGTGTTGCGGATCGGACGGATTGGCCGGATTGACCGGATACGTCACGCTGGCGAGGTTGCCGTTCGTGTCGTAGGCATACGTGTACGTTTTGTCCTGCGGGCTGTTCGGGTCGGCCGGATCGAGCGGGGCGACGATCTGGGTAATGCGGCCCTGGCTGTCGCGCACGAAGGGCACGTTGAGACCATTGGTGGAGGTGATACCGTTTGGCGTGATGTTGATCGCGTTGCCGGCCACGTCCTGGACGGACTGGAGACCGCCGGTGGCGGAGATGGTGTAGACGCGGCCGTAGGGGTCGGTGTAGACGTAACCACCGGGGCTGTAGGTGCCGGCGTTGTCGTAGCAGAAGTAGGAATTGCCGTACGGCAGCAGCCAATCGAACAGGCAGCCAGTGTTGCTGCCGATCATGCTGGAGCCGTTGGACCATACGCTGAGCGTTCCGAACATCCCCGGTTCGGGCGTATAGGCGGGGAAGTTCACGCCCAGGAGGTTTGGAGCGCTTATGCCATCCAAGTAAAAGCCTGGCGTATAGGGCGTGAAGTAGAAAGTGCGGCGCTGGCCGTTGATGGTGAGCGTGACGTCGTAATCGGCGGAGACGTCCAACTGCACGTTGACGCCGAGGGTCCAGCCGTAGCCGAAATCGCTGGAAGTGTTGCGGACCAGGCTGTCATAGGTGCGGCTGATCTGAATGGGCAGGCCTGGCGCGGGGACCACCAGGTCGGTGACGGTGGTGGTGACGCGGCCGGGCTTGTAATCGCCGCCCGCCAGGACGTCGACGCCGCTGTTCATGCTCTTGCCGTTGCTGTCGACGGCCTGCAGGTAGATGTAGTAGGAGCCGTTGGCGAGCAGGGTAGTATCGAGCGTGGCCAGGGTTCCCAGCGGCAGCGTGCCGAGCGTCTTCGTGCCGCACCCGCTGGCCGTGGTATCCAGGGGAACCCCGGCAGACGGATTGGAGGTGGGAGCGTAACTCAGTGTGCAGCTTGCCAGGCTCTCGCCCGAGACTACAGTGATGGGAACCACCCCGGTGACCTGAGTATGGTCCGCCGGGGAGCCGATCCAGCCCGACGGAACCGTCAGGTGCCCAGGAGAACTGACGGTGATGGGGCCGACCGGGACCGTTCTAGAGCCCAGCGTATCGCTGGCCGTGATCTGCAGCATGTAAGTGCCAATGGCCGGGAATGTGACGGTGGTAGCAAGTTGCTGCGTGGCCGAGAGGGTGACTGCGGCGGGACCGCCGGTTTGAGACCAATTGACCGAAATGGCGCCACCGGCTCCGGCTGCCGGGTCGGTGACCGCGGCGGTATAGGAACCCAGGTTGGGGAGGGTCACAACTTGATCGCCATTGATGCTAACCAGGGGCGCCTGCGAGGGCGGCTTGGCAGCCGCCCAAGTGACGGCCGTCTGGGCGCTGACGAGTTGCAAACCGCCGACCAGGGCCGAGGCTTGAAGGAGGTCGGTCATAGCTGCGGTCTCGGTGTAGGAGACGGTGGCGAGGCCGGTGGAATTGGTGGTGGCGTGGAGGGTCTGCGGCGCACCACCGACGACGTTGACGGTGACCGGAAGCGACGCGATGGGCGTGCCGGTTTCGTCGGTGGCCTTCACGGTGAAGCTGGCCTGCTGGCCGGCGACAGGCGAGGCGGTGTTGGAGGTGAGCACGAGCGATTCGAGCGGGCCGACGCCGGTGGCGGCAGTGCCCTGGCCGACAGTGACGGTGAAAGCCAAGGGACCGCCAGTGCCACTCTTGTAATCGAACTCGTAGGGATAGGAGCCGGCAGTCGGGAAATTGACGACGATGGGCGTGGAGGCGTTACTGGAAGCGCGGTTATAGGCACCCATAACGGGGTAGGGCCAGAAAGCGGTAAGGACGGTGCCGGGGGGATTCACGACGCCGCTGATGCCCTGGGCGCCGTTGCCGACACCGAAGATGAAGCCATCCTGGCTGAAGACGTTGACGGTGTAGTTGCCGGCCAGGGCTACCACGAAGTTGCCGGTGAAGACGGCGGAGAAGCCCGTCATGTCGTCGGCGCCGGTTGAATTGTGGGCGCCCGCCGTATAGCCGTTGCCCTGGGCAAGAATTGAGCCGGTGGGCGCGCCGGTGGGGCCGAGGATAATGTCGGCGAACGAGCGCGGCGATGGCGTTGAGGACGTCGCATTGAACATCAGATCCGGGAAGCTCTGGGCGAACGCCGGGACAGTCCCGAAGGCGGTGGTGAAGGGTTCACAGCCGGACGGGCAGGAGGAGGCGGTGAAGAACTCGCCGGTGACGGGGGTGGTAGTGAAGGCAACGGAGGGGCTTACCCAGAGTGCGGAAAGTAGGTTGGACGTGAAACTATTTGCGGAGGCCTGAATGGAGTCACTGCCGCGGACGGTACCGGTGTAGGAGAGAGTGGCGATGCCGTTGGAATTGGTGACGGCGGTGGGAGTGGCCGAGTTGGCGCCGGTGACGGCTAGGGTGACAGGAACTCCGGAAACGGGTGCGCCGCCGGAGGTGACGGTGACAGTGAAAGTGGCACTGCCGCCTACGACGTAGGGACCGGGCGCGTTGGGATTGAGACTGAGGGCTTGGGTCCCCGCTGACAGGTTCACGACAGAGGAGGCGGTTTGAGTGTAATCACTCTGGGCAGTTGCGGTGACAGTGACGGTTTGGCCGGCTGCGATAGCGGCCGGCGCGGTATATAGACCGGAGGCGGAGATCGATGCGCCGGGAATCTGAGAGCTGAGCGACCAGTTGAAGGGCCCACCGCAGCTTCCGGTGAGGTGGTACTGAGTCGCGGTAACACCGGGAATCTGGTAGATAGCATACCCGCCGGCGCCGGCGGCCACATGCAGCAGGTTGCCGGTGACGGTCAGAGTCACCGCGCCGGCAGGGACCGGATAGGGCGTTACTACAGGGGTAAGCGGGTTGGTGGTATCGACCAGCAGAAGCAGGTTGTTGCCGGAGCTGTCCTGTACTGCGCCGAACAGGAACAGGTTGGGGCCGATCTGCGCAGCAGGGCCGGGCCCGTTGTTCGGGTATGGCAGAACGATGTTCGCCAGAATCGTGGGATTGCGCGGGTTGGTGATGTCGAAGGTGGTAAGGGTGAGATTGCCGAGCCACGCATAGGAGCCGTTCGCGGTCCATCCATCCGTGTCGCCGAGCGCCACTGCCAGGTTGCCTTGCAGCACCGGAGTGAAGATCTGCATGGTATTCGGCACCTGGACTGTAGTGACGATTGATATGGCTGCAGGATTGGTTACGTCTGTCACCACGAGCTCGCCACTACCATTGTTCGCGGGGCCCGTGGAGCTGCTGCCGCCCACCAGCAGGGTAGTAGGATTAGCCAACGCAGCGCCGAACATGGGGTTGGGGCCGCCCCACATTGGGTCACCATTCGGCTCCATGGTGCTAAGCACAACCGGGGCCGAGAGGTTACTGACGTTGAACGCAACCACATCTCCGGACTGGTTGCTCCAATACTGGTCCCCACCACCATAGGGAGTTTGCGCCCCGATTGCCTCTGTCGGCACAAACGCAGTGTTGCCGTCGCCGGAATAGACGGGGCGCATGATGAATTGCTTCGAGATGGCGGGTTCGGCCGTGAGCAGCGGCGCGGCGGGGTTCTGCAACGAGAATGACAAGAAGGCCTGATTGTTGGGGCCTGAGCTGGCTGCGTCGGCAAAGATCAGCAGGACCGGCCCGGCCGGACGGTTCTGGACGGCGCACCACGCCATGTCGTTCGATAGGGAGGTGGCGAGCGCAGGTGCCAGGAAGAGTGGATTCGCTGGATTCGTCACATCGAATACGGAAACCTCGTTGTTGTCGCAGACATAGGCGTAGGTGATATTGCCGACGACGTTGACCGCAACCGAGACGGCCGGCGAGGGGGTCAAAGAGCCTCCGAGAAAGACGAGCGGATTGGATGTGGTGGCGGCGACACTCACGGTGAACAACGGGATAAGCTGCTGCGTCTGCCCACCGCCCAGGGTGGCACTCGGCGGATCGATGCTGTTGGTGTTCTCCGGATAGATCGTATAGAAGGTCGATGGCGAGTTCTGGTTGTTGGCTTCGGTGGCAATCCAGTCGGTCGAGTGAGACGTGTCGGGGTTGCGAGCTGCGTCCACTGGCGGCCTATTCTCCTGACTGGTGGTGATGGCGCTGTTGCCGTAAGACACGTAGAAGACGGTGTCGACAGTGTGGGATACGAGCGGAATCAGGACCCACATGGAAATCGCGCCGTTGGTATTATAGGATCCGATTTCGTGATCCAGTTGCTGGAGGCCGGCGCAATCGGAACTGAAGACGATGTCGTACCCCTTGGCGCTTTGCACATGGCCGCCGCTAGCAATCGTGGCGAGATAGCTGTAGTTGCCCGTGATCAGGACCGGGAAATTGACCTGATCGGAATTAGGTACCTTGGTATGGTCGATCACGATAGCGCGACGATAGCTGTAACCGTTGGTGGCAGGCGGAGAGAGCATGATAGTAGCCGCGCCGAAATTGGTGGGACTGGCTGCACTGGCCGCCTGTAGCGTGATGGTCTGAGGCGACGCAATGTTGATGGGGGCTGTGTACAGCCCCGAGGCATTGATGCTACCGATGTTCGGGATGAGAGTCCAGTTGACGGAAGTGTTCGTATTGCCGCTCACGGTGGCGGTGAACTGCTGCGTCTGACCGTTGGAAAGGGAGGTGGGGGACGGTGTCACCGCAACGGAGACCGAGGGAGAGGCTGGCGAAAGAGTGAGCATGGCAAAGGCCTCCGCGCCGGGACTGGCCACGCTCGTTGCCATGAGAATGACGTCGGTATTGGCTGTGATGTTGGAAGGAGCCGTGTAGATGCCGTCTGGGGTGATTCTGCCCACGCTCACACTCCAATCGACGGCGGTGTTCCACGAACCGGCCACGCTGGCGGTGAACTGTTGGCTCTCGGAGGGCCCGAGGGTCGTGATGGCGGGAGAGATGGAGACGGTCAAGGTGGGCAGGAGATTGATGGTTGCTATGCCCGTATTGCCGCCCGCGGCAGTGGCGGTCGCTGTGATAGTTTGCGGCGTGTAGACGGATGACGGCGCGGTATAGAGGCCGGTAACGGAAATCGAACCGACGCTGGGATTGAGCAGCCAAGTCACCGCCGTGCTTCCGCCGTTGTCCACCGTCGCCGTGAACTGCTGGGTCTGGCCACCAGTAAGGTTTGCGGACGAAGGCGACAGGATGATACTTCCGGGCGCGTACAGCATAATATTGGCTGAGCCTGACTTGGTCGGATCGGCTTGGCTGGTTGCCGTCAGGGCGATGTTTTGAGTCGCAGCGATAGGATTTGGGGCTGTGTAGAGGCCGCTGGCTGGGTTGAAGTTCCCGGCGCCAGTCGGAAGGCTGTTCCAGGTAACCGCCTGATTGCTGGTGTTGGAAACGATTGCTGTGAACTGCTGAGTTAGTCCACCCGATTGGAAGATGACGCTGCTCGGGCAGACGTTGACGCTAATGGTGTTTTCCGGCCCAACGGAAGCGAAAGTGCGCGGCGAGCTTTGGTTTGCGAATTCGGAGGCGATCCAATCAGCGCTGCGGTCAATGCTGGAGACGCGCACTTCGGAAATCAGCCCGTTCAGGTTGAAGTTGCCCGGAGCTCCAGGGACCGTGCCCACGGCAAGCATGTCCTGATCCGTGTTGATCGCGGTTGAGCCACCTGTAGATGGAATGAGCGAGCCATCCACATACGACAAAATGTCAGCGGGGGTCGATTTTCCGGCGGGTAGCACCGACACAATGTGGTGCCAGCTGCCGTCCGACAGCGGGAAGGGGGCACAATTGTCATCGTTATCGATTTCCGTAGCAAAACAACCTTCGTACCACCACTGAGAAAACCGGTGGCCGGTTGCGTTGTTCGAGCCATAGCCGGCCATTTCACTGCCGTCAGTCGGACTGTTCACCCAGCTTTCCACCGTGCGGGGGGCCGATGCAGTCGCAACACCAATGGGGCTGTTTCGATACATGTATCCGGTGCCATTAAAAGAAGCCGCTCCATTGTAAGGGCCGGCCGTCCCCGCCGGAGTCCCAACGATATTATTCAAATTGTTGTGATTGGCGGTTGAATCCGCCACGCTGCCGCTATAGGTCCCGCTGGTGCTAGTGAAATGAATCACCGCGTTGTAGTTGCTGTCCCAGACGCCGGTTTTGTTCTCCTGACTTACGAAGACATTTGCGTTTCCGTAGGTGAGGTAGATGATCGTATCGCAGGTGTGGGACAACACCGGGAGGCGCACCCACATGTTGATAGTGCCGGTAACGGGATCGTACGACTCAATTTGGTGATCGAGCTTCGTGGTGCCGGCGTAGTCGGAAGTGAAGATGATGTCGTAGCCGTTGGCGTTTTGCACCTGGCCGCCACTGGCAGACCCGGCGAGGAAGGGATAGATGCCCGAGATGAGAACTGGGAAGTTCGTCTGATCGGTATTGGGGATTTTGGTGTGATCGATCGTGATGGGGCGGTGATGGCTGTAAAACGTACCAGGAACAATCAGCGTGATCGTGCTGGTAGACGACGCGCCGGGATCGGCGATGCTGGTGGCGGTCACGATCACCTGCTGGCCAGTTGGCGTGGAGGGCGCAGTGTACAGACCAGTGGTTTGGTCAATCTGCCCCGGCGCCGTCGGAGGAATGGACCACGTGACTGGCACGGTGCTGGTGAACTGCTGAGTTTGGCCCGGGAGTAAAGTTACGGTCGCAGGAGAGATAATCACGGGAGGAAAGAGGTTAACCTGCGCGGTGAACACCTGCGTTGGATAGGGCACCGAGGTGGCCGTGATCGTCAGGGTCTGCTGAGAACTGATGGTCGCGGGT
>Ga0181520_10008865_pt1 | contig 14123 bp, 10 predicted proteins | sample PEATcosm2014_Bin_29_FD_132451 | JGI IMG/M metagenome (GOLD analysis project Ga0181520, IMG submission 132451) | Peatland microbial communities from MTU Mesocosm Facility, Houghton, MI, USA - PEATcosm2014_Bin02_30_metaG | ecosystem: Environmental > Terrestrial > Soil > Wetlands > Peat | place... | reverse complement strand
TCACGGTGGCGGCGACCTGCGCCGACATCCTGGCGCGCACGCTCGAGCGCTGCGGCGTCAAAGTCGAGATCCTGGGCTTCACCACGCGGGCGTGGAAAGGCGGCCAATCCCGCGAGAAATGGGTGGCCGACGGCAAGCCGCCCCATCCCGGTCGCCTCAACGATCTGCGCCACATCATCTACAAGGCGGCCGACCAGCCGTGGCGGCGGGCGCGGCGCAATCTCGGGCTGATGATGAAGGAGGGCGTGCTCAAGGAGAATATCGACGGCGAAGCGCTGCTGTGGGCGCATGGCCGTCTGCTTGGCCGGCCCGAACAGCGACGCATCCTGATGGTGATTTCCGACGGCGCGCCGGTGGACGACTCGACGCTGTCGGCCAATTCGGGCAGTTACCTCGAACGCCATCTGCGCGAAGTCATCGCCAGCATCGAAGAGGCGGGAGCGGTGGAACTGGTGGCGATCGGCATCGGCCACGACGTTACCCGCTATTACCGCTGGGCGGTCACCATTTCCGACGCGGAAGAATTGGGCGGCACCATGCTGAAACAGCTGGCCAGCCTGTTCGACGAGGACGAACCGCTTCGCCGGCGGGCGTGAAGAGACGTCTGGGGGAAAAAAGGAGGTCCGGCGGTGTGAGGGGATGTGGGGGCTTCCGCCTCCACCGCCGGACCCATCTGCCTCTTAATCATTGACCTTCCTTGGGGGGGAAATCTGCTCGGAGAGCGAGAGGGTCAACAATCCTTAGAGGTCCTGGACCGCAGAACCGCGTTGCGCGGCCGCTTCGGTCGATTTGGCGGGGTCAGGGTGACTGCCGGGGGAAAACCGGTAGGGGGGGCCGGTTGGTTCCATGCGACATTTCGATTCGACCCGTCATCCGCCATGAGGGAAACCTAGCCCCACACTGTGGCGAGATTAGGGCGGTGGTCGGGCAATCTTCAGGCGAGCAGACCGATTTTTCCCATGGCGAGGAATTTTTCCCGGCGCCGCGACCGCAAAGCGGCGCCGTCGTCACCGCCTAAGGTCTTCAACGCCTGCGAAAGACCCTTGCCGACCGCGTCGATGCCGGCATCCGGGTTGCGGTGAATGCCGCCGACCGGTTCGCCGATAATGTCGTCGATCACCTTCAATTTGTGCAGGTCCTGGGCGGTCAACCGCAATGCCTCCGCCGCCTCTTTGGCCGAGGCGCCGTCCCGCCAGAGGATCGACGAACACGCCTCCGGACTGATCACCGAATAGACCGCGTGTTCCAGCATCATGATGACATTGGCGGCGGCGATGGCGATGGCGCCGCCGGACCCGCCCTCGCCGATAATCACCGAAACCAGCGGCACCCGCAGATCGAGGCAGGTCTCGATCGACCGGGCGATCGCCTCCGCCTGCCCGCGCGCCTCGGCATCGACGCCGGGAAAGGCGCCCGCCGTGTCGACCAGAGTGATTACCGGAACGACGAAACGCTCGGCCAGCCGCATCAACCGGCGCGCCTTGCGATAGCCCTCGGGCCGGGCCATGCCGAAATTGTGATAGAGGCGGGATTCGGTATCGCGGCCTTTCTCGTGGCCGATCACCATCACCGTGCCGCCCTCGAAACGGGCCAGACCGCCGATTATGGCGTGGTCTTCGCCGAACACGCGGTCGCCGGCCAGCGGGGTGAATTCGGTGAACAGCCGGGCGATGAAGTCGCTGGCATGCGGCCGGTCCTGATGGCGCGCCACCTGGGTTTTCTGCCAGGCGGACAGGCGAGCGTAGGTGGACACCAGTTGGCGGTCCACCTTCACCTGCAACCGGCTGATCTCCTCGGCGATGTTGATCTCGTCGGAGTCGCTTAGATGGCGCAACTCCTCGATCTTGGCTTCGAGTTCGGCGATCGGCTTTTCGAAGTCGAGGAAGTTCATGGGCGCGGCTTTTAACACAAGGCTGGGGGTTGGGCTAGAGTGCTGAGGCGCTCCGTATGCTCCGTCGACCAATTGAACCGACAAAAGCGCCGCCGACGCCAACCGGTCCGGCACTGCCGCAAGTCGATCTAGCTCCGTGGCGCCGCGGCGCGGCGCAGGCGGTCATTGATGGCGAGTCCCAGGCCGGACTCGGGAATCGGCATCACCGCGATGCCGGTGAAGTCCGCCCGGTCGAGCTGGCGCATCATGGCGAACAGGTTGGCCGCCGCCTCGACGGTGTCGCCCTCGAGGCTGAGGTTCAAGGTGGCGGCGGGCGCCGGCCCGAACCCGAGCAGCGCCTCGCCGGGTCCGGCCTCGGCGGCGTTCAGGCGCACCGGGCGGGCGGGGGCGTAATGGCTGGACAGCATTCCCGGCGCGCGTTTCGGCTGGGTGGCGTCGGGCGCGGCGAGCGGGCCCACCGTGCGCTCGATCGACTCGCGCGGCACGCCGCCGGGGCGTAGCAGGACCGCGTGCTCGCCGCTGAGGTCGATCACCGTCGATTCGATGCCGACGGCGCAGGTGCCGCCATCGAGGATCATCGCCGGCGACAACCCGTCGGCGACATGCTGGGCGGTGGTCGGGCTGATCCGTCCCGACGGATTGGCGCTGGGCGCCGCCACCGGAATATTGGCGAGATTGAGCAGCCGACGGGCCACCGGATGCGCCGGCACCCGGATGGCGATCGAATCGAGCCCGGCCGTGGCCAGCAACGACACCGCGCAGTCGATTCGCCGCCGCACCACCAGGGTCAGCGGCCCCGGCCAAAAGCGGTCGGCCAGGCGCAGCGCCCGTCCGTCGAGCAGGCCGATGGTGGCGGCGATATCGGCGTCGACCACGTGGATGATCAGCGGATTGAACCGCGGGCGGCCCTTGGCGGCGAAAATCGAGGCCACCGCCAGGTCGTTGGTGGCGTCGGCGCCGAGGCCGTACACCGTCTCGGTGGGGAAGGCCACCAGCCGGCCGTCGCGAAGCATCTCCGCCGCTTGGCGTATGGCACCATGGTCTGCCGGAACGATACTCATCGAGTCAGTTAATTCCCGAAACACGAAGTAGAACGTCAGTACAACAAATCAACACTTACCAAGTATAGACAAAAAGAAGGGCCGCCTTGCGAAAAGGCGGCCCCTGTCTCGCTCTACTTCAGGATCGGGCCACGGAACGCCGATGCCCGGAGCCAAGTCACCGCAAAGGCATGTGCGGCGGCTGAAAGGCGAACGATACTGATCGCTCGCTGAAACTATACTTTCACAAGTCTTTAACGGTGTCAAGATTGCCGCGACCCGGCTTCGTCATATTCGACCGCCTGAAAGCGGTCGGCGCGGAACGTCGGAGACCAATGAAATGGCGCCAAACCGGCCTTCGCCTTGAGGTGGGCGAGGAACTGGCGGCGATCAGGAAGAGTTTCCCAGACGGCCGGCAAGAACAACGCGCGGTGCGGCCCGTCGCCGATGACCAGCCCGTCGATGCCGGGGCGAAGCTGGCCGAGGAGATCGGCCTCGTCTCTGAAGCTCATCGGTTGGCAGGGAGTGAGCACTGACACCGACAGGCTGAGGCCCGGCAATTCCTCGGCGGTGACCGGCGGAAACCGCGGGTCGGCCGTTGCCGCGCGGACGGCGTTCTCGAGCAGGTCGACGCCAAGCGGCTGGCGGGCGATCGGCGTGCCGATGCAACCGCGCAACTGCCCTTGGCGCTTCAGGGTGACGAAGCAGGCGCCGGTCTCGGCGAGCGTCGCGGCGATATCGGCGGGCACCGGCGGCGGCGCGGCGCCGGCCAGAGCGGCGGCGATGGCACGCCGCGCCAGAGTGACCACGGCGGCGCCAAATCCGTTGGCGACCGCGGTCGCCGTCCCGCCCTCGTGAAAGGCCCAGGCGCCATAGCCGACCACCCGATCGCGGGTGCCGGCGGTGTCGCCGGAATTGCGCAGATCCACCGTCTCGGCGGTCAGTCCGCGTTGCCGCGCCACCAGCAGCAGCCCGGCGATGGGAATGCGCCCGCAGGCCTGGGGCTGACTCAACGCCGCGGCATCGAGACATTCGATGGCCGTCTGGGTCCGCCGATCGAGCGCCTGCGCCGCGGCATAGTCGAGGTAATGACTGAGGTCCGAGCTGATGACGATGAGCGTCTCCGCCCCGCCCCACACGGCGTTGAGCGCGGCGGCGACCAGTTCCGGCGGCGCGCCGCCGACAACCAGCGGCAGCAGGGTGAAGCGGTCGAGCATCATCTGCAGGAACGGCAGTTGGACCTCGAGACTGTGCTCGCCGGCGTGACCGGCATCGGAAACGACGATTCCCGGCAATCCGGCCTGCAGCAGCGCGGCGCCGTCGCGATCGAGCGGGATGCTGCCGAGCGGCGTGTCAAACGCCGCCGCCGAACTGACGCCGATCCCGGCGACCGCCGTCTGGTGCGCCGGACCGACCAGAACGACCCGGCGGATCGACTGGCGCGCCGAAGCCAGACGGGCATAGACGGCGGCGGCGATCGGACCCGAATAGACATAACCGGCATGCGGCGCGATGATCGCCTTGGGCGCCCGCTTGTCGAGGCGCGACTCGGCGCCCGGCACCCCCGACAGCAGCGTCATCACCGTGTGCGATAGCGTTTGCGCATCGCCCGGATAAAACTTGCCCGCCACCGCGGCCGGTCGGATCATTCCCACGCCATCCCCTCGGAGAGATCGGAAACCCGGGTTAGCAAAGCGCGTCCGGGCGCCGTTGTAAAGGTGGTGATGGGGGCGGGGGGTGGCGAACGAAGAGGGGGCGGACCCTCGCTCTGTTTTTGTCGCCCGGCCGAACATGGTATTGAAACCCGATGAATCGCAAACAGCGCCGGGCGCGAACCGGGGCCGGCCCGATCCCGCCGCGGGGGACCGCCCCCCTGACCCAAAGTGATTTCGAGACGGCGCTTCGGCACCACCAGGCCGGACGCTTGCCCGAGGCCGAACGCCGGTATCGCCACGTGCTGGCGGTCGACCCCCGCCATGCCGATGCCTTGCACCTGCTTGGCGTCGTTGCCCACCAGGGTGGGCGGAACGACTTGGCCGTCGACCTCATCGGCAAGGCGATCGGGATTACCGGGACGGTAGCCGGCTATCACTCCAACCTGGGAAACGTCTTGAAGGAATTGGGGCGCCTCGACGACGCCGTCGCCGCGTACACCACCGCCATTTGCTGCAAGCCCGACTTCGCCGACGCCTATTTCAACCTGGGTATCGCGCTGACGATCCTCGGACGCCCCGAAGATGCCGTCGCCGCCTACCGCACCGCCATCCGCTGCAAACCGGATTACGCCCAGGCCCACGCCAATATGGGAACCGCGCTGACCGCCCTGGGGCGCCCCGATGACGCCATTGCCGCGTGCGACACCGCCATCCGCTGCAAGCCGGATCTCGCCGAGGCCCATTCCAACCGGGGCAATGCGCTGGCGGATCGGGGACACCTCGACGACGCCGTCGCCGCCTACACCGCCGCCATCCGCTGCAAGCCGGACTTCGCCCAAGCCCGGTCCAACCTGGGAAACACGCTGAGAAAGCTGGGACGCCTCGACGACGCTGTCGCCGCCTATCACACCGCTCTCCGTTGCAAACCGGACTTCGCCGAGGCCCACTTCAACCTGGGAAACGCGCTGACCGACCAGGATCGCCTCGACGACGCCGTCGCCGCCTACAGCCTCGCCACGCGCTGCAAGCCGGACTATGCCGAGGCCTACGCCAACCAGGGAAACGCCCTGGCCGCCCTGGCGCGCCTCGACGACGCGATCGCCGTCTACCACACCGCCATCCGCTGCAAACCGGACCACGCCGAGGCCTACTCCAATTTAGGAAACGTGCTGAAGGACATGGGATGCCTGGACGATGCCCTCACCGCCTTCAACACCGCCATCCGCTGCAAGCCGGACCTCGCCGAGGCCTACAGCAATCTGTTGATGAGCCTGCATTACCAAGCGGGGATCGGCGGAGCGGCCATCCTGGCGCAAGCGCGGCGTTTCGCCGCTCGCTTCGAACGGTTCTCCGGAGACCGCCAATTCGCCAACGATGCGGATGCCGGTCGCCGCCTGCGCGTCGGCTACGTGTCAGCGGATTTTCGCAAACACTCCGTCGCCTTTTTCTTCGAACCGGTTCTGCGCGCGCAAGACCGCGCGGCTTTCGAGATTTTCTGCTATGCCGACGTGAAGAAACCCGATGCCGTGACCGCGCGTCTGCGCGACCTCGCCGATCATTGGCGGAGCACCGTTGGGCTGTCCGACGCGGCGCTGGCCGAGCGCATCAGGCAGGACGGGATCGACATCCTGGTCGATCTCGCCGGCCATTCCGGAAACAACCGCTTGCCGATGTTTGCCGGCAAACCGGCGCCTGTGCAGGTCACCTGGCTCGGCTATCCCGGCACGACCGGCCTGACGGCGATCGACTATCGGCTGGTCGACTCGATCACCGATCCGGAAACCGATGGCAACGCCCACGCCAGCGAAAGCCTGTTCCGCCTGGCCGATGGATTTCTTTGCTACGCTCCGCCGGAAAACGCCCCGGAACCGGTGACCGCGGGATCGAACGATGGGTCGGTCACCTTCGGTTCGTTCAACAACCCCGCCAAGCTGTCGACCGCCACGCTCGATGCCTGGGCGGCGCTGCTTGCCCGGCTTCCCGATGCGACGCTGTCGCTCAAAGGGCGGTCTTTCGACAATGCGGCGACCCGCGCCCTGTTTCTCGCCCGATTCGCCGAGCGCGGCATCGCGCCGGAGCGCATCGAGCTTGCCGGCTTCGTGACGAGGTCTGCCGATCATCTCGCTCTCTACCGAAAAATCGATGTCGGGCTCGATCCCTTTCCCTACAACGGCACCACCACCATCTGCGAAGCGCTGTGGATGGGGGTTCCGGTGGTGAGCTTGCGGGGCGATCGCCATTCCGGACGGGTCGGCGCCGCGCTGCTCACCCGAGTCGGTCTTGAGGAGCTGATCGCCCGGGATGTCGAGACCTATATCGAGATCGCCGCGGCGCTGGCCGCCGACCATGCCCGTCGGGCCGAATTGCGGCGCTCGCTGCGGTCCCGCATGGCCGCGTCGCCGCTCTGCGACGGCCCCGGCTTCGCCCGCGCCCTGGACTCCGCCTATCGGGCGATGTGGCGGAAATGGTGCGCGCTCAATCCTTCGCCGAGGGACTGATCGCCCTTTGGCGAAGCAGATGGTCGGCCAGGGTGATCGCCATCATCGCCTCGGCCACCGGAACGCTCCGTATGGCGACGCAAGGGTCGTGGCGGCCCTTGGTCGAGACCTCGACCTCGTTGCCGTCGCGGTCGACCGACCGCATCGGCGTCAGGATGGAGCTGGTCGGCTTCACCGCCATGCGCGCGACGATGGTCTGGCCGGTGGAGATTCCGCCCAGAATGCCGCCGGCATGGTTCGACAGAAAGCTTACCTTGCCGTCGGTCATCCGCATTTCATCGGCGTTGGTCTCACCGGTCAGGGCGGCGGCGGCGAAGCCGTCGCCGATTTCGACTCCCTTGACGGCGTTGATGCTCATCAGGGCCTTGGCCAAGTCGGCATCGAGCTTGTCATAGACCGGGTCGCCCAGGCCGGCCGGCACGTTTTCGGCCACCACCTCGACGACGCCGCCGAGCGACGAGCCGGCCTTGCGCACCCGTTCCAGCGTCTCCGCCCACCGTTCGGCGGCGGCGGCGTCGGGGCACCAGAACGGGTTGGCGGCGGTCGCCGCCCAGTCCCACGCCGCGCGGTCGATGGCGTCATCGCCCATCCGCACCATGGCGCCCCGGATCACCACGCCGCCCAGCACCTTGCGCGCCACGGCGCCGGCCGCCACCCGCAGCGCGGTTTCGCGCGCTGAGGACCGGCCGCCGCCGCGATAGTCGCGGATACCGTATTTGACGTCGTAGGTGTAGTCGGCATGGCCGGGACGATAGCGCTCGGCCAGCGCCGAATAATCCTTCGAGCGCTGATCGACATTGTCGATGACCAGGCCGATGGGGGCGCCGGTGGTCATCCCCTCGAACACCCCAGACAGGATGCGCACCCGGTCCGGCTCCTGGCGCTGGGTGGTGAAGCGCGACTGGCCGGGCCGGCGGCGGTCGAGCTCGGCCTGGATGTCGACGTCGCTCAGGGAGAGGCGCGGCGGCACCCCGTCGACGACGCAGCCGATGGCCGGGCCATGGCTTTCGCCGAAGGTGGTCAGGCGGAACAGAGTGCCGAAGCTGTTGCCGGCCATGATCGACTAGACCACGGTGATGTCGGGAGCATCCACCGCCTTCATGCCGACCACGTGATAGCCGCAATCGACATGGTGGACTTCGCCGGTCACGCCGCTCGACAGATTGGACAGCAGGTAGAGGCCGGAACCGCCGATATCCTCAAGCGTCACATTGCGCTTGAGCGGGGCGTTGTACTGATTCCATTTGAGGATATAGCGGAAGTCGCCGATACCGGAGGCCGCCAGGGTGCGTACCGGTCCCGCCGACAAGGCGTTGACGCGGATATTGTCGCCGCCCAGATCGACCGCCAGATAGCGGACCGACGCTTCGAGAGCCGCCTTGGCGACGCCCATCACGTTATAGTGCGGCATCACCCGCTCGGCGCCGTAATAGGTCAACGTCAACAGACTGCCGCCCTCGGTCATCAGCGGCGCGGCGCGGCGCGCGATGGCGGTGAAGGAATAACAGGAGATCATCATGGTGTTGGTGAAGTTCTCGGCCGAGGTGTCGAGATACTTGCCCTTCAACTCCTCCTTGTCGGAGTAGGCGATGGCGTGGAGGACGAAGTCGATCTTGCCCCAGGCCTTGCCCAACGTGGCGAACACCGCATCGATACTGGCGCTGTCGGTGACGTCGCAGGGCAGGACGAGCGTGCTGCCGATACCCTCGGCCAAGGGACGAACCCGCTTTTCCAGCGCTTCCCCCTGATAGGTGAAGGCCAGCTCCGCACCATGCGCGTGCGCCGCCTGCGCGATGCCCCAAGCCAACGAGCGATCGTTGGCCACACCCATAATCAAGCCTTTCTTTCCGGCCATGATCGCCGACGCCAAAGTCATACGGTCCTCTCTACGTTATAAGCCACGGGGGCCGAAGTGGGGCGCATCCTACACCAAGTCTGTCCGGTCATCCCATCCCCACCTTGCCACGCACCGCGTAGGGATGGCGCAAGGCCCACTCGCGGATCAGCTGTTCGAGTTCGGGGTCGGGCGGATCGGGGAGCACCACTTTGAGGGTGACCAGCTGGTCACCCTTGCCGCAGTCGGTTGGACAGCCTTTGCCTTTGAGGCGGAGCACGGTGCCGCTGTTGGAGCCGGGCGGAACGGTCACCGACACCCGTCCGTCGATGGTGGGCACCATGATCTTGGCGCCGAGCACCGCTTCCGGCAGGGTGATCGGCAGCGTCATCAGGATGTCGTCGGCGGCGGTGGTGAACACCGGGTGCGGCTCGATCTTGAGCTCGATCAGCGCGTCGCCGGCCGGCCCGCCACCGCGCCCCGGATTACCCTGGCCTTTCAGGCGCAGGGTGGCGCCGTCCCGGCTGCCGGCCGGCACCTTGACGTCGAGGCTCTTGCCGGTGGGCAGGTTGATGCGTTTCACGTCGCCGGCGACGGCCTCGGCCAAGGTGATCTTCAAGGTGTAGTTGGCGTTGGTGCCCTGCGAGGGCGGACCTTCCTGGTCGAAAAAATTCCAGGTGCGGCCACGCGACTTGCTGCGCCGTCGCATCAGGTCGGAAAAGATGTCCTCGGCGCTCTCGCCATAGCGGGTGCCGCCGCGCGCCGCGCCGCGCGGTCCGCGATAGCCCCGCTCGGCGCCATGCGCGTCGATCTCGCCGGCGTCATAGCGCGCCCGCTTGACCGGATCGGACAGCAGGTCATAGGCGGAGCTGACCTTCTTGAAGCGGTCCTCGGCCGGCTTGTTGCCCGGATTGAGGTCGGGATGCAGGCTGCGCGCCAACTTCCGGTAAGCGCTCTTGATCTGGTCTGGCGTGGCGTCGCGGGCGACACCCAAAACGTCATAGGGATCGTCCACGGAGCTTCCCACCTCTCGGCAACATCATGCGGGCCACAGAATAGTGATTCAATTGGCGACTTTCCAGCGGGCCGGTATGATCGCGCGTCACACCCTACTCCCCCTGGAGTCCCAATTCTTGCAGAATAACGAGCATCAGGCGATGGCTGCCGCGCAAGGCGACCCCTTCGCCCTCTTCGCCAGTTGGCTGGCCGAAGCCGGCAAGCACGAGCCGAACGATCCCAACGCCATGTCGCTGGCCACCGCCACCCTGGACGGTCGGCCGTCGGTGCGCATGGTCCTGCTGAAAGCCGCCGACGCGCGGGGGTTCGTCTTTTACACCAATCTGGAGAGCCAAAAGGGCGCCGAGCTGGCGGCCAACCCGCACGCCGCCGCCTGTTTCCACTGGAAGAAGCAGCGCCGCCAGGTCCGCATCGAGGGCGATGTGGAAGCGGTCAACGCCGACGAGGCGGACGCCTATTTCGCCTCGCGGCCGCGGACCAGCCAGATCGGGGCATGGGCCTCCCGCCAATCCCGGCCGCTGCAGGGCCGTTTCGAGCTGGAGCGGGCGGTCGCCGCCTTCGCCCTGAAGTTTGGCGTCGGCGCCGTGCCCCGGCCGCCCCACTGGTCGGGCTTTCGCCTGGTTCCGGCGCGCATCGAATTCTGGCAGGACCGGCCGTTCCGCCTGCATGACCGCACCGTCTATATCCGCGACGGCGGGTCCGGATGGCTGACCGAACATCTTTTTCCGTGAGGGCGCGCCGACCCGGGGCCTCGCCGAGCGGTGACGCCTTGTGTCCGGCGCCGTGAAACGCTACATCGAACCATCATGACCGATTCCCTGATCGCCGAAATCACCACCCTGCTCGGTCCGGCAGGCGTCATAACCGATGCCGCCGACATGGCCCCCTATCTCGCCGAGGAACGCGGCCTTTATCACGGCCGCGCCCGGCTGGTCGCCCGGCCCGCCGACACCGCGCAAGTGGCGGCGGTGGTCGCCTGGTGCGCCGAGAGGAAGATCGGCATCGTCCCGCAAGGCGGCAATACCGGCTTGTGCGGCGGCGCGGCGCCGGACGAGAGCGGCGAACAGATCCTGCTGAGCCTGTCCCGTCTCAACCGCATCCGCGCCATCGACCCGGTCAATTTCACCATGGCGGTCGAGGCGGGGGTTGTCCTGCAGACGATCCAAACCGCCGCCGAGGATGCCGGTTGTCTGTTCCCGTTGAGTCTGGCGGCGGAGGGAAGCTGCCAGATCGGCGGCAACATCGCCACCAACGCCGGCGGCACCGGCGTGCTGCGCTATGGCAATGCGCGCGATCTCGTGCTGGGGCTGGAGGCGGTGCTGCCGGACGGCCAAGTGTGGGACGGCATGCGCCTCCTGCGCAAGGACAATACCGGCTATGATCTGAAGCACTTGTTCATCGGCTCCGAAGGGACGCTCGGCATCATCACCGCGGCGGTGTTGAAGCTGTATCCGCGGCCGCTCGACATTCAGACGGCGTTCTGCGCGCTGACCGAACTCGACGCCGTCCTCGCCCTGTTGTCGCGGGCGCGCGCCGCCACCGGCGACCAGGTCACCGCTCTCGAACTGGTCCCCGCCATCGGCCTCGATCTGGCCCGCCGGCATATGCCGGGCATCACCGATCCGTTCGACCAGCCCTATCCGTGGTACGTCCTCATCGAGCTGTCGACGTCGCGGGCGGACGCGGGCCTGCGCGATTCGCTCGAAACGCTGCTGGGCGAGGCGGTGGAGGCGGGCGAGGTGATGGACGCGGTGATCGCCGGCTCGATCGAGCAGCGCCGGGCGCTGTGGCGGATTCGCGAGAGCATCCCCGAGGCGCAGAAACGCGAAGGCGCCAGCATCAAGCACGACGTCTCGGTGCCGACCGCGTCGGTGCCGGCCTTCATCGCGGCGGCCGGTACGGCGGTGGCGGCCGCCTATCCGGGCGTCCGCATCGTTCCCTTCGGCCATGTCGGCGATGGCAATATCCATTTCAATCTGCAGGTGCCGGTGGATGCCGACGGCCCGGCCTTCCTCGGCGAATGGGAACGGTTGAACCGGGTGGTGCACGACATCGTCGCCTCGATGAACGGCTCGATCAGTGCCGAACACGGCATCGGGCAATTGAAGCGGGGCGAACTCGCCCGTTACAAGGCGCCGCTGGAACTGGAGCTCATGCGCCGGATCAAATCGGCCTTCGATCCGGCGGGACTCATGAATCCGGGAAAAATCCTGTAGAGGGGCTATGCTTCTGATAGACCCGCGGTCATAATCCCGGCCAAATGTCAGGCATCGATCGCTATATCTTGCGCCAGTTGGTGGTCGGCATGGTGCTGGTCACCCTGGGCCTCACCTTCATCCTCTGGCTGACCCAGTCGCTTCGCTTCGTTGAGCTGACCGTCAACAAGGGCGCGTCGATCGGCTTGTTCCTCAAGCTGACGCTGTTGGTCATGCCCAATTTCCTGACCGTCATCCTGCCCGTCGCCCTGTTCACCGTCACCGTGTTCACCTACAACAAACTGATCTCCGATCGCGAGCTGGTGGTCCTGCGGGCGGCGGGGTTGAGCCACATGGCGCTGGCGCGTCCGGCGATCATTCTCGCCGGGTTCAGTTTCATTCTCGGGCTGTTCCTCAATATCTGGCTCATTCCGATCACCGTCGAGGAATTCCACAAAATGCAGTCGCTGCTGCGCTCGAACGCCAGCGGCATCATGCTGCAGGAAGGCCAGTTCAACCAGATGGGCAGCGGCATCACCGTTTATGTGCGGGCGCGCAGCCCGGACGGCGAACTGAAGGACATCATCATCCACGATCGCCGCAACCAGGATCGCACGACGACGGTGATCGCCGAACGCGGCGCGTTCATCAAGGGCGACAAGGGTGCGCCCAAGGTGCTGCTGTTCAACGGCACCAGGGAACAAGTTTCGCGCGGATTGCACCGGCTTTCGTTGCTCTATTTCGACAACTATGCGATGGAATTCGAAGATACTTCGGACGTGGATGAGGAACGCGGCCGCGACGCTCGCGAGCAGCCGACCGACGAGCTCTTCACCGCCACCGAAGAAGAGGTGGGGCCTGTTCAATTCCGTCAATTCCGCGTCGAGGGGCATCAGCGCTTGGCATCGCCCTTGTATCATTTTTCTTTTGCCGTGGTGGCGTGCGCCTGCCTGTTGATCGGCCGGTTCAACCGCCGGGGGCAGGCGGATCGGCTGATCGTCGCCATCGGTCTGATGATAATGATCCAGGCCCTGGCGCTCGGCGCCTCCAATATGGCGCGGCGCGACCTGGCGATGGTGCCGTTCATCTACATCATGCCCCTGGTGCCCAGCCTCATCGGCCTGTGGCTGATGGCGGCGCCCTCCTGGCTCAAGACCAACCATCCCACGGCGGCTCCGTAATGCTCGTTCGCACCGTTTCCGCCATTCTCTGCGTGTGTGTCGGCCTGGTGCCGGTCGCCCATGCGGACGAGGCGAACGCGGCGCCGCCGGCCAAGGAAAAATTCAAGGCGCAGGACCAGCCGGCGGTCATCACCGCCGACGAAATCGTCCAGGACCGTGATTTCGGCAGCATCATCGCGCGCGGACATGTGGAAATCGACCAGGGCGGCCGCATCCTCAAAGCCGACACGGTGACCTACATGGTCAACCAGGACGCCATGATCGCCACCGGCAATGTCAGCCTGACCGACGCGACGGAAGAGGTGACCTTCGCCGACTACATGGAATTGTCGGGCGACATGCGCGAGGCCGCCGCCAAGCAGTTGCGCATTCTGCAGATGGACGATTCGCGCATCGCCGCCGCCAGCGGGCGCCGGTTCGCCGGCCAGCGCAATATCATGAACAAGGGCGTCTACACCGCCTGCCAACCCTGTGCCGATGCGAACAAGGCGCCGGTCTGGCAAATCAAGGGCGATCTCATCACCGACAATGAGGAAAACCATCTGGTCGAGTACCAGGACGCCTGGCTAGAGATTCTGGGCTATCCGGTCGCCTATACGCCCTACCTGTCGCATCCCGACCCGACGGTGAAGCGGGAAAGCGGATTGCTGCCGCCGTCGGTCATCAACAACCAGATCATCGGCAGCGGCATCCGCCTGCCCTATTTCATCGTGCTCGATCCCCAGCAGGACGTAACCCTGACGCCGATGGTCACCACCACCAACGACACCGGTCTGGGGGTGACGCAACGCTGGCGCAGCGATGTCGGCCAG
>Ga0181520_10008863_pt1 | contig 14124 bp, 11 predicted proteins | sample PEATcosm2014_Bin_29_FD_132451 | JGI IMG/M metagenome (GOLD analysis project Ga0181520, IMG submission 132451) | Peatland microbial communities from MTU Mesocosm Facility, Houghton, MI, USA - PEATcosm2014_Bin02_30_metaG | ecosystem: Environmental > Terrestrial > Soil > Wetlands > Peat | place... | reverse complement strand
GCGCTGGAAGGCCGATCGGCCACGATGAGCGCGAAGTCGGTGCGCCCGCTGGCCTTGAGGCCTGCTTTGGTGGCGCCGAAGCGAAAGCCGCGAGGAACGAGAAACTCGGATGCGTCAGACATGTCGTTTTTGGGTTGCAACCCATTTAATCTAGCAGGTGGGGGCGGGATGACGAAGAACGGGACGGGCGCGGCGCAGTTGGACGGTCAGGACGAGTTTCTGGAAATGCGGCAGGTGAACGTGGCGCGCGGTGATCGCCTGGTGTTGCACGATGTGAATCTGAACATCCACGCCGGTGAGCACGTGGCCATTCTGGGGCCGAACGGGTGCGGCAAGTCGACCCTGATTCTGACCATGACCTGCCAGATTTATCCCATGGTGCAACCGGACATGCGGGTGCGCATCTTTGGCCGCGAACGGTGGGACCTGACCCAGTTGCGCCAGCATTTTGGCATTGTGGCCGCGGGCTTGTTGGGCGAGCTGCCCGGCGAGCGGACCGCGGTGACCACCGGACTTGACGCCGTCACGGCGGGATATTTCTCGGCTTCAACCCTGTGGCCCAACTTGCACGTTACGGCCGAGATGCGGCAGGGCGCGGCCGAAGCCCTGGAGCGCATGGAGGCGACTCACCTGGGCGGGCGATTGGTGGGAGAGATGTCGGCCGGGGAAAAGCGGCGCATTCTCATCGCCCGCGCGCTGGTGCATCGGCCCCGCCAATTGCTGCTCGACGAGCCCTCGAATGCATTGGATCTGGCCGCGCAGCGGGAACTTCGCGACACGCTGCGGAGGCTGGCGCAGGAGGGTACCGGCGTGGTGCTGGTAACTCACCATCTTGGCGATATTCTTCCCGAGATCGAGCGCGTGATTCTGATGCGCGACGGGCGGATTGTGGCCGACGGGCCGCGGGAAGAATTGCTCACGGAGACGCGCCTGAGCGAGCTGTTTCAGGCCCCGGTAAGGATCGGCCGCGACGCAGAGTGGCTGCATAGCTGGTGATGCAGTGGACAGTGGACAGTTGGGCCGTGGCGGGGCGAACTCTGAGGTTCCCTACCCTTTTCGCAAACAACGCGAAAAGATTGGGCACCCGGCATCAGGCACTCGGTTAGAGGTGAGACCGCATGAATTGGTAATTCGTTTATGGACGAGTGCGGACGAGGACGTCCGCGCTACAGCCGGCCGGGAGGCCGGCGCTACCTTCCGGCCATTAACCCGTCATGCGGTGGCGGAACTAGTCAAGCGCGTAGACCGCGCCGTCTGCACTGGCCGCGTAGACAACGCCGTCTGCTACGGACGGGGTTGCGAGAATCGAACCGAGCTTGAGCAAGCGATCGATTCCGACGATGGTTGCGTCGATGGTGTTGTTCGACTGCCCGTCAGGCAATTGCGGGCCATAGATGAGGCTCTGATTCAGATGGCCGTCGGGCGTCAGCAGGTCCCGATGGTCGATGGAAGCCTGCACACGAAATTCGCCGGCTATCTTGCGGCCGGCAAGATTCACGTCGTAGACATATCCATCGAAGGTGCCGAAGTATGCATGACCCGCGGCGATGGTGGGCGACGAGAAACCGTATGCCTTGTAGGTGACTTCGAATTTCGATTGGCCCGTCATGAGGTCCAATGCGCGCAACTTCATGCTGTCCGAGGTCGTCACGTAGACCACGCCATCCTCGATCGCGGGAGAGGCAATGACCCAAGAGCCCTGGTTGTCGAGCTTCCATAACAGCTTGCCTGTGGCTGCTTCCAGGGCATAGATGTTGTTGTCGCGGCTGCCGAAGACTACGACGCCTGCAGAGATGGCTGGAGAACCGGGGATGCCCTGCATGAAGTGGGTTGCATCGACGCCGGTCGAGAACTTCCAGCGCAGTTGTCCGGTCTTCGCATCCAGGGCAAAGAACATGCCGTCCCAACAACCGATGTACAACACGCCGTCAGCCACAGCGGGCGAGGAGTGGACGACATCGCCGGCCTTCGCCTTCCATTGCAGCTTGCCTGTAGCCGCGTCGAGCGCGTAAATATTGTGATCGCCGCTGCCGAAATAGACGCTTCCGTCAACCACCGTAGGGGACGAAATGTAGAAGTCCCACGGGTCGGGAACGACCTCGAGCGACGGAGCGATACCGTAAAGCCCTGCCATTTCCAGGCGGCTCTCTCCACCGGTTTCGAACTTCCATTTCAATTTGCCGGTCTGCGCATTGACGGCATAAGCGCTGCCGTCGTTGCTGAGGAAGAACACCACACCGCCGATAACCGCGGGTGTGCTGGCGATATTGGCGCCGGTCTTGAACTTCCACAATTCCTTGCCTTTGCGCGCGTCGAGCGCGTACAGGTAGTGATCGTTGCTGCCGACGAAGACAACGCCGCCGGCAACGACCGGCGACGAGAAAACGCCGGCGCCGGTCTGGAACTTCCACAGGACGTGTTTAATACTCTCGGGTGCCGTTCCTGCATTTGACCCGCTGTGAGTTGCATCGCCGCGGAACTGCGTGCTTTGCTGGGCGAACGCCACAGCCGAGAAAACCAGAAAGATTGTGCCTGTCTCAATGAATCCGAGGGCCCGCTTCATATCGTCATCCTCACAAAGTGATTTGAGAAATGCCAGAATCCTATCAGAGGGTCTTCCGCTTCGCCGGTGATTTCACCCCCGGTGTTGTTTCCCCCCTACCAACGCCAATCAAAGCGGTTCTCTCTTTCCGTCGATCCCCCGCCGCTACTGTCTCCCTCCGCTATGAACACCGGTACGGATTTCTGAAGGGTTGATATACTACGAGTTGGCAAACCCAGACTGGACTGACTCGGCTGCAGCGGTTTGTTTCTTGGATACCCGGCTTCCTCCGGGGGAAGGAAATACATGGGAACACTGCTGGAATCCATCCATTCGCCTGCCGACCTGAAGTGCCTGAACTTTGCGCAGATGGCGGAATTGGCGGAGGAGATTCGCGAATTCCTGATTCAAACGCTGTCAAAGACCGGTGGTCACCTGGGCCCCAACCTGGGCGTGGTTGAACTGACCCTGGCGCTGCACGCGGTGTTCAATACCCCGGCCGACAAGCTGCTGTTCGACGTCAGCCACCAGGCCTACATCCACAAGATCCTCACCGGGCGCCTTGACCGGTTCGACACCATTCGCCAGCCGGGCGGCTTGAACGGCTTTATGCTGCGCACGGAAAGCGACCACGACTGCTATGGGGCCGGGCACGCCGGCACCGCGCTTTCGGCGGCCTTGGGCATGGCTGTAGCCCGCGACCTGTCGGGCGGCAAGGAGCACGTGATCGCCGTGGCCGGCGACGCGGCGTTTACCAACGGCATCTCGTTCGAAGCGCTCAACAACATCGCCGAGCAGACCAAGCGCATGATCGTGGTGCTCAACGACAACGAGTGGTCCATCGATCGCAATGTCGGCGCCATTGCCCGCTATTTCCACCGGGTAGTGACCAACGAGCACTATCGCAATTTTCACGACTCGGCCCACCGCATCATCGAGCGCTTTGGCGGCAAGGCGGCCATCACCGTGGCCAAGCGCGCCGAAGAGGCGGCCAAGGGTATCCTGTGGCCTTCGATGCTGTTTGAGGAGTTCGGCCTGCAATACTTTGGGCCCATCGACGGACACAACCTGCCCTTGCTGGTGGAGACCTTCAAGTTTCTCAAGACCGTCGACCATCCCGTGCTGCTGCATGTGCTTACGCAAAAAGGGCGCGGCTATCAACCGGCTCTGGACGGGCAGAAGAAGTTCCACGGCCTGGGGCCCTACGATCCGGAGACGGGCAAGACCAAGCCAAACGGCCAGGTTACCTATGCCGAGACCTTTGCCAATACCCTGGTCGAGTTGGCCAACAAGAACGACCGCATTGTGGCCATTACCGCCGCCATGCCCAACGGCACCGGCCTGGATCTGTTTCGTCCGCATCATCCCAAGCGCTATTTCGACGTGGGAATTGCCGAGGAACATGCCGTTGTGTTTGCCGCCGGCATGGCTACCCAGGGCTATCGGCCGGTCTGCGCCATTTATTCCACCTTCCTGCAGCGCGCCTTCGACCCCATCGTTCACGATGTATGCCTGCAGAAGCTGCCGGTGGTGTTTTGCATGGATCGCGCCGGCCTTTCCGGCGACGACGGTCCCACCCATCACGGCCTGTTCGACATCGCCTACCTGCGCGGCATTCCGGAAATCGTGCTGATGGCGCCCAAGGACGAAGACGAGTTGGCCGACATGATGAAGACAGCATTCGAGCTTCCCGGCCCGAGCGCGATCCGGTATCCGCGCGGCGTGGGTACGGGCGTGGCTCGCAAAGCAGAGGCCTGTGCGCTGCCCATCGGCAAGGCCGAGGTGTTGCAGGACGGCTCCGACGTGGCCATTCTCGGCCTGGGGCCGATGGTCCCCCTGGCGCAGGAGTTGGCCGGTACTTTGGAGCACGATGGGTACTCCGCCGCGGTGATCAACCCCCGCTTCGTGAAGCCGCTCGACCTGGAGATGCTGGCGCAGTATGCCCAGCGCGTGGCCGCCTTTGTCACCTTTGAGGACCACGCCAAGATGGGCGGTTTCGGCTCGGCGGTCATAGAAGCCCTGCAGGAGATGGGCAGTGGGGTCCCGGTGGTGCGCATCGGCTGGCCAGATCGGTTCATCGAGCACGGCAAGGTAGACGATCTGCGCGCGCGTCATGGGGTATCGGTGGAGGAGGCGTTGACCCAGGTCACACCCTTGCTGGTCTCCAGAAAGCGCTCCGCACTGGTGGCGGGATAGCCGCATCGTAATCGTATCCGCACGAAGGACGCCGCTCCGGTTTTTCACACCTGGTTGCCCCGGCGGGCTATACAATGGCTGGAACACAGCCTTTCAAGCTTCTCCGTACTCTGGAACGGAGTCAATGGTTTCATAGGGATTACGCGAACGCTGTGCGACAATCCTCTACAGACCGGCTTTCTTATGCAATTTTTTCGTATGGTACGGATAGGTATAAGTGGAATGGCGATGGCCGGCATCCTTGCCTGGTCGCAGCCGCAGTTGCCGCTTCCCGCCAAACCACCCATCTCCGTTCCCCTGGTACTGGTGGGCGGCACGGTGATCGATGTCTCGGACTGGGGCCACTCAGCGCGCGATCTCCCCGACGCCGTCGTCATCGTTCAGAATGGCCGCATTGCCGATGTGGGCCCGCGGGGCGCCATCTCCATTCCCAAAGGGGCTCTGGTCGTCGATTGCGCGGGGAAATTCCTGATCCCGGGGTTGATCGACGGATTTGCCGGCATGGCCACCCAGGGGCAGGCCAACGCCAACCTGTATATGGGGGTCACCACCGTGGTGGCGCGCAGCGACCGGCGCCGCGGCGTGATCGACCTGACCGCCAATCCCAGTCCCCACCTTTACCTGATCGACTCCATCGGCACCACCGACAACTGGAGTTTTCTGGCCAAGCGGCCGCAGTGGGCTTTGAAGCTGCGGGAAGGCGCCGTCCCCACCGAGTTGAGCCCTGAAGATACGGCGCGGCAACTTGTCGACACGGCCCACCTTGGGACACGGGTCTTGTGGCTGGGACACGACCTTACCGCCGCCAATGCGCAGTGGATCATGATCCACGCCCACCAGATGGGGCTGGCCACCTATGGGGAGTTCGTCTCCACACCTTATACCGTGGCTATCGACGCCGGAGTCGACGTGCTGCTGCACATGGGCCGCTACGAACTCGGTGTCATTCCGGACGAACTGCAGCGCCCGCTGGTCGACAACTCCGAGGGACCGGCCAGCTCCACTGCCTACGACTACTCCGAGCGCCTGCCCCCCAACGACCTGCATCTGCGCAATTACGCCCGCTTTCTGGCAGCGCATCATGCCGCGTTGATGCCCACCTTCAGCCTGGAGTATTTGAACTTGCCCGATCATCGCAACCTGTGGAAGGAGCCGGCCGCCCGGTTGCTCGATCCCAACCACATGTCCCAGCCCTCGGACCGCGCCACCGGCGAGGCGGTTTATCCGCTGCCACCCTGGGCGCATCGGCTGCCGGCGATGGGACAGCGGTACCTGGAAGAAGGCCAGAAGAAGAAGGCTGACCAGTCGGCGCTGCGGTTGTGGCGCATCAACCAGGCCATCTTCGCCGCCTATCCGCATTACCTGGCCGCTTCGGGCGCTTCGGATAAAGGCACCATGTCGGGCATCTCGCTGCATACGGAGTTGGAAATGCTGGTGCGGCTGGGGCTCTCGCCCCGCGAAGCGCTGGCTGCGGCCACCAATAACTATGCTCTGCAACTGGGTTGGACCGAACTCGGCCAGATCTCTCCGGGGCGCCGAGCCGACATCCTGGTGGTTGACGGCGATCCCACCGACAACATCTGGAACGCCCGCCGCATCTCCAGGGTCATTCTCGACGGCAATGTGGTTGACCGGGATGGGCTACTGAATTTGAAGAAGTGAAGGCGAGTGCCCCGCCTCAGTTGAGGTAAGGGAACCTACCCGCGCTTGACTGCCTGTCGGGAGGCCACGGCGAGAATCTCCGGCAGGCGCTTTTCCCGGTAGGCCAGCAATTGCTCGAATCGGCGCTCCACTTGCGGGGCGAAGAGCTGTCCGAGGAAGCCGTAGGGCAGGGCAAAGTCAATCTCGTCCTGGACGAGAGTCCCCTCGACCCCCTCCCGCGCCTCGGCCTGGATGCGGTGCAGATGGGAGAAGCGGGCAAACGGGCCTCGCACTTGCTCGTCGACGAAGTGGTCGTTCCACTCAAACTCGGTGATGCGCGCCAGCCAGCTTACCCGCTTCGGCAGCAAGGGAATGGGTACCGCGCTGAGCAGAATCTCGGACCCCGCGCCGGCGGCCACACTGCGGTAGCGCCGCGCCGGCTGTGCGGCCACGGGCCTGGCCGGGGGAGGCACGATCCGCGCATCCTCAACGCGCGCTTGCCAACGAGGCAGCAACAGGTGGGGCAGGTTCGACGGATTGGCGAAGAAGGCAAACACCAGCTCTACCGGAAAAGGAACCCACCGCCGAGTCTGGTAGTGCTGCTTCATATTTGAATGGTAATGCGTTGGCCCCGGACCCAATTCCTTGCGGTTCAAATGATTGGCGGTCTGGAGCGAATGGGGTGTCCGTTCCCAAAGAGAAAATGCTTCCGCCGGCATTCCCGATGCCAAGAAAGTTGACGAGCCCACACTCACACTTGGGGATTTGCAGACGGTCTTCTGGCCAACCTGCTGACTTGCCGACCTGCCCGGCATGGCTTCTTTGGTCCCTTTGCAGTCAGAAGCTTTGAGGCAAGCGGCAGCAATCGTATACCCTGTCTGCAGGCGCTCGCATTTTGCTTGTGGCGAGCCGACAGAGGATATCATCGACTCCCCGATCAAGAGCCACACATCGCACCCGCACCACAATCGCTGGCTCATTCTGATTGCAGCCTTCAAATTGGTGCAGGCGCTGCTGTTTGTCGCCATCGGTGTGGGAGCCATGCGCCTGCTGCACAAAGACATCGGCGACCAGCTGGAACAGCTCGCCAACCATCTGCACTTCAATCCCGAGTCGCGGCTGGTCAACTTCATCCTGGAGAACGCTCCGCTGGTGAACGACCAGTTGCTGCGGCGGATCGGCGCCGTGGTGTTTATCTATGCCGGGCTGGATCTGATTGAAGGGATTGGCCTTTATCTCGAAAGGGCCTGGGCCGAGTACATGACCCTGCTGATCACCGCCTCGTTTCTGCCGTGGGAGGTCTTCGAGGTTTTTCGCAGGGTGACCTACTTCCGCAGCGGGCTGCTGGTAGTCAATGCCCTGGTTTTCTTCTATCTGCTCGATCTGGTGGTGGAACGCGGCCGGGATCGGCTGCGGCAGAAGCTGCACGGTGCGAATGGGGACCGAGTGAGTGGGTTACACAGTGAACGTGTGAAAAAGTGAGAAAGTGAAAAGGCCAGGAACCGGGGTCACTTCCTTCCTTGTTCACTTTCTCGCTGGTTTTTCGCTTTTTGTTCGCCTATCACGAGTCTGCGTTTCTGTCCAGTGGCAGTACCAGATTGATAAACACTCTATCTAGTGGTTACTAAAGAATGCACAGCTATTAGTCAGTTTTTCCACAACTGACTTCATTCTCCACAGCATTATTCCGTTTTTTCACTTGGCTTGAGCCCGAAACCGGGGTACTATCGACCATGTGGTGGGAAAAAGTGGGATGCAGTGGAGTTCATCGACTGCTTTTCAACTAAGTTTAGCTCTTTCTCATCACTCTTCTGTCTTTCAAGGGCTCCAAACCTCAGTGGGAACCAAACTGGCCACCTGAAGCGGCCAGTTTATGCAGGGAACCGGGTGCGGCAGGGCAGAGGATTGCGGTCGCGAGAGGCAAACAAGCAATGGCGACGTTTCGCGGGAACCATACGGCGAAGGTTGACGACAAGTGCCGTCTCAAGCTCCCGTCTGCCTTCCTGAAGATGCTGGAAGCGGAAAACGTCACCCAGTTCTACATCACCAGCGCCAATGGCCGCAGCGCCGAGGTGTGGCCTCTTGCCGTTTGGGAGAAGGTTGAAGAAAAGCTGGCGGAACACAGCGCCATGGACGACACGGTGCAGAAATACCTGAATATGACCAGCTACTACGGCCAGCAGGTAGAGATCGACACGCAGTCCAGGGTTTTGCTTCCACAGATTTTGCGTGGGACGGCCAAGCTGGATGGGGACGTGGTGGTACTGGGAAAGCTGAAGTACCTCGAAGTGCATAACCGGGAGGCTTTTGAGCAGAGCCTGACGGCCAACGAAATGACGGCTGAGGATCGCGGCAAGCTGGCGACGATCCTGAAGCCCCAGAGCTGATTTTGACCGCCCCCCAGGGGGAGCGCATGACGAATACTGCCGACCGCCATGTGCCTGTTCTTTTGAAGGAAGCACTTGAGTTTCTGAAGGTTAAGGCTGACGGGACGTACGCGGATTGCACCCTGGGTATGGCGGGGCACTCCGAGGCGATCGTCAGGCAGTTGGGACCCGCGGGCCGGCTGATCGGCTTTGACCGGGATCCCGAGGCTCTTGAACTTGCCCGGGGCCGGCTTGACCGGGTTTGCGCGGAGATGGGCAGCCAGGCGCCCCAGGTGACGTTGATCGGCGAGGCGTTCAGTACGATCGCCGAGCATGTGAAGCCGGGGTCGCTGAATGGATTGCTGGCGGATTTCGGGGTCAGCAGCCTGCAGTTCGACGAGGCGCACAGAGGATTTAGCTTTCAGGCGGATGGGCCGTTGGATATGCGCATGGACACGCGCTCCGGGCCAACCGCCGCACAAGTGGTGAATGAGGAGAGTGAGGTCAAACTCGCCAACCTCATTTACGAGTACGGAGAGGAAAGGAGGTCGCGGAGAATCGCCAGAGCCATTGTGCGGGGCCGGCCGGTTACGACCACGGGGGAATTAGCCCGGATTGTAGCCTCAGCCGCCCCACCAATGAAACAAGAGCGCATTCACCCGGCGACCAGGACCTTTCAAGCTCTTCGTATCTACGTAAACCGTGAATTGGACGAAATCCGGTCTTTGTTGGAGGCCGCACCGCAGTTGCTCAAGCCCTCCGCAAGACTGGCCGTGATCAGCTTTCATTCCCTTGAAGATCGCATTGTGAAAGACAGCCTGAGAGACGGGGCACACAAGGGCATCTGGGAGATTTTGACCAGGAAGCCGGTCATTGCCGGCGAAGACGAGATCGATCGCAACCCCCGGGCCCGCAGCGCAAAACTAAGGGCGTCAGAGAAGCTGGTACCAAGCGTCATGAAGCAGCAGGCACAGATGAGCACGCGCCGGTTCTGATCTCTGGTTCTGCTGAAATGTAGCAAGGATTCTTCAACATGGACTGAGCTGGAAGCGAGCAGCTAGCGGCCGGCGGTCAGGGAGACAATCATGGCGGCATGCACGACAACATTGTTTGAACCCGGCGCATTCACCAGCCGGGCCAGTGCGCGGAACGTCGACCTCATGGCCAAGCAGGTTCTGCGACGCCGCGGCGCGGCGACGCCGGAGTTTCCGTTCGCCAAGCATTTCGACAACTCTCGCCTGGTGAAGGCTGCCGACCCTGTGCGGGTACGCGAGATGCGTTTGTTTTCCGCCGCGTTGATGGTGCTGTTGACGCTGGTGATGGTCTACGGTCTGCAGCACTTCTATGCCATCGAAGGCGGTTATCGCGTGGAGCAGGAGAAGCAACAACTCGATCAACTGCGCGAAGAGAACCGTCAATTACGGGCGACGGAGGCGGTGTTGAGCACCCCAGTCCGCATCGACCAGATGGCCCGCACGCTTGGACTCTCCGAACCGCAACCAGGCCAGGTGGTCTATCCCAATGCGCATCCCGATGCCGGCGCACCGGCCCTGGCTCAAGTAACTCCTCTGGCGGTCGATTCTCAGTAAGAAGTACGGGAACGCTCGTTCCCGGAGCAGTCGGCCATGCAGGCACCTCTTCGAAGCAACCGGAACCGGAACAATGCAGCCCGCGACCTGCCGCTCAAGCGGTCTCGGTTCTGGCTGGTCTGCGCGCTATTCCTGGTGTGGCTGGGGGCCATTGGCGGACGTCTGTATTGGCTGCAAATTGTACGCCACAAAGAGTTTGTGGAGCGCGCTGAAAAACAGCAACAAAGCACATTTGAAGTCGCTGCGCGGCGCGGGGTGCTCTACGACCGCAACATGGTGGGGTTGGCTATGTCGGTCCAGGTCGACTCCATCTACGCCGACCCCAGCGAAATCGACAACAAGACCGCGGCCGCTCAGACGCTGGCAGCGCTGGTGCATATCGATGCCGACGATTCCCAGACCTCCGAATTGCAGATCGCCGCGCGTCTGGCCAAAGGAAAGAACTTTGCCTGGGTGGCGCGCCGCGTGAGTCCGGATGTTGCTACCAAGGTGAAGGCGCTGGTTGCTGCGGGAACTCTGAAGGGGATCTACTTTATCAAGGAGTTTCAGCGGATCTATCCCGGCGACCAGATCGCCGCCCAGGTGCTGGGCTATGTCGGCGTGGACGACAACGGGCTGGGTGGCCTGGAGCAGAAGTTCGAGGCGCAATTGCACGGCTCGCCGGGGCGCATGTATACCGCCATGGATGCCCGCCGCAAGGTGCTCGGTTCGAGCGAGTACGATCCCGATCCGGGCCAAAATCTGGTGCTCACGATCGATGAGAACATCCAGTTCCAGGCCGAGAAGGCTCTGCAAAAGGCCATGGAAACCACCCACGCCGACAGCGGCACAGTGGTGATTCAGGATGTGCACACAGGGCAAATTCTGGCCCTGGCCGTTCGCCCCACCTTCAACCCCAACCAGGCCCGGCGAACCACTTCAGGATTGTTGCGCAACCATGCCATCAGCGACGTCTACGAGCCGGGGTCGACTTTCAAGCTGGTAACCTACTCGGCCGCGCTGGAGTCGCAGGTGGCCACCCCGGACGACAAGATCGACTGCCAGGGCGGGCAGATCACGCTGGCCGGCCGGGTGATCCACGACGACATCCACGATCGCGGCATGGGGGTTGTGACCGTGGCAACGGCGCTTGCCAAGTCCAGTGACGTGGCCGCCGTGAAGCTTGCCCTGAAGGTTGGCCCCGACAGGTTTTACCAGTTCATCCGAGATTTCGGCTTTGGCCAGCGCAGCGGCACCGAGTTGCCCGGGGAGACCCGCGGCCTGCTGCGGCCTGTGAACCGGTGGAACGGGTCGTCGATCGGCTCGCTTGCCATCGGCCAGGAGGTTGCAGTTACACCCCTGCAGTTGGTCAGCATGGTGTCCACCATCGCCAACGGTGGCGTCTACCTGCCCCCCCATGTGTTGCTGCCAGGCCAGGTGGATACCAATGGAGCCAAGCCCACCCCACCGACCGTGGGCCAGCCGTTCAAGGCCGGCGGCGAACTGCCCAATCCCCTGCCCCCCGGAGCCCATCGCGTGCTTTCCACGCTCACCGCCGCGCAGATGCGCAAGATGATGGAAGGGGTGGTGGTGTTCGGGACCGGCAAACAGGCGCAGCTCAACGGCTACTCCTCGGGTGGCAAGACCGGCACGGCACAAAAGATCGATCCGAAAACCCGAACCTACTCGAAGACGATGCACGTGGCCTCGTTCGCGGGGTTTGCGCCGGTCAACAATCCGGTGATCGCCGTGGCCGTGATCATGGATAACCCCAAGGAGGGTTATTACGGGGCCAGTGTCTCGGCACCGGTCTTTGCCGAGGTCGCGCAACATGTGCTGGAGTATCTCGGAGTCTCCCACGATACCCCCATGCGCAAAGGAACGCCCGAAACCAAGACAGTCGCGCCGGTGACGGAAGACGCGCAAGAGCATGTGGGCGATATCAACGCCTTGTACGAAGCAGCCAACGACCTGCCCAGCGACGATCCGCGGGGCGGCCTGACGCAGGCGCCAGCAGGTACTCCCGCTGCGCAGCCAGCCAGTGCTGCGCCGAGTCCGGATACTGCCACGGACAAGAAGGAAAAGCCGGGGCAGACAGCTGTTGGGCAGCATCCAGGGTCTGCCCGGAACCAGAGCACCACGGTGGTGATCCAGGACGGCAAGCGCCTGCGCGTGCCGTCGCTGGTGGGGCTGCCGGTGCGCAAGGTGATCGAAGTGGCGGCGCAGGCCGGCCTTGAGGTGCAGATCAAAGGCAACGGCACGGTGCGCGAACAGGCTCCGCCAGCCGGCACCATGGTCACCGCCGGCACCCAGATTGTGGTCCGCTGCGGGCATTGAGAATCGATCAAGCCGGTTGCGGCTGTCGAAGCGACAACGCTCGCTGCGCCGGTTGACAGCGCAAAGCAAATCAGACTACAACTCGCTTTCACTCTTTATGAGCGAGGAGAAGAGTCTGTATGCGTTCGATCGATGCCCACCCGTTCGATTCCCATCCGTTCGATGCCAAGGAAGAACTGCCGGCGCGGCGGAAGCTGTTGGGCGGCCTGGTTTCCGGGGCTGCCCTGCTCGGCCTCAGCACCACCGCCTCCGCGGCCGGCACCGCGGCTCCGCCTGAGCCAGGGACTGCCCCTGACGAGCTGGTGGCAATGGCGCGGCTGCGCAGCTACAAGTCCCGGCGCTCTTCAAGCTGGGATCGCACTGGGGGCAATGGCGATGCTGTGGCCGTAGAGCCCGGACAGGCTGCCACCTTGCTCGACGTGACCGGCGCAGGGGTAGTGACGCATTTATGGTTCACCATCAACTCGCGCGACCCCATGCACCTGAAGAATCTGGTGCTGCGGGCCTGGTGGGATGGGGAGGCTACGCCTTCGGTCGAGGTTCCGATAGGAGACTTCTTCGGCCTGGGACTTGGCGAGTATTTCAACTACCAATCGGCTCTCACGGCAGTTGCGCCCGAGAAGGCTCTGAATGCCTATTTCCAAATGCCATTTGCCACATCGGCCAAACTGACCTTGGCCAACGAAGGCAAGGTGAAGACCGACAATCTCTACTTTGCCGTGGACTCCGGGACTCTGACTGCGCTGCCTGAAGATGTGGGCCGCTTTCATGCGCAGTACCGCCAGGCAGCGCCCTGCAAGGGCTGGACCGACGACTGGAAGTTCAACTGGAGCCCCGGCATCAACGAGAAGAAAAACCTGAGCGGCGAAGGGAACTATGTCTTCCTGGAGGCAACGGGCCGGGGGCATTTCGTGGGAGTCACCCACGCCGTGGAGCAGAACCAGGACGGCTGGTTCGGCGAAGGCGACGACATGATCTTCATCGACGGCGATGCCCTGCCCACCATCAACGGCACCGGGACCGAGGACTACTACAACGGCGCGTGGGACTTTGGTGGCCAGGCCTTTGCCAACCTGCACCAAGGCGCACCCTACATTGTGGACCCGGAGCGGATCGGCGGGCGCTATTGCCTCTACCGCTGGCACACCGAGAGCCCCATCACCTTTGAGAAGTCGATTCGGGTGACCATGGAGCACGGCCACGCCAATCACCGCTCCGACAACTTCTACTCGACGGCGTACTGGTACCAGACGGAGCCGCACGCGGCCTTCCCTGCCCTGCCGGCGCCTGCCGAGCGGGTTCCAAGGGTCTTTAGCGTCGGGGGTGCGGGAGCGGCGAAAGTTTAGGAGATCTAGGAGTGTGTCGGGAATAGATTCTGGGCATCAAGAAAGGTATTTTATTGATGCCCGACCTTTCTTAAAATGTGATTCATGGGAAAGAGTTTCCGCTCCGACGACCTGAACCAGTCTTTGCT
>Ga0181520_10008862_pt1 | contig 14125 bp, 9 predicted proteins | sample PEATcosm2014_Bin_29_FD_132451 | JGI IMG/M metagenome (GOLD analysis project Ga0181520, IMG submission 132451) | Peatland microbial communities from MTU Mesocosm Facility, Houghton, MI, USA - PEATcosm2014_Bin02_30_metaG | ecosystem: Environmental > Terrestrial > Soil > Wetlands > Peat | place... | reverse complement strand
GACCCGGATTATGATTTGCTGGCCCAGTTCATCTCCTATCAGTCTCCGTCACAAACTTCAGTACATGAGGTTAAAGTTAGCCAAAGTGGCGATCAACTGGTTTTTCCAATACCTTCACTTGCAAATAATCAGATCACAGAAATAAGGATCATCAAACGCAGAAAAAATATTTTAATATTAGGTTTGTCAGGGATAAAACAATCTTCCACGACTGAAAAATTAAACACGAGCGGAGGTGCCACTGTTTTTAACATTCAACATAATACGATTCAAGGCACATCAATTTCAAATAAACCGGCCGACCTTGAACTATACAACTACTTTTTCAAGACAAGCAAATACAATACACTGGCTGATAAGCTTTCCGATTCCGATAACACTGCAACTGCAACCCGGGATGGGACAGGGAATTTGGAAGGTTATTCTGCCACATTCAAATTTTCGGAAGGGTTTGATGTATTTGACGTTAATGAGACAACGTTTGATGCTTTTGGTGATAAGTATGTAATTTATCCCCTGGTTAATATTACAGAACAATCACCGGGAAATGCCTGGGTACAGAACTATGTTAATAACAATTTTTATAATAATTGGAAAACAGCTTATATATATGGTGGTGATTACAAGTACGATATCAACCCTGCAATTATACGAAAAAGTGCTACCGGAATTGAATGCCTTACTTTCCAGCCATCACTGGAACCTGTGGGAATATTGCCAATATCGGCAGATCCTCCTTTATCTCAGCAGGAAATCAGTTCAGCAACCACCCCCATACTTTTAAAGAGAATATGACGATGATAAAACCCAGAACCTAAAATTAAAATTTAAAAATTCAAGGCGATGAGAACTTTTTTAACACTTCGGATAATTTTGTTTTGCTGTATTTTTATATTTACTGTAAATTCTAAAATTCTTGCCCAGAATAAAGTCTTAACACAGAGTAACTCGTTGTCCTTTGGCAACGCATTTAACATGTTGAATTCAGGAAGTAAGGACAATTTGACTAAGTCATCCTATTCGTCAGGCAGTTTTATCAAGGGAAAAACAGGGGTTAAGTTATACACGCAATCAGTTCAGATCAGTTATGGGATACCCCTGGAAATTATTTTTGAATTTACGGCGGTAAAAACTCATTTACAATCAGACATTGCCAGTGATCCGGGAACCTATTCTAATTTTCCGGGAAATGTTCGAAAGGCTATGACAAACCTTGTAAATGGAAACTTTGTAAAGATATCGGACTACAATACAGTGAACATAACTTTAAACTTTCGGTTTAATCCGGCCAATCTTGTGCTTTACGGAACAGATACCGGCGATTTTTTAAATAATACACAGTCTTCTCCATGGGATGTTGGAGTATACAAACCACCAAATACATCTATTAGCGGAACGAAAACAATGGTGATCAATAAATAGTTATAATATAAGTTATATATACTAACTTTTAACTGAAATAAATAACAGTAGAAAAAAAACATATTATCCTATGAAGTATATACTTTGTAACTTTTTAATTATTTGTAATCTGTCAGCTTTTGCACAACAAGTTACACAGCATGCCGGTATCCCTCATAAAATAAATAACACGGCAGACTCGTTGCATCAACCTAAAAACTTTAAGGTGATAGCAAGGTCATATGGCGATTCAGTGGTATTGCGATGGGGACCATTAAAAGCCACATTGTGGTATTTTGCCAACAAATCAGGTTACCTGATTATCCGTTATAATGTTGAAAACAATAAAATTATTATTGGCACGCGCAAAATGCTTACTTCATCTCCGGTTAAACCATGGACCCTGGAAGAATGGAAGAAGGGCTCGGATCATAATGACAGCCTTGCAGCAGTATGTGCCCAGTTATTGTATGGCAAATCCAGCGTAATGAGTCCTTCCGGTAAGAAAAATCAAGGGATCAACCTCAGTGAAGCCATGAATGAAAATTATGAATTAAAAACGCAACATGGAATTGCATTGTTTCTTGCCGACCTGTCTCCACGACTGGCCAATGGACTTGGATTAAGATATACAGACAAAAATATTGAAAAAGGGAAAACATATGCTTACGCAGTTTTCGCGCTGACAGATCCAAAAATCGTTAAGTCCGACACAAGTGGTATCTTCATCAACACTGCAGAAGTAATAGCTGTTCCTGAAATGCCCGACGTTTCTGTTGAGGAATTGGACCGAAAGGTGAAGTTTACATGGAACCGAGTATTGTCAGACATGTATTTTACAAGTTATTACTACGAACGTTCGGATGATGGAGGGAAAAACTTTTACAGGAGGAATAGGCATCCCTATATACAACCTGCCACAGAACAGAAAGTAAGCCTTACTTCTACAATTGAACTGAATGATTCGTTACCCCAAAATTATAAATTATATTTTTACAGGATCATTGGTATCACTCCATTTGGCGATTTGGGTAAACCTACAGCCAACCTGCCTGTAATTGGAAGGGACAAAACTCCACCTTCAGCCCCCGACCATGTCTCCGCCAGAAATACGAAGGGGAAAAATGTAAGGATTACCTGGTCGAAAAAAAATAAGGAACCGGATTTTACAGGTTTTCTTATAGGCAGGTCTGATAAGGCTTCAGGTCCCTTCATTCCGCTTAATTTGCAGCCCGTTCCTGTTTTCATACACGAATTTATTGATACTTCCGCTTATGCACACGGTACAAATTATTATATTGTATCGGCTATAGATACTGCAGGGAATGCCGCTGCTTCAGTCCCGGCCTATGTGATTATGACAGATACAATACCCCCGGACAAGCCTGTAGGACTAACCGGAAACATAGACACTTCCGGTATCGTACACCTAAAATGGAAATTGGGCAGGGAACAGGATCTTATGGGATATCTGGTATATTCGGCTAACGATTTAAAGCACACCTTTGTGCCTGTATCGAAACAATTTGTGACAGACAGTACTTTTTCTGACAGCATTACCCTGAAAACCCTGACTAAAACCATTTATTACAAGGTGGTAGCATTTGATAAAAACCGGAACCCAAGTAAGTATTCTGATCCTTTGGAATTGGAAAAGCCATTAAAAGTTGCAGCTGTTACACCCGTCTTCACCAAATTTTTTGTAACAGATACCAGTGTTACTTTATATTGGCTAACCGGTAACAGTAATGATGTCACATATCAAATGTTATTCCGGCGGGAAAGACGAAAAGATTGGGAACCTTATGCTAAACTCGGAATTTCTGACCAGGTCTTTATCGACCATGAGGTGAAGGAAAAAACCTGGTATGAATATTGTCTTGAGACGATTGGCCATGCCGGCATATCTTCTCCTAAATCGTTCCCTGTTAATGTAAGGGTATATGATTCTGGCAAGAGACCTGAAATACAAAATTTTAAGATAATAAAAGGCAAAGATGGCAAATCGCTGGTTTTATCCTGGAATTATCAGGGTGAAGGTCGTTACTGGTTTGTTATTTATAAATCTGTTAACGGGAATGATTTTATTACTTGTAAGAACCTTCCTTCTGACCAACATACTTATTCCGATATCAATCTTATTAAGGCAAATTATCAATATTCTATTAAAGCCTTTTACAAAGATGGTGGAGAGTCTACTGCCAAACACTCTGATATAGTTGAGTTTGACCCCAGAGTTAAATAAATATGGTAAAGAAAGTAGGCTAATAATGTAAAAAACATAATGTTGTTACAAATCCTACATTATTGCTTTGGCAACATTCCTCAATTACAATTTTCCGGTTAAATATTTATCCAAATTAAGATACATTCATAATTTAAACCAACATTATATTTTAATATATACGCACATAAAATGCTGTTTATCCTCCAGGAGAAAGGATGCCGCTATTATACAGTTAAAGAAGCAAAGCATTCAAATGTACCGAATTTTGATTACCTGTTCATCATTATACAATAGCAGTCAACTCCGTCCAAGGCTTATATTAGCTTAATTATTAATGTATTATATTTATTTTTTATCTACAAAAAATTATATATATTTAAATCAAATTTCCAGATGTTTATTTAATAGATTCATATACGGGTAATATCGCAGTTAATCATTTGTAATTTACAAACATATTATATACCAATTTATCTTATTATTGATTAATATAATACTATATTTTATGAACAAATTTTATTTTCATATCATTTTTGTATTAATGGTAATTATGTTTACCAATCCCGTGTTGGCTCAATCAACCTTATATGTTGATGGTACTAATATTTCAGGAACACATAATGGTTTAAGCTGGACAACTGCATACGATTCCCTGTCACAGGCTTTGCAGGCAGCTTCTGGTAATTCCGCTATTAATAGTATTTATGTTGCTAAAGGTACTTATCAGCCTGCATCTGGTAAAAGTTTTACCATGCTCAACAATGTTAAAATCTATGGTGGATATCCAACAGGTGGTAATGGTGTTCGGGATACTACCAACACGGTTAATCCTACCATATTAATTCCATCAGCCAACAATAGTATTATTGTTAACAATCACACAATCGGCAATAGCGATACACTCACAAATGCCAGTGTATTAGATGGTTTTATATTACAAAATGCTAATATCCATACTAATTACAGCTATGGTGGGGCCATGTACCTCAAAAGTGTTTCCCCTACCATAAGAAATTGTGTTTTTTCAAATAACTATGCAACAAAAGGCGGGGCAATATATGTAACAGGCTCTAACCTGGCTGCAGGTATTTCTTCTCCCCGGTTTATGTTTTGCAGCTTTAAAAATAATTCATCCCAGGAAGGTGGTGCCATGTTGTTGTCTTATGCTAAACCACAAATAGTTTCCTGTTGTTTTGTAAACAATATGGTTCATACTGCCACTCCTTATTATGGTGAGGGCGGGGCAATCTGTAATGTAGCAAATAGTATAATTGCAAATTGTAGTTTTACGGGAAATAGTGTTACTGATTCAATTAAATCTTCATCTTCACTTGGTCCGTATATTGGAGGAGGCGCTATTTGTAACGGAACCTGGGACTTGTCATTTCAGGATGATACATTAGGAACAATTACAAATTGTACATTTACATCAAATTCAGTAAGTAGTTTGGGAGCCACTGGCGGGGGAGGTGCAGTTTTGGTTTGTGGAAGTATTGTTACAAACTGTATTTTCTGGAATGATACGGTAATTGGTACCAATTGTTTGGGCAATGAAATATACAACCCGGATTGCGGAGTTACTATTATATCATATTCTGACATTTCGGCTAACGGGGCTGCCGGATCATTGTATTTTGATAAATCAGGTAATATAACAGGTGTCGACCCAATGTTTTTGAATACTGCCCAGGATAATTTCCAACTGCAGCAGGGTAGTCCCTGTATCGATTTAGGCGACCCTGAAACAAATTCTCCTGGTTATGCAATTCAGGCATCTGCAATGGATTTATCCGGCAATACAAGAATACAAAACGGAAGAATAGACATGGGAGCCTTTGAAAGTCCTTATAAGGCATACAGGTTCCCTACTTCAGTTATTTATGTGGATAGCAGCAATGTTTCAGGTACTCACGATGGCCAGAGCTGGACAACGGCCTACAATTCGCTGGCGCAGGCCTTTCTTGTTGCCGCCAACGCTAATAATCTTGACACCATCAAGGTTGCCAAAGGTACTTACAAGCCTTATCAGGGGAGCAGTTTTAGCATGCTTAACAATGTTAAAATTTTGGGAGGTTACCCCTCCGGTGGCGAAGGATTAAGGGACACTAGCAATACTATTTCCCCTACTATTTTAAAACCTAACGACAACCGTATCTTTACAAATGATCATGTGATTGGCAATATAGATACACTTACTAATTCCAGTGTGCTGGATGGGTTTATTTTAAAAGGGGCAGGATCGGTTGTGACGGCATTGGACTTACTGTCAGCCACAGCCATTATAAACTATTCTACCAATTATACACCTTATGGTCCAGCCGCCGGAGCAGGTGGGGCAATGTACCTCGAAAATGTAACTCCCACTATTAGCCATTGCAGTTTTATTAATGATACTGCCAGAATTCAAAACAATATTGGTGGAGGTGCTATTTTTATAGCCACGTCGAAACCACCACAGAATAAAAATTGCCCAAAGATTAGTTATTGTAATTTTATATCTAATTCAGCAGGATCTGCATATGCTGGTAATTGTATGGGAGGTGCTATTAATAGTAATTCATATATTTTTATAAGTAACTGTAATTTTATTTCAAATAGTGCCAGGGATGGTGGTGCTGTTAAAGGTGCATTTAATATTACTAACTGTAATTTTATGACTAATACTGCAAATGCCGGTGATGCTGCTAACCCTAGTGGTATTGGCGGGGCAATTACTTGTAGTTTAACAAAATATGTTAGTAATTGCATATTTACCGGAAACACTTCTAATTGTTATGGGGGTGCCATTTATGATGCTAATTATGGTGGCAGTAAATTTATTAACTGTTGTTTTATTGCCAATTCGGCTAAACAATATGGTGGTGCAATTGCTATGATGTATGTTGGTGGTGACACAATTACCAATTGCAGCTTTACTCAGGATACAGCCTTGTATGGTGGCGCAATTGCAAGAGGAGCTTCAGCAGACGTTGTTACAAACTGTATATTGTGGAAAGATATTGCAACTGGTGGAAATGGTAATGGAAATGAATGTTATGAAATAGTCCCACTCTATAGTGATTTTTCCATTGGAGGAATATTCGATGGGAATGTTTTAGATTCAACTGATGCAACCCTTTTTCATGACATCAGTATAGATCCGCTCTTTGTAAATTCTGCAGATAATTTACAACTGCAACCTGTAAGTCCATGTGTAAATGCCGGTGACCCTAAAACTAATGATACTGGCTATCCCATACAGGCAGGTCCTTTTGATTTATTGGGTAATCCGCGTATATATGGAGGCATAATTGACATGGGTGCTTATGAGTATAATCCTTCGGCAAATAAAAATTCTGTATCAGTTGTGAAGGAATCCAATAATGACAACTATATAATTTCTCCAAATCCCACATCAGGGAGTTTTATTATTAGCGGCATGGAAGAAAATGCCACAATAATTATCTCAAATATGGCTGGTCTTACGGTTCTTGAAACACAATCAAACCCAGGCAGTAAAATTAACATCGACACTTTACCAAATGGTATTTACATAATAACTATCAAAACAAATAATGGGACACTTCAGAAAAAAATAATCAAAATATAGTAATTATCTGTTGCATTTTATTAAATGCAATTGAATATTAATCTGATAATAATTAAAAACCATGAAAAAACAGATTTTACTTTCAATCATTGTAGTCAGTTTTATAAACTTTGTTAACGCGCAATGGAAGCAAACCGGCCCCTATTCTGCCAATGTAGCTTGTATAGCTGTAAGTAACAATACAGTTATTGCAGGTACAAATTTTGGTGTTTATTTAACAACAAATAATGGCAGCAGTTGGAAGGCTATAAACACAGGATTGTTAGACAGTACACATGTACAGGCATTGGTAATAGGCGGACAAAATATCTTTGCCGGTACATGGCTTGAAGGTATGTATATGTCGTCGGATAGTGGCAACAGTTGGAAGCCGGTTAATAATGGTCTTCCGCCAAATGTATCGGTTTCAGCCTTGGCTGTTTGTGGTGACAGCATTTTTGCAGGAACATCTTTTAGCGGAATTTACCTATCAACAAATAATGGAAAAAATTGGGCTGAATGCGACAGCGGCATAGCTAATCTGGATATTAATGCGCTAATAACAAGTGGGGGCAATATTTTTGCGGGTACGATGAACGGAGTGTATCATTTATCCACTGATAGTAAAGCCAGTATCTGGAATCAAACGGGAAGTGTAATAGCCAATTCTAATGTCATTTCATTAGCAATAATAAGTGATACCATTTTTGCCGGTACCGATATTGGGGGTATATTTTTATCGACCGACACCGGCAGCAATTGGAAAATGATAGACAATGGGTTACCTGTAATAAATAATATACCATATTATCAACACATAAATGCTTTGGCCATTTGCGATGGAAATGTTTTTGCCGGTTTGGACAGTGGTATGTATATATCTGCCGATAAAGGCGATAGCTGGACAGCTTTGAAAAATATCCCAACAAGCACTTATGTCCATGCTTTGGCGATAAGTAAAGGAAATATTTATGCCGGGAACAATTCTGGCATGTACACTTCCTCCGATAATGGAAATAGTTGGAATATGGTTAATAACGGCATGCAGATTCCACAGATAAATACTATAGCTGTGAACGGAGGCAACATTTATGCAGGCAGCAATGCCGGTGCATTTTTATCAACATCCCGGGGTAGCAGCTGGTTGCCTATAAATGCAGGCTTAACAAATACAAATGTTTATTCGTTTGCTTTTAGTCAGGGCAATGTTTTTGCAGGGACAGAAAATGGTGTATTTTTATCTGCCAATAACGGCAGCAAGTGGTCGGCAGCCAGTAATGGCCTGCCACTTGACTTTATTAATGCATTGGCAGTTAATGGCAATTATATATTTGCCGGAACAGATGGTAATGGTATATACATAACAACTAATAATGGCAACCAATGGGATACAACAACAAACAATGGTTTTCCTAAGAATGACCGGGTGGCTTCACTTGTAGTAAGCGGAAACAATATTTTTGCAGGGACGTGGTTCAATGGCGTATATCTGTCAACAAACAACGGAGGCAATTGGGAAAAAGTAAACAATGGACTTACCAATACTCAGGTAAATGCAATGTCAGTAAGCGGGGAAAATATTATTGCTGCTACAAATGGAGGTGTATTCGTATCGTCTGACAATGGCGGCATTTGGAACAACACTGATTCAATTACTATTTCAATTTTTTCACTGGGTATATACAGAAGTACTTTGTTTATTGGCACCGACGAGAAGATTTATATGACTTCGGACCAGGGGAAAACCATCTATGATATTAGCAATGGCTTGCCAACTTCTATTATAAACTGCATTGCTTTTGACAGTACCAATGTATATGTAGGAATAACCAGCGGGGTATGGGAACTGCCTTTATCAGAATTGATGACATATATCAATGCAATAAATGAAATAAGTAAAACTGAAGACAATTTAAAGGTATATCCTAATCCGGCAACTGATAAGATTAACGTTAATTTTCAAAGTTTAAACTCCGGAGAGAATAATATTTTGTCAATTTATAATATTCAGGGACAAACAATCCTGCAACAAACACTACAAACATCAAATACGGAAATTGATATAAGCAATTTTGCAAAAGGTGTTTATATTCTCAAAGTAAACAATGGGTTAAACACAGAAGTAACAAAAATATTGAAGGAATAAAAATTACTGCGCGAAAAGTACATTACTGCCAGGACATCATTTTTGTAAAAAATACTGACATTTGGTTTAAAGAAGCCACATGAGATGTTCCAGGTAAAACAAAAAAGTTTATCCTGTAAGTATATTTTGCCGTAGGCATACCAGTCAATACGATATAAGAAACTGTAACCCAGTCATCATATTAGCGTATACTGGTAAACAAATCTGACAAAAACATAAACTTAGTTTTCCTGACAGGTTTTCATTGTTACAATTTGGATGTATAAATACAACAAAAATTCATTTATAACGTTAGTCTGTAAAAATGATAACCTATGAAATCAATACTTTTATCATTATTTTTTATTAATGTTCTGTTTGGATTAAGCTTTTCACAACCGACTAAACCGGTTAAGTTTAATATTACCAAAGATGGTATTATGCCAGCTGTACTTACATTTGATGCCAGTTTCACAGCGGATAAAATATACTCCAGGGCAAAAACATGGAATGCATCTGTAATCCAATATCCGGAAACGGCAACCCGGGTAGATAAAAAGAACGAACAATTAAAATATGGAGGATATATAGAACAAGCCTGGAAAATCAACGATAATAATTTTGACCACTGGTATCCTATAGAATATACGTTAAATATTGAAATAAAAGATGGTAAATGCCGGGTAACCTTCGAGTCTTCGGATGATAAATATAAGTTATGGTTTAATTCAGATAATACTGTAATAAAGAAATTTACAGTGTCGAAAGCTTCTCTCGAAACATCAATCAATAAATTATTAACTTCCTTGTACACATATATTAAAAATGATCCAAAAAAAGCTGATGATAACTGGTAACATTTAGAAATTTCTTTTTTGGATTAGTGGAAAGTATTTATTTTACTTGTACCCCAAAATTTATTTTCTTTTCAACAAATACGATCCGATTTTTCGATTCTTATATTTTAAGGCTAAAAGATAGGCTGTATCTCCGTTGTTATTCTGAAGAGTTAAGTCAGCCTGATGATCAATGAGGTATTTAACTATTTCCAGGTGATTTTTATAGGATGCCAGCATTAATGGTGAATCTCCAAAATTGTTTAAAATATTTACATCTGCTCCATGCTCGACAAGCGTCTTTACTATTGATAAATCTCCTATGAAACTGCTCAGATGCAAAGGTGTTGAGCCTCTTTCATTTTTAAAATTAAAGTTGGTAAAACTATTGATTAATTCATACAACTTAAAATGATCTCCCTGCTTAATGGCTGTAAAAAATTCTTCTTCCATAATTTTTTAATAATTCAACTGAACAAGATTAAATATACAAAATCTATTCCAAATGGACCTTTTACTTTTACTTATTGGTAAGGAATTAAACTAAAATTATCAATTAAGGATTATAAAAATGTAAATGAAGATTGAAATTTCTGGTATTATACATGATATTATGGATATTGATTTATATACAAATTAAATAATTACTTTACGGTTACGTTCATAATAATTTAAAACAAATACCCTGAGAAATATCAGCCCCATTGCACAAACTATAGCATTCATAATAAAAACTGCAGATATAGAATATTTTTCGGCAACCAATCCTGCAACTATCATTCCTAGACCCATCCCAGTGTCAAGAGCTGTATATAGTGTCGAATTTGCTGCGCCACGGTGGTCAGCATCAGAAAGATTGTTCACAATGGCCTGAAAAGTTGGAAAAACAACGCCAATGCCAAATCCGATTATAACTGCAGAAACATAAAAACCTGCTGCATTTGTTATAAAAGCTAGGACAGGGAACCCTATTATCAGCAACACCAGGCAAATGGTAAGAATTCGGCCAGGTCCGTTTTTGTCAAAAGATTTTCCGGAAGCAAGACGTGAGATGCCAATGCCTAAAGAAAAAATTAAAAAGAACAGAGATGAATTAATAATTCCAATCTCTCGACCATACAAAGCAATAAACGAAATCAATCCACCATACGTGAACATTATGATGAATAAATCTAAAGATGGTAATAATGCTTTGTGATAAAAAAGATGATTCCAGTCAAAATGAATTTTCCTTCCTACGCGGAACCTTTTTGGTAAATGTATAATATAAGCACATACCAGGCTTGACAAACTAATAACACATCCCGAAACAAACATAGCGATATAACCCCAATGGTGGCATATAAAAAGACCCACAACCGGACCAATCGACATCCCCAGAGTAGTAGATAAACCAAAATATCCTAAACCCTCACCCCTGTTGGATATAGGAATAATATCCACAGCGATGGTGGAGCCTGAAATTGTAGCAACTCCCCAGGTGATCCCCTGAACAAACCGCAAAATTATCAATGTAGCTATTGAAATAGCAACAAGGTAACCGGCAAAGAAAAACGTATAAAAAGTTAAGGCAAGTAAAAAAATAGATCGCCTGCCATATTTATCCAGAGCGAAGCCTGAAAAAGGACGGATCAAAACCGAGGCGATAGTGTAAGCAGCTAACACCATTCCAACCTGTGTTTTTCCGGCATGAAGCTCACCCACCAGATAAATGGGAAGAGCTGAAATAATGGAATAATATGTAATACACATTAAAAAATTAGATAATGTAAGCATTATGAAATTATTGTTCCATATTTTATTGTCCATAAATCGAACCGGTTAAATTTTAATTGCAAATATAGGGAATATTAAGTGTTGGAATGGTCCGATTTACTATCGCCTAAATATCAGTTTAGCAAAAATGAATTTTGTTGTTTGGTCAACATTTCCTGTAAAATATACGTTAAGGTATTGTTAATCTTAAAAAAAATAATATGAATCGATTTAAAATTATTCCGAGCTTTTGGTTTAGCACTGATGGCGGTAACATTTCAAAAGTTGTTGAATATTACAAAAATATTTTTGGCAACGATTTAGAAGAAGGAAGTATAATGCCTCTTGGCGATACACCCGGTGGAAATTCAGAAATAACTGAAGTGAAAATTTTTGGACAATCATATTATATGATGAGTACCGCAAAAGAGCATCATCCGTTTAATGACGCTTTATCATTTACTATTTATTGTGAAGACCAAAAAGAGATTGATAAATATTGGAATTATTTCACTTTGGAAGGTGAAGAGTCACAGTGTGGTTGGTGTATAGATAAATATGGATTTCGTTGGCAGGTTTTGCCTGAGAATTTCGGAGAACTGATGAGTAAGCCTGATTCCTGGGGGATAATGATGTCGCAGAAGAAAATCGTGATTGAGGAATACTTACAAATATATTTACACAGGTGAATTTAATAAATAAACAGATGTCTGAACATGATTTTAAGATAATTTGATAAACGTTATTAACATAAGGACTTTACTAAAATGGGTTTTGAAATAGAATATGTTATTAAATTTATTCATTAAAAAACATATGAGAAGCAACTGCTATACGATTCCATGAATTAATTGTATTTATCAGTATTATTAATTGTGCAATAGTATGATCGTCGAAGGATTCCTGAACTTTTTGAAATGTTGCTTCTGTTAGGCCGCTTTTAGATATTTTAGTAATTTCATCTGTCATGGCAAAAGCTGCTTTTTCCTTATCTGAAAATAATGGGCTTTCCCACCAGGCGGATAAAGATAAATCATGAATTGGTTGGTTTAAATTATTTTGTTACTAACATCAACTATCCCATTTTTCATGAAAAGCTGATTGTTTTAGCGACTGATTTGGATAATTTGGAAGGTTGTATGCCCCTTCTATAATTGTTCTTGTATCTTTGAAAATAATTGATTTATTTGAATCGGTTTATCAAGAAAATCGGAACACCCACAATCAATAGCCTGTTGTTTTTCCTGATCACTCCCATAAGCTGATTGGGCAATTATTGGCAAGCCAGGTCTGAAAGACTTAATTTGTCGTGTTGCTTCATACCCGCTCAATTCCGGTAATTTAATATCCATTAGCACTAAATCAATCGATACGTTTTCTTTGCATATTTCAACAGCTTCATATCCGCTGATAGCTCTAATTATTTGCATGTTATGCTTAAATAATAACTCTTTCAATAAGCTAAAACTCGACTCATCATCTTCAACAATCAATATAGTTTTATCACTTAAAAAATTCATTGAGCTAATTTCACTCTGTCTAATTGAATATTCAACGGGTTCTGACCTTTTAAATGGAATGGTAAAATGGAATTTCGAACCTTTTTCAGGTTCGGAAGTCAGCCAAATCTTGCCCCCGAGTAATTCAACATATGCCTTTGAAATTGATAATCCCAATCCTGAACCTCCAAATTCACGACTATCGTTAGTTTCAACCTGACGGAAACGTTTGAATATTTCTTCATGTAAAACAGGTGAAATCCCTATTCCGGTATCTTCCACAAAAAATTCAATAAAATTATTATTTAACTTATATCCAAACTTGACATATCCCTGTCGAGTGAATTTCATTGCATTCCCAATTAAATTTGTCAAAATTCCTGTTAACTTGGTTTCATCTGTTATTATTATTGCATTTTCATTAGAAAAAGTAGTTTCAATTAGAAATGTCAAATTCTTTAATCGTGCGTTTTGAATAAATTGATCATGCAACAATTTAATTAAAGTATTGATGTTAACGCTATTTTCTTGAATTTTTACCTCACCCGTTTCAATAGCTGCAATATTAATTATATCAGTAATAATAGATAATAACTGATTACAGCTCTGCATTATTATTTCTAAATAATGTTCCTGGTTCTTGATGTTCAGATTAGGGACATTAAGTAAATTAGAAAATCCCATTATCGCGTTCATCGGGGTCCGGATTTCATG
>Ga0181520_10008861_pt1 | contig 14125 bp, 8 predicted proteins | sample PEATcosm2014_Bin_29_FD_132451 | JGI IMG/M metagenome (GOLD analysis project Ga0181520, IMG submission 132451) | Peatland microbial communities from MTU Mesocosm Facility, Houghton, MI, USA - PEATcosm2014_Bin02_30_metaG | ecosystem: Environmental > Terrestrial > Soil > Wetlands > Peat | place... | reverse complement strand
CCCAATTACGTCATAGGGCCCGGCGACGAGCTGCGCATCCGGGTTTGGGGACAAGTGAATTTCCAGGCCAACGTTCGAGTGGATCGATCAGGCGAGATTTATATCCCTGTCACCCAGGTCGGACCAATCCATGTCGCAGGAATGTCCTATTCCGAGCTTGAGGCGCATCTGCGGGAGGCCATAGGCCACGTTTATCGCAATTTTGACCTCCAAGCGGATATAGGCCAAATCCGCGCGATTCAGATCTATGTGGCAGGAGAAGCGCGGCGCCCAGGTGTTTATACGATCAGTTCCCTGAGCACGCTCATCGATGCTCTGTTTGCCAGTGGAGGCCCCTCTGTCCAAGGCTCCTTTCGTCAGATCCAGTTGCGTCGCGGAAGTGACGTGGTGACGAATTTCGACCTCTATACGTTCCTGATTCGAGGCGACAAGTCGAGCGATATCCGGCTCGTCTCCGGCGACGTTATCTTCATTCCTCCGGCAGGGCCGCAAGCCGCAGTTACCGGAAGCGTCCGAAATCCAGCAATTTACGAACTTCGACCCAACGAATCGCTGAACGATCTCATCACTGACGCCGGCGGCCCTTCGACAGTGGCAGCCGAGGCGCGAGTCTCAATCGAACGCATCGAAGACCACAACGAACGCCATGCCATGGAGGTCGCCTATGATCCAACGGGTTTGGCGACTCCAGTCGCCGAGGGCGATCTTGTCCGGGTGTTTTCCATCGTGCCCAAGTACAAACAAACCGTCACTCTTCGCGGCAACATCGCCAACCCAGGTCGCTTTGCCTGGCATCCTGGAATGCATATCAGCGACTTGATTCCAGACAAGGAGTCACTCATCACACGCAATTACTGGTGGAAGCGCGCACAACTGGGATTGCCGGCACCGGAATTTGAGCCGGTACCAGGATTTGCTCAGATGCGCCAACCTTCCGAGAATCACCCGTGCACATTGCCGCCCCCGCAGCCGGAAAGAAATACTTCGAATCCGACGCCATCGGATATGCCAGGTTCAACGCAGGACCAGAACCTCCAGCCACAGTATCAAAATCAATATCCATATAATCCAAACAGTCAGCCGCAGAATCAATACGCATACACACCGCAGCAGAATCAATACACTTACACACCGCTGCTGGACCAATACGGCTGTCCGCAGCAACAGATTCCCCAACAAGCATTGCAGGAAAACCAATATCTATCCGCACAACAGCGTGGATCGAGTTCTTCTCTCGCTGCGCAGGAGCAATCGGAGTCTTCTTCTCGTTTTGCACGTAACTTTCAAAAGACAACCATCACCCAAACGGCGCCAGAGGTAGATTGGGACTACGCCGTCATCCAGCGACTCGATCCTAATAATCTGAAAACCGTCTTGCTTTCTTTTGACCTGGGCAAGCTGGTCCTGGGACATGACGAAGCTCAAAACCTGGAACTGCAGCCCGGGGACATTGTCTCGATTCTCTCCGAAGCCGATATCCGGGTCCCGATCGCGCAGCAAACAAAGATAGTGACACTCGAAGGGGAGTTCGCCCACGCCGGCTCGTATACGGTGCAACCCGGTGAGACGCTGCGGAATATAGTCGATCGCGCCGGGGGACTTACCCCGAATGCCTATCTTTACGGCTCGGAGCTCACTCGCGAATCCACCCGCGCAGTCCAGCAGGCAAGAATCGATGAGTACGTCCAAAGCCTGGACATGCGGATCCAACGAAGCAATCTTTCGATTGCCGCGAATTCAACCAACCCCACGGACTTGGCCAGCGGCAGTTCGGCTCAAAACAGCGAACGGGAACTCATCTGGCGGCTGCGCCAGATTCGGGCTACGGGACGCATTGTTCTAAACTTCAAAGCGAACAGCACAGGCACCAACGGCTTGCCCGATATCGCTCTCGAAGATGGAGACCGTTTTGTGATTCCCCACGTTCCAGCCAGTATCAATGTTGTGGGCGCGGTCAACGACCAGAATTCCTTCCTCTATGCACAGGGGCGCCGGGTCGGCTCTTACCTTCGAATCGCTGGTGGTCCCACAAAGGATGCCGATCGGAAACGCTCCTTTGTCATCCGCGCGGACGGCGAGGTCGAGAGCTATGAATCTCGAAAGGGACTATGGGGGAATCAGTTCGACGACTTACCCATATATCCGGGGGACACAATCGTGGTCCCGGAAAAGACGTTCAAGCCGTCAGCTTTGCGCGGGTTTATGGACTGGTCCTCGATGTTTTCCCAGTTTGCGCTGGGCGCTGCATACCTCAGCGTGATTCAATAACTGGCGCCGAAGACCGCCCGGTTGAGCAAAGCAGATTCGATCTATTGGGAGATTGCATGCAACACACCTCGGAGATATTTGCGAAGGCCATTGCCGAACATATTAGGGTCGTGCAGGCCATTCACGACGACCACTCCGTTCTCGATCGCATCGCGTCAAAGATGAGCGCAGCGATGCTGAGCGGGAAGAAGATCCTCTGGTGCGGAAACGGCGGAAGTGCGGCAGATTCGCAGCACATGGCGGCGGAACTTGTGGGCCGGTTTCTTCGCGAGCGCCGCGGATTGCCCTCCATCGCGCTCACGACCAACACTTCGATTCTTACAGCAATCGGAAACGACTACGGATATGAACTCGTCTTCCGGCGCCAGGTGGAGGCGCTTTGCGTATCCGGCGATGTGGTAGTTGGCATTTCGACTTCGGGAAACAGCAAAAATGTTTGTCTCGCTCTTGAGAAAGCGCGAGAGATTGGCGCTTATACAGTTGCCTTCACCGGTAAGAATGGCGGAGGATTGGCGCGCATCGCCGACGAGACCCTGCAGATCCCTTCGACTGAGACTCCGCGCATCCAGGAGGGGCACATCCTCTGCGGTCATATGCTTTGCGACTACATTGAACAAAGTCTCGACCAATCGGATCGCAGTTGAATGTAAGTCGAACTTCCTGGCTCGCCTGGTTTCACAGGATATAGTCGTCATAGTCTCCATCCTTGGGCCGAACCGAGGCTGAGTGGATTTGAGCGATTTCTTGAAAGGAAGAATTAGGTGAAAGCGGTCATTCTTGCCGGCGGGCGCGGGAGTCGACTCAGCGAAGAAACGGCACTCAAGCCCAAGCCGATGGTCGAAATCGGGGGCAAGCCGATTCTGTGGCACATCATGAAGATTTATTCCGCGCACGGCGTAAACGACTTCATCATTTGCCTTGGCTATAAGGGCTTCCTGATTAAAGAGTTCTTCGCAAATTATTTCATGCACACTTCCGATGTCACCTTCGATTTAGCCAACAACAAAGTCGAAGTGCATCGTAACTTCTCTGAGCCGTGGCGGGTCACGCTCATCGATACCGGAGACGCCACAATGACTGGCGGGCGGCTGAAGCGAGCCGAAGAGTACCTAAAGGATGAACAAGATTTCTGTTTCACCTACGGCGATGGTGTTTCCGATATTAATATCACTAAAGCCATCGAGTTCCACCGGGCCAAGGGTACGGCTGCCACAGTAACGGCAACCCAGTTAAGTGGCCGGTTCGGCGCTCTGAAAATCGAGCAGGACAAGGTCATCGACTTTAAGGAGAAACCCGCTGGGGATGGCGCTTGGGTCAACGGCGGTTTTTTTGTCCTTACTCCAAAGGTGTTCTCGTATATCGCCGGCGATGACACCGCTTGGGAACAGGAGCCGCTCGAGCGTCTCGCACACGAAGGACAGGTTTCAGCTTATCGACATAAGGGATTTTGGCAACCCATGGACACCATTTACGACCGCACGGTCTTGGAAGGCTTTTGGGCGAGCGGAAAAGCACCATGGAAAGTCTGGTAGAGATGAATTGGCATGGCAAGCGCGTATTGATTACAGGTCACACCGGCTTTAAGGGAGGATGGCTGTCGCTCGACCTTGCCTCTCAGGGAGCCAATCTCTTCGGTGTGGCCCTCGATCCTGAGTCCAATCCAAATCTCTTTTCCGCAGCACGGATCGAATCGATCATGAATTCCAGGATCGTAGACATTCGAGACTTCCCTTCCTTGTTGAAAGCCGTCGACGAAATCAAACCTGAGGTCGTGTTTCATCTTGCCGCGCAGCCGTTGGTACGCCGTTCTTATGCGCAGCCTCTCGAAACCTTCGCCGTCAATACCATGGGCACGGCAAATGTCCTTGAGGCGGTGCGGCGCGTCGGATCAGCGCGCGTAATCGTCGCTGTGACAACCGACAAATGCTATGAAAATCATGAGTCCCCTTTCGGATACAAGGAAACCGATCGCCTCGGCGGACATGATCCGTATAGCGCCAGCAAAGCGGGAGCGGAGATCGTCGCCGCAGCCTACCGTTCTTCTTATTTTCATCCGCAAGAATTTGCAAAACACGTCGTTGCGCTCGCGACGGCCCGAGCCGGCAACGTGATCGGCGGCGGCGACTGGTCGGAAGACCGCCTCATTCCTGACATGGTTCGCGCATTCTCATCCAATCGCCCGGTTGCGATCCGCAATCCGCAGGCGGTGCGTCCATGGCAGCACGTACTCGAGCCGATCGCAGGGTACGTTCACCTCGCCGAGCGCCTTTGGGACGATCCTGAGAACTTCGCTTCCTCCTGGAACTTTGGTCCCGAGATAAATGACACAATCTCGGTCGGAGAGATCGTGAAGACCTTCGCAGAATTCTGGGGCATCGGCGCAAGTTGGGATTTTGATTCCACGCCTCAACCTCACGAAACCGGCATGCTCCGCCTCGACTGCTCCAAAGCGGCGCGCGAACTTGGTTGGACTCCGCGTCTCAACATCAGGCAGGCTCTCTCAAGGACAGCGGAATGGTATCAGGAATTCCTTCACGGAGCTGACATGCTCCGTTTCACAAGCCATCAGATCGATTCGTACCGTGAGATCCGAGGTTCTCTCTCCGGGGTGATGCAGGCACAATGACTGACCAACAACAAGTACTCCGCAACCGGATAGCGGGATTAGTGGCCGAATATCATGCGCTTTCTTCAGGCAAGGCCGCATTTGTGCCGGGAGAAACGCCTGTTCCAGTGTCTGGCCGAGTGTTTGGTGCGGAGGAATTGCAGCATCTTGTCGAGGCTTCTCTTGATTTCTGGCTCACAACGGGACGTTTTGCCGCGCAATTCGAACGCGAGTTCGCGCGCTTTGTCGGCGTTCGCGACGCCCGTCTTGTGAATTCGGGTTCTTCCGCGAACCTGGTTGCGATTTCTGCACTAACATCGCCTTCTCTTGGCGACCGTCGGCTCAAACTCGGCGATGAAGTAATTACCGTAGCGGCCGGATTTCCGACGACGGTCAATCCGATTTTTCAGAATCGGCTTGTTCCAGTTTTTGTCGATGTCGTGCTGCCCACTTATGACATTGACGTGCGTCAACTCGAAGCCGCATTGAGCCCGCGTACGCGCGCCATTTTCCTCGCGCACACTCTTGGAAACCCCTTTGATCTCGACGCCATCGTGCAGTTCGCGAAGCGTCACAATCTCTGGTTCATTGAAGATTGCTGCGACGCGCTCGGTTCCACTTATAAGGGAAAGGCCGTCGGTACATTTGGTGATATCGCGACCGTCAGCTTCTACCCGGCACACCACATCACAATGGGCGAAGGCGGCTGCGTGATGACGCAGCAGCCGGCGCTCACAAAGCTGATCGAGTCCTTTCGCGATTGGGGTAGAGATTGCTGGTGCAATCCTGGTTGCGACAATACATGCGGCAAGCGCTTTGATTGGCAACTCGGTTCATTGCCTCACGGCTACGACCACAAGTACACCTATTCGCACATCGGATACAACCTCAAGCTAACTGACATGCAGGCCGCGGTAGGCGTTGCGCAACTTCGCAGACTTCCGGGCTTCATTGAACAGCGGAAGCAAAACTTCCGGCTTCTCACTCAGAAGCTTTTGGGGCTCGAAGATATCTATATTCTCCCGCAACCCACTCCGGAATCTGACCCAAGCTGGTTCGGATTTCCCATCGCCGTTCGTCCTGAATCCGGCTTGACGCGGACCGCGGTTACCGGCGAACTTGAGCGCCGAAAGATCGGCACGCGTCTTCTCTTCGGCGGAAATCTCACCCGGCAGCCCGCGTACAAAGATTCCGAATACCGAGTCGTTGGCGATCTCAAAAATACGGACTTCGTCATGAACAACGTGTTCTGGGTCGGGGTCTATCCCGGACTTACTGGCGAGATGATCGATTACATCGCGCAATCGCTCCGCGAAGTGGCCGCCTCCGCGAAGCACAACTTGGCTTTGGTGCCTTAGCGGCGTTCCACACAATCACTTGGAAACATTTGGATCTTCCGTCTTCAGCTGATCGATGACGGCGTCCAACGCGGATTCCCACCTCGAAAGCTGGATCCCAAAGCAATCGCGAAGTTTCACATTGGACAAGACTGAATTCTGTGGCCGCTTCGCCGGAGTCGGATACTCGCTCGTTCCAATCGGATTCACAACTGGAGACCTTTCGTGCAGCAGAGATTGCGCGCGTTGAAAGATCGCGTTGGCAAAGCCGCACCATGAGACTGAGCCATCGCATGTCATGTGGTAGATGCCGGCCCAGTGCTCAGAATCCCCGAATTTATCGTCCATTACTCCATCAACAACGGAACGCGTGGCTTTCGCCAATTCAATTGTCGTTGTCGGCGCTCCGATTTGGTCATCGACGATATTCAGTCGATCGCGTTCTCTGCCAAGACGAAGCATAGTGCGCAAAAAATTATTGCCGTGGGCGCCATATACCCAGCTCGTCCGAAAGATAAGGGACTTACCGCCGATTTGCGAGATGGCTTTCTCGCCTGCCAGCTTACTTGCTCCGTAAACACTGAGTGGGTTCGGCGTGTCTGTCTCTTCCCACGCTCCCGCTTTCGACCCGTCGAATACATAATCTGTCGAATAGTGAACCAACAGGGCGCCAAGGCGCATAGCTTCTTCAGCTAGCACCTCGGGGGCGCGCGCGTTCACGGCCATTGCAAGATCGGGCTCCGATTCGGCGCGATCCACAGCCGTATAAGCACCCGCGTTGAGAATGGTATCTGGTTCAGTGTTGCGCACAAACCTGCGCATCTGCTCATGGTCCGTAAGATCTACAGTATCCCGACCGCATGTTAGGATTTCGCCGGCGCCGGAGAAGCTAAGCTGCAACTGACTCCCTAGCTGCCCCGCTGATCCAAAAATGAGCACCCGGGGCCCTGGACTCATGCAAAAACCTCAGCCTCGCGAAAAGGCACCCCGGCTTGATCCTTCGCGGAAACAATCGCTTCTCCCTGGCTAACTGGCCACGGAATCGCTAAATCTGGATCACTCCAAAGGATCGTCCTTTCGCCGGTAGGAGAGTAGTAGTCAGTCACCTTGTAAGCAAAACCAGCAATATCAGTCAACGCAAGAAACCCATGGCCAAATCCGGCGGGAATCCACGCCATCCGCCCGCTCTCGCCATCCAGCTCCACGGCGATATGCTTCCCATAAGTCGTCGAGCTGCGGCGCAGATCCACAATTACATCCAGTACCGTGCCGTGGGTAACTCGAACTAGCTTCCCTTGCGGCTGAGTGACCTGATAGTGAAGACCACGAAGAACATTCTTCTTTGAAAGCGAGAAGTTGTCCTGCACCCACGTCGTTGGCAGTCCTGCTTGCTCCATCCCGCGCAGATTCCATGTCTCCAAAAAGGCTCCGCGATTGTCGCGATAAACATTCGGCGTTAAGATGAGCACACCTGCCAAGAAGGTCTCTTCGGTCTTCATTGGTCGTCCATCTCCAGCAAGTAACTTGGCTCATGCCGTAACGACAATAGGTACTGCCCATAACCACTCTTGAGCACTGGCTGAGCCAACTTCTCAACCTGTTCAAGGCTGATATATCCAAGTCGAAACGCAATTTCCTCCAGGCACGCAATCTTCAACCCCTGTCGTCTTTGGATCGTCTGTATAAAAAGCCCGGCGTCAAAGAGAGAATCGTGAGTACCTGTATCCAACCACGCCATCCCGCGACTCAGCACTTCCACCTTAAGGGAACCCGCCTTCAGATAGAGTCTGTTCAGGTCGGTGATCTCAAGTTCGCCCCGATGACTCGGCTTCAATGAAGAAGCCAACCTCACGACGTCGTTGTCATAGAAATAAAGGCCAGTGACCGCATAGCGCGACTTAGGCGACTCCGGCTTCTCCTCAATGCTAACTGCATGGCCACGTTCGTCAAACTCCACTACGCCATAGCGCTCAGGATCATGCACCGGATAGGCGAAAACAACGGCTCCGTGCCGCACTTTTGAAGCACGCCGCAAATGACCCGAAAGCGAGTGGCCGTAGAAGATGTTGTCGCCGAGAATCAGAGCGCTCGTCTCGTCTCCAATAAACCCGCGCCCGATCAAGAACGCCTGCGCCAAGCCGTCCGGACTTGGTTGAACGGCATAACTCAGATTAATTCCCCACCGAGAGCCATCGCCCAATAACTCCACGAAGCGCGGTGTATCTTGCGGAGTAGAAATAATTAAGATATCGCGCAACCCGGCTAACATCAGTGTGCTAAGCGGATAGTAAATCATCGGTTTGTCATAAACCGGAAGCAGCTGCTTGATGACGGCATTTGTTACTGGATAAAGCCGGGTTCCGGATCCGCCCGCAAGAATAATCCCTTTCATTGGGCAATCCTTTCGTCGTAATTCCGCCGAATCCAGTCCTTGTATGCTCCGGTGCGCACGTTTTCAATCCACCCACCATTTTTTAAATACCAGGCGACCGTCTTTCTTAATCCGCCTTCAAACTCCTCGGCGGGACGCCATCCCAGCTCGCGCTCTATTTTCGTAGCGTCAATCGCATAGCGGCGGTCATGCCCCGGTCTATCGGTGACATATGTGATCAGCTTCCTTCGCGTCCCGATTTCAGAGTTCGGACTCATTTCGTCAACCAGATCGCATATCGCGGTAACTACGTCGATGTTCTTACGTTCACTGTTCCCGCCAATGTTATAGGTCTCTCCCACGCGGCCCCGTTCAAGAACGCAACGAATCGCCGCGCAATGATCCCCCACAAACAGCCAATCGCGCACATTTCGGCCATCGCCGTAGACGGGCAGAGGCTTACCCTCAAGCGCGTTCAGAATCATGAGAGGAATTAGTTTTTCGGGGAACTGATACGGACCATAGTTATTCGAGCAGTTAGTTGTGAGCACCGGCAAGCCGTATGTATGGTGATACGCTCGCACCAGGTGATCCGAGGCAGCCTTCGATGCAGCATAGGGGCTGTTTGGCGCGTAGGCCGTGATCTCCGAGAATGGTGGATCATCCGGTCCAAGAGTTCCATAAACTTCGTCCGTCGATACGTGCAAAAAGCGGAATGCCTGTCGACCCGTTGAATCGAGCTGTAACCAATATGTTTTCGCTTGCTCCAGCAAGTTGAGCGTGCCCTGCACATTGGTGCGGATGAATGCACCAGGATCGGCAATCGAGCGGTCCACGTGACTTTCCGCGGCAAAATGGACGATCGCCCGCGGCCGATGCTCGCGCAAAAGCGAGGCCATGTGTTCGGCATCGCAGATATCTCCGCGCACCAACTGATGCCTTCGGTCACTCTTTAGAGGTTCAAGGTTCTCTGCGTTCCCGGCATAGGTGAGCGCATCGAGATTCACCAGCGCCGTGGCCGCGTTCTTGAACCACTGCAGCACAAAGTTCGAGCCAATAAAGCCCGCGCCGCCAGTCACTACGATGGTCTCGCTTATGTCCATCCCTTTTTAGGAGTTCCTTTGAGAGGAAGGATTAGGATAAGTGCCGCTTTGCTCGTTGCCGCATAGGAGCAACGCAGGACGCTTGCAGAAACGGTTCATGCCGTTATTCATTCGTTGCGTGCCCGCGCAAGTCACTGGAAGAAGTCTAACATCGGGTGCCGAGAAGCCATAAAAGCCGAAGATTGGACGCGAGGACTCCCGGACCGGGAAAAAAATCCGTTGCGCTCCGGCGTGCGCCCGGCCATGGAGGGCTCCTTATGCCATCTGTACGAAATATTGAAGCTTCTCCAGCAAACCATCTCGTAGGGTGTGCAGCTCGGTCAACCCGGTGAATGCCGCCGCCCCCTCGCTTTCGATTTTCAAGTCGAGGATCCCGTTCGCATGCGCATGAAGCTTCTGGTGCAAAGCATCGATCGCCTGAAAGCCAGTGCGCTCGCCGCGACCAGCCGATGCCTCGGCATCCAACCATGAGCCGAATCGGCACAGATGGTGGTCTATGCGCGGCGCCGCCAGCCGATCTCCATGAAGGAACTCCTCGATTTCCGCAACCCACGCGCGATGCTCGACAGTCGCGTAGAGAATCGGCCAGTTCACCGGATCGACCGGGGGTACGTTGGCCCAGCGCGGGTCGGGGCGCCAACCCGCCGCCCAATTTGCAAGCTCACTTCCGGGCATCGGGCGGGCGATACCAAATCCTTGGGCAACGGGGCATCCAAGCCGCAGCAGCATTAAACCATGGTCGACCGTCTCCACTCCTTCGGCGACAGCTTGACGCCGAAATGCGTTAGCGAGCACCAGAACGCCCTCCAGAATCGTCAGGTCCTCCGGATCGCTGAGCATATCGTGCACAAAGCTCTGATCTATTTTCAGAACATCGACAGGCAATCGCTTTAAATACGACAGGGAAGAATAACCTGTCCCAAAGTCATCCAATGCAAAGGAAACTCCGAGCTCGCTGCAAGCGCGAATCACCTCTGAAGCCTGGGCCACGTCCTGAAACGCGCTGCTTTCGAGAACCTCCAGTTCCAACTTCGACGGCTTGACGCCAGGGTGCCGAGCCAATAACTCTTTCAACCGATCGACAAACCGAGGCTCCTGCAAGTGCAGCGCGTCAACATTCACGCTGACAGGTATGTCCAGACCCTCGTCGCGCCAATGCTCCAAATGCGACAACGCGTTGCTGATTACCCATTCACCCAGTTCCACCACCAGCAGATTACCCTCCACAACCGGCAGAAAGTGTTGCGGCAAAAGCAGGCCAAGCTCAGGGTGCCGCCAGCGTATCAGCGCTTCGGCGCTCAGAACCGTACCGGTGCACATGTTGACCCTCGGCTGGAAATACAGCTCGAACTCATGGGCCTGCATGGCTTGCCGAATGCGCTGCAGGTCTTCGTGACGGCCACGCATGCTGCGATCCAGCGTCGGATCGAAGATGTGGTAGCGTGACCTGCCGGCCAGTTTCGCAAAATACATAGCCTGGTCGGCCTGACGAAGCAATTGGTCCGGCTCCACATCTTCCGTCTGCGGGTAGAAAGTGACTCCGATACTCGCCGACACCTGAAGCCTCAGGTCGCCCAATTGCACCGGTTCCGCCACCGCATCCCGAAGCCGCCCAATCAGGGCAAGGCTCTCCTCAATGTTCCCAACCTCCAACAGAACAACGACAAACTCGTCGCCACCGGCCCGGGCAAGCGTATCTCCTTCGCGCAGCGCAGCATTCAATCGGTTGGTGATTGCCGTCAAAAGCTCGTCGCCCGTCTTGCGTCCATAATGGTCATTCACCGCATGGAAATCATCCAGGTCAAGGTAGGCAATCGCAACGATACTTCCGAGACGGCGGGACTGTGCCATCGCCTGTCGCAGGCGGTCGGCAAGCAAAGTCCGGTTCGGCAGCCCCGTCAACAAATCGAAATGCGCAATATGCTTGAGCTGCCTCTCAGTCTCCTTGATGAGCGTCAGATCCGAGAACATCGCCACATATTGCTTCGTGGGACCCGTCACATCCGGAACTGCGCTGATCGTCAGCATTTCTGCAAAGATCTGGCCGTTCTTTGCTCGATTCCAGATTTCCCCTGACCAGCGACCTTTCTCCTTCAGGTCTCTCCACATCGCCGCATAGAACTCTCTCGTCTGCCGCCCCGAGCTGAGTATGCGCGGATTCTGTCCCAGGGCCTCTTCCCGTGTGTACCCGGTAATCCGGGTGAATGCGTTATTTACGTCGAGGATTACCGCTTCCGCATCCGTGATCACAATGCCCTCGGATGCATGCGTAAAGACGTTCGCAGCCAGTTGAAGACGATCTTCGCTTGCCTTCAGCGCAGTGATGTCTTCGGTAAACAGCACAATCCCGCCGATCGTCCCATCCGCCCTCCGCCAGGGAACAAGTTCCCACCGCAGCCAGCACTTCGAGCCGTCGGCCCGCTCAAAATGGTCTTCCTCTTCGCGAAGACTTTCGCCGGCAATTCCGCGCCGGTGTATCTCCTTCCAACGTTCCGGTAACTCCTGAAAAACGTCATAGTGGGAACGGCCGAGGATTTCCTTGCCCACAAGAGAGTAGCTCTCCAGCCAGCGGCGACTCGCAGCCAGATAGCGCATCTCGCGATCGAACATAGCAATGGCGGCCGGAGCATGTTCAATGAAGAGCTGTAGCAGTTCCCGGCTCTCCCGCAGAGATGCTTCAGATTGTTTGCGCGTCGTAATATCCTGGATCGTTCCGCGAAGCGCGACGGGCGTTCCCTGCGGGTCCCTCTCCAGCTTTCCCACCGAATGCACCCAGCGCACCGCGTGGTCGTTAGGCCTCACGATCCTGTACTCTTTCCCGAAGTCCATGGACCTTCCTAGAACCTCATTCGCCAGCAGCGAAGCCATCATCGTTCTGTCATTATGATGAACAAGCGCTCTCCAACCTTCCAATGTGCGCCCGTACGACGCGTCGATCCCGAGGATTTCGTCCAGCATCGCAGAGCTCGACCAGACCCCGCTTACTAGGTCGAGCACGTAGCTGCCAATGCCTGCAATTCTTTGCGCCTCTTTTAGGGACTCTTCGCTCTCCCTCAGTGCGCGCTCCGCCTCCTTTGTCGCGGTAATATCCTCTGAAAGCAGCACAATCCCGCCAACGGCCCCATGGCCGGTCCACCACGGCCGCACCATTCTCCGCACCCACCGTTCACTCCCGTCTTCTCTCTGGTAGTGATCCTCATTAAATGAAACTGTTTCGCCGTCCATGGCACGGCGATGTTCCTCTTTCCACCGGTCGGGAATCCTATAGCCCAGTTCATAGTGGGACTTCCCAGCGAGATCCCATTCTTTGACCCCCATGTCTTCAATCCAGCGCCGGCTGGCGCTGATGTACCGCATCTCGCGATCGAACATCGCCAGCCCGGTAGGAGCGTCCTGAATGAAGAGCTCGAGCAATCCGGTGCTCTTGCGCACCTCGCCTTCAACCAGCTTTCGCTCGCTGATGTCTTCGATCGTCCCGCGCAGCGTGTGTGGTCTTCCCTGCGCGTCCAATTCGAGCCGGCCCCTAACGCGCGCCCATCGCAATTTCTTGTCTGTCTGGCGCAGAAAACGTATCTCGTCGTCCAGCATCTTCCTTTTGTCCAGGTCGGTATCTCCGTAGAGCTTCACCAATCTAGTCAGATCCTCCGGAAGAATCAGGTCGCTCCAGAGAGCCGCTGCGCGTTCACATCCTTTCTCGAGCCCAAGAATCTCGTAGAGTACCTCGGAAGCTGTCCATGTCTTCTCATCAATGTCGAGAATGAAACTGCCCACCCCCGCAATTCGTTGTGCTTCCTTGAGGGATTCTTCATTGGCACGCAGGGCCTGCTCCGCCAACACTCGTTCCGTCGTCACGGCGACGATCGTAAACACCCCGATGATCTGCCCTTCCCGATTGCGCACCGGGAACTTCCTGTGGTCGAGACGTTCCTTCCTCCCCTGCACTGTTTCTTGCAATACATACTCGACGGGCCTCCCGGCCAATACCTGCTCTTCGAATTCGTAGGATTGGTCGGCATATTCCTCCGGAAACAGGTCGTAGTCGGTCAGCCCGATTAGGTCGCGAGGCTCTTGAGAGGGATTGGAAAACATCCTGCGGAGATTTCCGTTGGCCAGCGTGATGACGTGATTCCGGTCCTTGAGATACGCGCATTCATCCACGCATTCCATCACTGCCATCAAATCGACCGACGACCCGCGGTTGGCATCCTCCTGCTTCGTGCTGGCCCCGCCGCGCAGATCGAGATTCAGAATTGCGAATCCCTCCGCGGTCTTCTCAAGTTCATAGCGCCAGCGCATGCACCGGATCCGCCCGTCGGCATGCCGGACTCGGACATTCAATTCGCCCGAATCCTCCGGGGCTGAGGATGAAAACAGCTTCCGCACCGCTGCGGCGTCATTGGGGTGAACCAGTTCCTCCAATGAAATTGCAGATGAGAGAAAT
>Ga0181520_10008860_pt1 | contig 14127 bp, 12 predicted proteins | sample PEATcosm2014_Bin_29_FD_132451 | JGI IMG/M metagenome (GOLD analysis project Ga0181520, IMG submission 132451) | Peatland microbial communities from MTU Mesocosm Facility, Houghton, MI, USA - PEATcosm2014_Bin02_30_metaG | ecosystem: Environmental > Terrestrial > Soil > Wetlands > Peat | place... | reverse complement strand
TGGGGTCAAACTTCTTTGGGGGGCAGTTCCACGACTTCAAACCAATAGCGGCCGAGGACTTTGACGAGTTCCACGAGGGATTTGAAGGTGACCGGCTTGGTGACGTAGGAATTCACGCCGAGGTCATAGCTGCGGATGATGTCTTCCTCGGCTTTGGAGGTGGTGAGAATGACGATGGGGATGCGGCGCAGGGAGGGGTCGGCCTTGATTTCCTTGAGGGCTTCGCGGCCGTCTTTGCGGGGCATGTTCAAGTCGAGGAGGATGAGTCCGGGGAGGGCCTCCTCGCGCAATTGCTGATATTGGCCGCGGCGATGGAGGTAGTCCATCAACTGTTCGCCGTCTTCGACGCAATGGAGCTGATTGACAAGGCGGTTTTCGGAGAAGGCCTCTTCGGTTAACTGACGGTCATCGGGATCATCGTCTGCGAGTACAATGGTAATCATGTTTCCTGGCGTTTTCATGGTTTTGTATTGGTTTGAATTTCCGCGCTGCGCGGGCGGGCGGTGGGGAGCGTGACGATGAAGGTGGCGCCCTGGCCGGGCTGGCTGTGGGCGGTGACATCGCCGCCGTGATGGAGGGCGATTTTGCGGACGATGGCGAGGCCCATGCCGGTGCCTTCGTATTCGTTACGGGAGTGGAGGCGCTGGAAGACGTTGAAAATCCGGTCGAGGTACTTTTCGTCGAAGCCGATGCCGTTGTCGCTGACGGAGAGTTCCCAGAATTCGCGGCCGGCGTCCTTGACGATTTTGCGGGCGGAGACTTTGACGAGGGGGGCCTCGCCGGGGCGGCGGAACTTGAGGGCGTTGCCGATGAGGTTTTGGAGCAACTGGCGCATTTGGAGGCCGTCGGCCTCGAGAACGGGGAGGTCGGCGACTTCGACGCGGCCGTGAACCTGTTCGATGCGGCTTTCGAGGTCTTCGAGGACTTCGCGGGCGATTTCGGCGAGGTTAACGGAGGTGAAGGGATGGGCCTTGGTGGTGAGGCGGGAGAAGGCCAGGAGGTCGCTGATGAGGGTCTGCATGCGGGCGGCGGCCTTTTGCATGCGCTCGATGTAATCGCGGGGTTCCGGGGGGAAGGTGTCGCCGCATTTTTCCTTGAGGCGTTCGCCGAAGACGACGATTTTGCGGAGGGGTTCCTGCAAGTCGTGGGAGGCGACGTAGGCGAAGTCCTGCAATTCGCGGTTGCTCTGTTCGAGCTGGGTGGTGAACTCGCGGAGCTTTTCCTCGCTTTGGCGCAAGGCTTCCTGGGTGAGCTTCAGGGCGTGGATGTCGCGCGTGATGCCGACGGTGCCGAGGATGCGGCCGTCCTTGCCGCGCCAGAGAACCTTGCTGGAGAGGGACCAGAGTTTCTCGCCACTGGGGTCGGAGGGACGGGCCTTGTATTGTTCCTGATTGATGACGGACTCGCCGGTGGCGATGATTTTCTGTTCATCGGCGAAGAACTGCTGGGCGAGGTCGCGGGGAAAGAAGTCGAAATCGCTCTTGCCGCGCATGGCGGAAGCGGAAGCGGCGCCGAGGTCGTTGGCATGGGCGGGATTGTTCCAGAGGAAGCGGCCCTGGCGGTCCTTGGCGTAGATATAGTCCGGCAGGGCGTCAATGATGGTGCGGAGCATGTCCCGCTCCTGGTCGAGGCAGGCGTTGGCGGCGAGGAGGCGGTTGATTTCGGGGGCGGTCTGGCGCTGGCGGAACTTGGCGCCGAGGATGGCGCCGAGGACGGCCAGGCAGAAGCCAAGCAGGATGGAAACGTTGAGTTGGGCATTGGCGGAGTTGAGTCCGGCTGCCCGGGAACAGGTAAGGCAGGTCCAGTCGAGGAGGATCACCAGGATGGCCAGCAGTCCCAGCAGGAGCCATTGGAAAAGGCTGGAGCGGGGAGGGGCGGGGTTGGGCCGTGAAAACATGAGATCTGTCCCCTGGCCGTCTTTGGAAGGATCCTGACGGCCCGGCATTACAAGCTCCGGCAATTGAGTTCCCGTATTCATGATTATGATTCCATGCCGGTGAGACATTGGCATGGAGACAAGCTCCCAGCGAAAGCAGGTTAAGTGCCGGTGGCGATGTGCTTAATAAACCTTATTCAGAACCTGCTTACTATGGGTGTATGGCAGGCTTAAAACAGGACAGTTGTGTCTTAATGAAATACAGACGAATTGAGGGCCGACGAGTTAAGAATTGGTGTGGCATGAGCTTGTGAAATTTGAGGGGGCGGGGCCATCCGGAATCCGGTATGAACGGAACGGGAACCGGCGAGCAGAGAATAATTCAAATAATTCATGATCCGGGGAGTCTCGAAAACGAGAATGGGACATTTGAGGGTGGTTCTCGCTGTTTTCGGGGTAATAGAAGATGTGGGGGGGCGAGCTGCGGGCCAGTGGTATCAGAGTTATGGCGATGGCGGGTGGGGGCGGCGGGCGGAGATGGCGGAGCGGTATTCCATGAGGAGTTTGTCCGCGGGAAAGATGCGTTTGCCAAGCGATTCTTTGTCTAGGCGTTGGGCGGATTCCAGTTTGATGATGATGCGGCCGATTTCGCGGTAGGCGGCGCCAGAATCCATGTCCGGGGGGAAGGCGGCGGCATGGTTGACGACGGTGGCAACGAGGTCGGGGTCGAACTTGAAGTTGGCGCCGGTCTCCTCGTAGGTCCAGTTTTTGGTGGTCATGTTGTGGAAGTAAACGGAAGTGCGCCAACGCCTTAACTTGCCGGGAAGGGGTTTAAAGGTGCCGAGGCCAAGGCCGGGGGAGGAGACTTCCTCGACGTCGAAGTGGATTCGGCGCTCGCCCGGTTGGTGGTGGAGGTTGATCACGCGGACGCGGAGGACGCCCCAATCTTGATAAATGGCTTCGGCGCCTTCGTAGATGGCCAAGACTTGGGGGATGATCGGCAGTTCGTCGGGTGCCGGAGGCAGAAATAAAAGTTCCTTGCGACGCTCAAAGTAGCGGCGCTCCGCGGCTGAGAACTCGACTCTGTATGATGAATTCACGCCTGCCCTTATCTTCAATAGTTCTGCCTAACGGAAAGGAAGAGGAACCATTGTTACATTGAAACATAACGACAATCCTATGAAAGCCAAGAACGAAGTTTTTAGCGTTGGATGGCGTTGGGCCGGATGGGCTTGCGTGCTCCTTCGCTTAAGCCGTGGAGGACAGGCTAGGCTATGAGGTAGTAGGGGGGGATGATTTTGTGGGCGCGGGCGCGGGTCTGGAGGGTGAGGTCGGAATTGCGGCCGTCCACGTGGTCGTAATGGCGGGTGGCGTCGTCGAAGGTGCGGCCGCCAGTCATGTGGCGGCGGATGACGGCCTGGCGGGTGCGGTCCTTGTCGGAATCTATGAAGTAGCAGAAATCCAGGAGGGGGCGGACGTGGTCCCAGCCGGCCTGGTCGAAGAGCAGCCAGAGTCCCTCGACGAGGAGGAGGGTGGCCGGGGATGTGACGGGGATGCTGTCAGGAACGGGGTCGTGGAGTTTGCGGGAATAGGCGGGGAAGGCCAGGTTTTGGCCGGCGGCGAAGGTTTGGAGGTCTTGGACAAGGGCGGCGACGTGGTAGGTGTCGAAGCGGCCCTTGACCTGTTTGAGGGGGGCGCCGTCGGCGAAGTGGGAGAGGAGGAAGGAGTTGGGGTAGTGGTAGGCGTCAATGGTGATGACGGCGAGGTTAAAGGGGAGGCGGGCCTGTTTGGCGAGTTCCTGAAAGAGGACGGTGACAACGGATTTGCCGGCGCCGGTGGGGCCGGCGAAGCCGATGACGGCGCGGGATTTTTTGGCGGCGTGGTAGATGCCGACGGTTTCCCAGAACAGATCGCGATAAAACGTCTTTTGCCCGGGGGTAAAGCCGGAGATGTCTATGGTCTGCCCGGTGACGGTCAGGGTGGCCGGGAAAACGAGCTCAGGAGTCTGCACGGGGGGAGTTTAAACGCGAGCGCGGCGGACGACACGGAATTTTGAGGGGTGGGGGAACAAATGGACTGCAAATCAGGCGACGAGGCGATAGCATGACGTTTTCGGTGGAAACAATTTTATGTGGCGAATTATTCTCTCATTGATGCTCGCGGGCGGCGGGTTGCCGTTTGGTGCGCGGGCGGAACAGACCAACGACGTGATCGCGCAGGCGACGGCGGCGATGCAGGCGGCCGAGCCGCGGGCGCAGGCGGATCCGGCGCGGCCGATCTTTCACGTCTGTTCGCCGGCGCAATGGATGAATGACCCGAACGGGCCGATTTTTTACCGGGGATGGTATCACTTGTTTTATCAACTGACGCCGTTCAGCGATCAGAGCGGGGTGAAATACTGGGGGCACGTGCGGAGCCGGGATTTGGCGAAGTGGGAGACACTGCCCATCGCCTTGGGGCCGAGCGTGGAACGCGGCGAGGCGTCGGTGTGGTCGGGGTGCTGCACGATCAACGGGGAAGGGAAGCCGATGGCGTTTTACACGAGCATCGGGGAGGCGAAATCACCTTTCGATCAAGCGGAGCAATGGGCGGCGATCGGCGGGGATGATTTGGTGAGCTGGCAGAAGGTGGCGGCGAATCCGGTGCTGGGGGACGCGGTGAACGCGGGGACGAAGATTTATGACTGGCGCGATCCGTTTATTTTTCACGAGCGGGGCAGGACGTTTCTGGTGGACGGCGGGCACCTGGCGAAGGCCGGGGACGCGGCGGTGAACATTTACGAGGCGCAAAACCCGGGCCTGACGGAGTGGAAATATCGCGGCGTGTTGTTTCACGTGCCGGATGCGCCGACGGCGGAGTGTCCGAATTTTTTCAAACTGGGGAACGAATGGGTGCTGCTGGTGTCGCCGTATGGGAAGGTGAAATATTTTGTGGGGCAGTTTGATCCGGGGACATGCCGGTTTCAGGCGCGGACGAACGGCTTATTGGATTATGGCTCGAGTTTTTACGCGCCGAACACGATGCAGGTGCCGGACGGGCGCCGGGTGGTTTGGGGCTGGGTGAACGGTTTTCCGGGCGGGCGCGGCTGGAACGGGTGCCTGTCGCTGCCGCGTTTGTTGAGCTGGTCGCGGGACGGGCAATTGCAGCAGGAGCCGGCGCCGGCGCTGGTGAAACTGCGGGGCCAGGGGGTGGAATGGCGGAACGTGCGGCTGGCAGAGGACAGCCGGACGTGGGTGTTGCCGGCGACCAACACGCTGGAAATCGGAGCGCGAATCACCTGGCAGGGGGCGAAGCGGATCGAACTGTGGATCGGGAGCGGGGATAATGATCCGGCGCCGGTGGTGGTGAGTCTGGACGGCAAGGAGCTGGACGTGTTGGGGGCGAAGGCGCCATTGGCGCTGGGGCCGGGCCAACGGGACGTGAGCCTGCGAATCTTTGTGGATCGGTCGGTGCTGGAGGTCAGCGCGAATGAGTCGGTGTGGATCACCAAGGTGATACACACGGCAGGGACGAAGCCGGAGTTGAAAATCGCGGCGGTGGGGGGCGCGGCGAACGTGAGCCGGATTTGGGCGTGGCCGATGAAGAGCATTTGGTAGGCGGAAGGTTTTCTAGAAACATTTTGGGCTCAGGTTGCGTCCAGTTCTGTGACAGTATCTTGGGACTGCCGTGAATCAACCGATGGCTCCGAATTCAGCCGCTTTGCCAATCCGCCCGCAACCGACGGAGGGGGAGTTGTCGTGTCTGGCGGTGTTGCGGGGGGCGGAGCGTCCGGATTTGCTGCGGGAGGAATCGCTGGGGATGATTTTGTCGGCAACGGCGGGGCGGAATCCAGGGAAGGCCGCGCTGATTTGGGGCGGTCGGACGGTGAGCTATGGCGAGTTGGATGAGCTGAGCGGGAGAATTGGCGGGGCGCTGGCGCGGCGGGGGGCGGTGCCGGGGCTGGTGGTGGGGTTGTGGCTGCCGCGCGGGGCGGATTTGCTGGTGGCGCAGGCGGGCATCACGAAGAGCGGGGCGGCGTGGCTGCCATTTGATGCGGAAGCGCCGCGGGAGCGGGTGGCGCTGTGTCTGCGATCGGCCAAGGCGATCGGGCTGGTGACGTGCCGGGAATGGCTGCCGCGATTGAAGGATTTGGCGGTGCCGGTGTGGGCGGTGGAGGATTTACTGGCGGAGGAGAAATCGAGTGCGATTTGGTCGGCGGCGCGGGCGGCGGACCCGGCGTATGTGATTTACACCTCCGGTTCGACGGGTGAGCCGAAGGGGATCGTGATCAGCCACGGGAGCATTTGCCATTTTTTACGCGCGGAGAACGAGCTGTTGGGGGTGCGGGAGGGGGACCGCGTGTACCAGGGATTTTCCGTGGCGTTCGACATGTCGTTCGAGGAGATCTGGATTTCCTACTTGGTGGGGGCGACGCTGTGGCTGGCGCCGGCGTGGCTGGTGGGGGATCCGGAAGCGCTTGGGCAAGTGCTGAAGCGGGAGGGAATCACGGTGCTGCACGCAGTGCCGACGCTGATGAACCTGCTGGCGGAGCCGCCGCCGACGGTGCGCTTGATCAACTTGGGGGGCGAAGCGTGTCCGGCGGCATTGGCCGAGCGGCTGGCGCGGCCGGGCCGGCGGGTGTTCAACACGTATGGTCCCACGGAGACGGCGGTATCGGCGAGCCTGGCGGAATTGCAGGCGGGCGAGCCGGTGACGATCGGGCGGCCGCTGCCAAATTACGGGCTGCTGGTGGTGGATGAGCAGCGGCGTCCGATGCGAGCCGGGGAGGTGGGCGAGCTTTGCATCTTCGGTCCGGGGCTGGCAACGGGCTATTTGGACCGGGCGGATTTGACGGCGGGGAAATTCGTGGCGAACCCGGTGGCGACGAACCTATTTGACCGGAAGATGTATTTGACGGGCGACTTGGCACGGATGGAAGCGGGGGGGCCGGTGCATTGCCTGGGGCGGGCGGACAGCCAGGTGAAGATCCGCGGGTTCCGGGTGGAACTGGAGGAAATTGCGGCGGTGTTGGGAGAGCAGCCGGGAGTGGGGGCGGCGGCGGTGGTGCTGCGGCAGATGGCGAACTTGGACCAGTTGGTGGGTTTCGTGGTGCCGGCAAAGGACGGCAAGCTGAACCCGGCGGAATGGCGGCCGGCGCTGGCGGCGCGGCTGCCGGCGTACATGGTGCCGGCGCATTTCGAGATCGTGACGGTGCTGCCGCGGCTGGCGTCGGGAAAGGTTGACCAGAAGGCGCTGCGGGCGGCGCCGCTGACGACGGGCGCGGCGGCGGGCGGCGCGAAATGCGAACCGCGCACGGAGGAGGAGGCGGCGCTATTCGCGGCGTTGGCGGAGCTTTTTCCCGGGCACGAATTGGCGGCGGAGATGGATTTTTTCGACGACCTGGGGGGGCATTCCCTGCTGGTGGCGCGGCTGGTGTCCAAGTTGCGGCGCGACGCGCGCTACGCGGGGTTGAGCGTGCAGGAGATTTACCGCGAGCGGCGGCTGGGGGAGATTGCGCGGGCGATGGCGCGCGAGCGGGAACGGGAGCGGCCGGCGGGGGCGGAGGCGCGGCGGGCCACGCCGACGCACCGGTTCGTGCTGTGCGCGCTGGCGCAGGGGCTGATCCTCCCGCTGTTTGTGCTGTTGCACATGGCGGACTGGCTGGCGCCATTTTTCGTGTACCAGTATTTCACGGGAGACCCGGGAGATAGCATCTTGCTGGCGGTGGCGTACTCGCTGGGGGTGTTCGTGCTGGCGCGGTTTGTGAATTTTGCGATTGCGATCGGGGGCAAGCGGGTGCTGGGCGGGCGGCTGGCGGCGGGGCGGTATCCACTGTGGGGTGCGGTGTATTTTCGGTGGTGGCTGGGGAACAAGTTTTGCGAACTGCCGGATGTGTTCCTGCTGGCGGGGACGCCGTGGATGCCGTGGTATCTGCGCGCGCTGGGGGCGCGCGTGGGGCGGGACGTGATGGCGGACATGATCACGCTGGCGGCGCCGGAATTACTGACGGTGGAGGACGGGGTGAGCCTCGGGACGTTTGTAAACATTGAGAATGCGCGGGTGGAGCGGGGCGAATTGGTGGTCGGGGCGGTGCGGCTCGGGCGCGAGGCGGTGGTGGATTCGTACGCGGTGCTGGAGGAGGACACGGAACTGGGGGAGCTGGCGCGGCTGGGCGGGCAGTCGGCGCTGGGGGCGGGGCGGAAGATTCCGGCGGGGGAAATCTGGGAGGGGGCGCCGGCGCGGCGGACGAGCGAAGTGGCGGAGGAACTGCCGCCGCGGCCGGAGGCATCGGTGGTGCGGCGGGCGGTGCTGGCATTTTTGTTTGCGGTGTCGGCGATCGTGGTGTCGGTGCTGTTTTTTGTGCCGACGTTTCCGGCGTTCATGCTGATTGACTGGGTGGACGCGAACACGGTGAACGTTTTTGAATCGGGCCTGAGTGCGCCGCTGGCGTTCGGCTTCTTTTTCCTGCTGGCGATTCCGGCCAGCGCGCTGCTCCTGGGGGTGACGATGCTGGTGACGGCCGGGTTGCGCCGGCTGCTGCCGCGGCAAACGGCGGGGACGACGCCGATTGACTCGTTCACCTACTGGCACAAGCGGACCGTGAGCATGGTGCTGGATTGCAGCCTGCGGGAATTGCACGGGCTGTACGCGTCGGTGTACGCGCCGCTGTGGCTGCGGGCGCTGGGGATGAAGGTGGGGCGGCACGCGGAGGTTTCGACGGCGGAGGGGATGGTGCCGGAGCTGTTGCAACTGGGCGACGACAGTTTCATTGCGGACGGGGCGATGCTGGGGGACGAGGAGATGCGGGGGGGCTGGATGATTTTAAAGCCGACGCGCATCGGGAACCGGTCGTTCATCGGGAATGGGGCGTATGTGCCGGACGGGACGGTGGTGCCGGACGACGTGCTGATCGGGGTGCAGACGCGGACGCCGAAGAACGCGGCGCTCAAGCCGGGGCAGACGTGGATGGGGTCGCCGGCGCTGCTGCTGCCGGCGCGGGAGACGTCGGGGGGATTTCCGGAGCGGCTGACGTTCCGGCCGTCGGTGCCGCGGCGGCTGGGGCGGGGATTGGTGGAGGGGTTGCGGATCGTGCTGCCACTGGCGCTGATCATTGCGAGCGGGTATCTGATTGTGGTGTTGATATTGCCGCTGGCGGCGGCGAACGGGTGGGGGTTGCGGGTGGCGAACGCGCTGGCGCTGGCGGGGTGCGTGTACGGGGTGGGGATGTATTTGATCGTGGTGGCGCTGAAATGGATCCTGGTGCGGCGGTACCGGCCGCGCGCAGCGCCGATGTGGACGCCGTTTGTGTGGATCAGCGAAGCGGTGACGAACTTGTACGAGTCGCTGGCGGTGCCGAATTTCCTGGATTTGCTGCGGGGCACGCCGATGTTGCCGTGGGCGCTGCGGCTGCTGGGGGCGCGCGTGGGGCAGCGGGTTTATCTGAACACGACCGACCTGACGGAATTCGACTGCGTGCGGATTGGCGACGAGGCGGAGCTCAACGCGTGGTGCGGGCCGCAGACGCATTTGTTCGAGGACCGCGTGATGAAGATCGGGCGGGTGGACATAGGGAACCGGGTGACGGTGGGGGTGCGGAGCACGATTCTTTACGACACGCAAGTGGGCGACGACGTGCGGCTGGGTCCGTTGACCCTGGTGGCCAAGGGGGAGCGCCTGCCCGCCGCGACGCGGTGGGAGGGATCGCCCGCGACGACGGCGGAGCCGTGACGGGCGGCGTCAATGGCCCAGCGCGGGCGCGGGCGGCCGGAATTCCGGGCGGGGACGGACCGCAGGCGCGGGTTCGCGCCGCGGGCGGCTGCCCGGCAAATCCAAGGGCAGCCTCGCTTCTTCAAAAAACAGACTCTCGGAAATCAGCAGCATTTGTCTGATGCCCTTGGGCAGCGCTTGAAAGCCAGGATAGGTGGCGGTGATCGAATTCATAGTCTGGTCAACAACATCCTTTCAGTTCTATAAGACACCGAAGGCGGGCAAATGGTTAAAGTTTTTTTGCAGATTTCATGATTTTAACACGTTTGTGACATTGAAAAATTAATCCGGCTTTTTTTGCAAGGCGGGCCGGGGCCATCGGTAAGGATATTTAAGGTGTGAAAGCATGAAAGCGATGACGATATTGGCGCACAGTGCGCCGCCGGTGCATGTGGGCTGGCTGTGGGCGTTCGGAGCCTTGGTGTTGTTGATCTTGTTCGTGATGCTGGTGGCCAGCGACGACTCGAATCATTGACGGCGCAGCGCTGCTGGAGTCGTAACGGGCGGCGGGATTGCCGGAAGCGACGTTTTGAGGAGTGGAATTCAAGTGGAAAAAGCAGCGCGCGGGGAAGGGGGGGGGCGCGGCAGCCCAAGCACCGCCCGGCGGGTGGTTCGGCCGGAACGGCGAAAATACATTGCACGTTAATAGATAATATGCTATCTATATGGTGTGCAACTAAAACGCAACCCCCGCGCGGAATTTGCCCGCGCAGTTATCAGTGTCGGGCGCATTTGGCGCCGCATTGTTGATCAGGCGCTGGCTGAGTCCGGCCTTTCGCAGGCGATGGCCCTGCCGCTGCTGGTCTTGTCGCGGGGCGATCATGTGCGCCAGGGGATGATCGCTGAAGAACTCGGCTTGGAAGGGCCCTCCCTGGTCCGGGTCATTGATTTTCTGGTGGCGGAAAAACTCGTGACGCGCAAGGAGGATGCGACCGACCGGCGCGCGAAGATTCTATCGCTGACGGAAAAAGGCCGCCAGCGGGCGTTGGAAATCGAGCAGGTGGTGGATGGCTTGCGCGAGAAATTTCTCGCCGGGGTCCGTGAGTCCCAACTGATCGCGACCGTGCAAGTGCTGGACGCGGTGGAAAGCACGCTGTTGGACATGGAACCGGGAGGCCGGCGAAGTGAATAAATCCGTTTTCGCGCACATTGGCTGGAGGGAAGTGGTTTTTTCCGTGAAAACATTTTTCGCGGCGATGCTGGCCTTGGGCATCGCCTTCGGGTTTGGTTTCTCCAATCCCTACTGGGCGCTGGCCACGGTTTATATCGTGTCGCAACCGCTGTCGGGTGCGGTGGCTTCCAAGGCGCTCTATCGCGTGGGCGGCACTTTTCTGGGGGCGCTCGCGACGCTCGTGCTGGTGCCCAATTTGGTGAACGCGCCGGCGCTGCTTTGCGTGGCCCTGGCCGCGTGGGTGGGGTTTTGCCTTTTCGTCAGCCTGCTGGACCGGACGCCGCGCTCGTATTTGTTTATGCTCGCCGGTTACACGGCGGCGATCATTGGTTTTGCCAGCGTCAATGATCCGGGGTCCACTTTTGACACCGCCGTCGCCCGCGTCCAGGAAATCACCCTTGGCATCATCTGCGCCGCCGTGGTGAACCGGGTGATTTTTCCCCGGCACGTCGCCCCGGTGCTGACGGAGCGGATTGCAACCTGGCTCGGCGACGCCGGCCGCTGGGCGCAGACGGTCCTTTCCGGCCAGGCGCAGCACAAAAAATCGCGGGCCGAAGCGCGGCGGATGGCGGCGGATACCGTCGGTCTGGTGGCCTTGACCTCGTATCTGCCTTACGACACCTCGTCGCTCACCCAAGCGCGCGGGCAGATGAACATTCTGGAACAGCACATGACGGCCCTGATCCCGCTGCTCTCGGCCGTGGGCGACCGCATCCATGCGTTGCAGCAGGACGCGAACGAATTGTCCGCCCCGACGCGCTCCCTGCTGTTGGGAATTTCCGATTGGATTGCCGCCGGACGCGACGCCGACGAAGACCGGGCGGAAGCATTGCGGCGGCAGATTGGTTGCCTTGAAAAAGAGGTCGAACGCCGATCCGACTGGCGCAGTCTGTTGGAATTCAATCTATACGCGCGGCTCTACGATCTCGTGGACGTGTGGGAGGATTGTTTGACGCTGCGCAACGACATTGCCACCGGCAACGACCGCATCCCCGGCCATCTGGCCGCCGCTGCCAAGTTCGCGGGCGACCCGGTGCTGCATCTGGACACCAGCCGGGCCTGGATTTCCGGCCTCGCGGCGACCGCCGGCATTTTGATCTGCTGTGCTTTCTGGATTGGCACCGGCTGGAACGAAGGCGCGCAGGCGGCGCAACTCACCGCGGTGTTTTGCTGCATTTTTTCCTCGCTGGACAATCCCCTGCCCGCCATCAAAACGCATACCTGGGGCTTGCTCGGCTCAATTGGCGTCGCCGGGCTTTTTCAATTTGCGATCTTCCCGGCGGTGGACGGTTTTCCCAGCCTGATCCTCGTGCTCGCGCCGTTTCTGCTCATCGGCGGCACGTTCATGGCCACGCCGATTTGGGGATTCCCGGCGTTTGCCTGGGTGGTCAACAGTTGCCTCTTCCTGAACTTGGAACCATCCTTTAACCTCGATTTTCCATCGTTTGCCAACACCAACTTTGGCACCGTCATCGCGGCCATCGTCGGACTGATTGCCATCGCCACCTTTCGCGCCATCGGGGCGGAAGCCGGCGCGGAAAAGCTGTTGCGCGCCGTCTGGTCGGACGTGGCCCAGCTCACGCGCCAGCGCGAGACGCTCGACGCTTCGGCCTTCGTGCGCCGGATGGTGGACCGGTTGGGCCTGCTGGTGCCGCGTCTGGTGGCCTTGCCGGCCGGCTCCCATCTCCATGCCAGCGACATGTTAGGTGATATTCGCGTCGGCCTGAACATTGCGGATGTGCAGCGCGAGCGCTCCGGTTTGTCGGCGGAAGAAACGAGCATCACCGAAAACCTGCTGGCGGCCTTGAGCGCGCATTTCCAAAACAAACTGGCCAATGTCACCGCCCAACCCGGCGCGGCGCTGCTGGAAAAAATTGACGCCGCCATCGCCCGCTTGGCGAATTCGCTTTCGCGGAGCGCGGCGGGCACGAGTTTGTTGCACGCGCTGGTCGGGATGCGGCGCTGCTTGTTTCCGCAGGCACCGGCCTTTGCGGCGGTCGCTTTGCCGCCGGAAAGGCCGGCCGCATGAGTGGCGAAATAAACCTCTTTGGAGTCTTCGTGCCCGCGCTGCTCGTCTATGCCGTCGCGGCGTTTGGCCTCAAGGAAATGGTCTGCCGCGGGTTGCTGGCACTTGGCGCCTACCGGTTTGTCTGGCACCGCCCGCTGTTTGATTCCGCGCTGTTCGTGCTGCTTCTCGGCGGAATCGTCTTTGTCACTCACCGGATCAATTTATGAAAACATTGCCTCAATCCTGGGTCCGCATGTTCGTCACGCTGGCCACGGTTATCGTCGCGCTGCTCGTCGGCTGGTTTCTATGGGATTACTATCTGAATGCGCCGTGGACGCGCGACGGCCGCGTATGCGCGGACGTGGTGCGGATCGCGCCGGACGTGTCCGGCCTGGTGAGCGAAGTTCTGGTTCACGACAACCAGTCCGTTCGCAAGGGCGACGTGTTGTTTCGCGTGGATCAAGCCCGCTATAATCTGGCGCTCCAGCAGAGCGAGGCGAGCCTGGCCGGCGCGGAGGCCGCGCTGCAATTGGCCAAACGCGAAGCGGTGCGTTATCAAAATCTGGAAAAGGAAAACTCGGTGTCCCATTCGGATAGCGAGCGCGTCACCACGGTCGCGGTTCAGTGCGAAGCCGAATGTCAACTGGCCCTCGCCAATCGCGATGTGGCGCGTTTGAATCTGGAACGCTCCGAAATCAAGGCGCCGGTGAATGGCACGCTGGCCAATTTCTCGCTGCGGCCGGGAAACTACGTCACCGCCGGGGAACCCGTCACCGCGCTGGTGGATGGCGATTCCTATTACGTGGCCGGCTATTTTGAGGAGACCAAACTGCGGCGCATTCGCGTTGGCGACGCCGTGCGCGTGCGGCTCATGGGTTCGGGTGCTGATTTGCCGGGCCACGTCGCCAGCATCGCGCCGGGTATCGAGGATCGCGAGCGCGCGGATTCCAGTCGCTTGCTGGCCAATGTGAATCCCACGTTCAGTTGGGTCCGGCTGGCGCAACGCGTGCCGGTGCGGATCACGCTCGACCAGTCCATTTCACTGGTGGCTGGACAGACGGCGACGGTGATGGTGACCCCGGGGGAAGTCCACGGTTCTTTTGCGTTCGGGAACCGGTGACCGGATCGCGGTGAATTCAGTCGCCGCGCGCCGCCCGGCCAATCGTCAAATGGCAGGGGGACCACCACCAATTGGCAAAGACCGGGTGTGCGACTGCAAAGTAACTTTGGGTCAAGCGGCAAAATTGATTTCAAGTGAATCGGAGTGGTGGAGACGGTTCCAGCATTCGTCCCAACGATTGCTTTTGAGGGCCAGCCGGAGGTTCA
>Ga0181520_10008859_pt1 | contig 14127 bp, 13 predicted proteins | sample PEATcosm2014_Bin_29_FD_132451 | JGI IMG/M metagenome (GOLD analysis project Ga0181520, IMG submission 132451) | Peatland microbial communities from MTU Mesocosm Facility, Houghton, MI, USA - PEATcosm2014_Bin02_30_metaG | ecosystem: Environmental > Terrestrial > Soil > Wetlands > Peat | place... | reverse complement strand
GGCGTCGGCATAAGCGCTGGCAGAGCCGCCAAAGCTACCGGAAACGCACCCGACCGGACACGGGAATCAGCCCACCGATGACCCCGCCAAGCCACGACGAACCAGTACGGTTGTACTACTAGGCTCCCCGGAGGGAGGGTCTCCGGGGAAGGGCCCAAGATAACTTCTCTCAGGCAATTCCTGATCAAAGAATCAGGGGCCGCAGTGCTGCACGAGGTGGTGCCGGCAGCCGTCCAGGGCAGTCCGGCCCCTGCTGCAGGTGGCGTCCTTGGTGAGGAGATGTTCCACTTCGACAGCCACCCTCAGTTCTTCGCCTTGCCGCTCGACGCACTCCTCGAGTGCCTTCACTTCGACGTCGGTGCACGATTCATCGTCCGCCGAGATGAGCAGTACCCTCAGTGCTTCCTCCCTTGTGCACAGTACGCTTGGGAGATCTCCGAAACGCATTCCCGGACCACCCGGTACGGCGGTCACCTGCCGGCACATCGGGTGGTTGGTCGCGAGGGGCTCCTTAGCGAAAAGAAACTCAAACGGTACACCGACGTGCCACATGGGTCCCGCAAAGCAGATCGTGAGGTTCTCGGGGAGATCGGCCTTCGTGATCGCGCGGCCGTACTCCTGGGCCAGTCCGCTTCCAGGACACTCAATCACGGAGCGGTGCAGGGATCCACCGTGGCGCCGCACCGTCTGACGCCAGGCATGACGCGCCTCGCCATCAGCTCCGTCACGATGGTGAAGAACGTCCCTCCCGATACTTTGCGCGGCACGACGGAGATCTTCGTAGCTGCACTCGGGTTTACAGCTCCTCTCGGACGTGTAGCCATAGCCGCCGGTGAATGCGAATGAGAACTCGCCATCCTGTCTATGCGTGATCCAGAGCGTAGCTCTGGGCACTGGGGACACCGCCCCCCGTGGAGGCGCAACGGCCCCTTTTGTCAGATGATCGTTCAGAAGCTTCACAAATTCACCCACTCGGCCTCCAGTTCTTTCAGGCGGCGGGCAAGATCGTTGTTCTGATCATTCGGCTCGACGTCGTCAGGAGCGCCGCCGGCCGTCTGCTCGGGTATGATGCTGAGAACGGCGCCGTCTACGACCTCCCCGCTCTCCAGGGCGTCTTCCTCCTGAAGCTGGCAGCCACCGGACGCCAGGTGGTATGTGACCGGACGCCCGCTGGGATCGAACACCGGCAGTCGTAGCGCCGCGACCAGCGCGGGGATCAGCTGAAAGACGGGTGCATCGGATCGAATCCGCGCCTCTCGCCGCTTGTTGCCGGTGTGGTCCTCTACAAAGATACGAACTCGTGCCGTCTCCGGCTCTTGCTGGGCCAAAGGGCTCCTCCTTACGCTCCCTACTCGGTCAGCAGACAGCGCAGTACTGGGTCTCGCTCCAGTCCTGCAAGAACCTGGATGTCGTAGGCGTACTCGTCCGCGTACCTCGCCAGCGTGCGGGTCGCGAGTTCGAACCGGTCGAGGTCGAACATCCCCAGTGGGATATCCAGCAGCAGCAACACCCGTCCCGCCTCGTCCATACCAAATCTCGCCCAATAGAGCTGCTCATTGACCTGCAGTAGGTACCGGCGGAGCGTGGTGCTGCACGTGGCAGACCAGCCGCTGTCCGCACAGGCATCGCCGAGCATCGGTGTCTGGAAGTAGGCCCACGAGCCGTTGAAGGACAAGTATGCGTCGAAGATCCGGTCGTGGCCCCTGTAGACCGCGTGCCAGCTCTGCGGTCTCGCCCTTGTCGATTTGAGATACCAGCCGCTGTGCCCCACCGTTGCGAAGTAGAACTCGAGTGACTCAGCGGGGAAGTGGTCGTACCCGTCGTCGGGCACGGCGCCGGCAGCGCGGGACGGGGCGTCGGCCCCAGCGAGAGGCACTTCGCTGTAGCCGGGCGCGTCTCTATGATCTGCCGGTTCCGCTGCAGCAGTCTGCCAGTCCTCGTTCCCGGCAGATGGAGGCGCGACATCATGGCGCCGGGCGTACGCAGTGATCCCCGCGACGGCCGTGTGGACGTAGCCACGGTCAAGGCCCGCGAGGGGGAGTTCAAGCTGCAGCGACAACCGATCTGCCGCATCGAGGCCATACCTGCACATGAACAGGCTGCAGCAGAGCCGGAGTAAGTAATCGGTGTACGGCAGGGATAACTCCGAGCGGCTCGCCAACGGGAGCGTGAAACACAACCAGTGCCGGTTCGCGGTGACGTGGAGCGTCAGACCATCCTTGCGGAGGCGCCAGACGGGAACCCCGGCCTGGGGGTCCTCGGCGAATTCCCAGCCGTGATCCCTCGCGCTGTGCAAGGCAGCCGCGGCCCGCTCGATAGCACCGGGGTCGGGCTGCTGTTGGTCGATGCCAGGTGTGTGCGTGCTCACAGAAGGGTCACCATCTCGTCTCCTGAGTCCTCCGTGTCCGCAGTGGGCGGCGGCTCCACGTCGGCGAACTCGATTAGCTGGCCGTCGGTGAATGAGACAGCGGGGGCCAAGCGTTCCTTGCCGTCCAGCAGGCCGCGCCGGTCGACCGGGAAACGGTGCGGATTCTGGGACGCCCAGATGGCCGCCTCGTGGTTCAGTGGGTCTTTGATGTTGTAGTTCTGGTACTGGATCATCTGCCCCACCATCAGGCAGATCTGGTCGAGGGTTGTACTGAGGGCGAAGGCGCGACCGGCCGCGCACAGGTAAGGCGGGAGGATGTTGGGGTGCCAGATCGGCGTCATCCAGACGAACCGCGGGGGCACCTGGGGAAAATCCCAGCCGAACACGACTTCCAAAAGGTGCTGGTTCGCGGGCACAATTTCACCCCCGGGCTCCTTCCTCATCAGGCCCCTACAGCGAAACATGACGAGATACTTCTCAGGCGGTCGACCAGGGAACTTGCGCACGAATTCCTCCGGTGACAGAAAGTTGGGCAGAGCGCCCTTGACGACCTCGGCGCTCATTGAGGCCGCTAGATAGGCATGGGCCTCATCGGCCTTCAAGTCGGCGCACTGGAAGTCAATGAGCCCGCCGGGGCTGCGGATCGCCGTCATGAGTTCGAACTCATAGGCTAGCCGATTGTCGCGCGCGCTGCCCATGTCATGCCTCCTTGCCTCACAGACAGATATAGGAAGTGCTTCGGCAGTTGCGGCACCGCCCTTGCCAGTGTTCCTGATGGTACCGGGCCTGGCAGTCGAGGCAGGCCACAATCAGTTCTCTGGTCGTGAAACCCCTACCACAGAACGGGTCCGCGCACCGCTCATCCACGGACGCGATGATGCCGGTTATGCCGTGGATCGCTGCGCTGAGTTCCAGTGAGAATCGCTCTTCGCCAGGTTCCCGATAGTTGATGGTACGCGCGGCAACTCCAGACAGACCGAGATCCCCGCTATGTATCGCCACGACCGGGTGACCGATGCCCCAGGATAGACCGAGCGTCAGGTAGGCCGTGGGGTCTCGGCCCGTCAGATCCACAATCGTTAGTAGGCTGCTTCGGGCTTCACAGCACATTCGACAGCACGGACCGTCCGAAAGGCGTCCGAGAGATCGGGGGCCACTTGCCTGTGCTTCCGTGGCCAACTCTTCTGCCGTAAGGCTTGCCCGAATGCTCGCCTGAATCTGGGTCTGCGACGCCCTAAGCCCAAGCCCGTCCAAGGTGGGCAGGATGCTGTGCTGGAAAACCGCGAGCTTGACGGCTGACTCAGGAGCGGCCACAAGCACCTTGCGCGGGTCCCATGTCCAGTCTCTAACAGTGCAAGGACCTCCGACGAGTTGGCAGTACCACATCACCCCGCTCTGGCCCCTCTCGGCCAGGCGCTGGAGCAGCGATGTGCTGGTAGGGGCCTCCACCTCCACAACGAGGGTCGCCCCCTGGGGCACCCTCTGCGCCCTGAGGCTGAGCTTGCTGTCGAGACGTTGCTCCGCCCATTTGAGGTGGTGGGCAAGGATGGTGCCATCTCGGGTGATTGGGAGCTTGAGGCGGCGGACAATGGGCGGGACCAGTTCGTCCACTGGCACCTCGCCGTTCAACACCGCGCGGTGCACTAGCACCTCTGGCCACGTGGTTGGATCCTCGATCTGTACCTCGATCCGGGCTTCATCGTGCATCGTCGTCCCACCCTTCGAACACTCTGGCTCGGTCACCGGCAAGCTCGAACTGCATGGTTCGCCCCGCTGCCTCGACGCGCAGAATGTGCAGAGGAGGGATGCCCAACTGCCTGAGTGGGAGCGCCCCGATCGTTGCGTCGGGCACCAGGCGCGTAATGACGCTCGGGATCCTGTTCGAGCCGCATTTGCAGCAAGCGACCTTATTCGGGACCACATCCTCGAAGGGTCGGTACACGGCCTCGGTCTCATGGCACTGTGGGCAATAGAGCAGGCTCACGATGTCCCGGTCCAGCAACAACACGAGATCCTCACCTGTGTGCCGGGCGACCAGGTCGGCAAGAGAACCGACAGTAAGTTCATCGACGCCCGCGTCCAGCTCCACGACCTCGGCGCGGGCTTCGTGGTTGGGGCAGTCCTCTCGTCGCGTGTACGCAAGCAGCAGAGAGCGGTAAGTCTGACCATTGACGATGAAGCCGCTGCCCGAGGGAACCTGGAGTCCGTGCATGATCTTGACGGCCTCTTGCACCTGCAGGCCACCGATCACTGACGCCATCGTCGGGGTCGTGGGCATGCGTCCCTGCGCAACGTCGCCAGGCTGCACGAACGGGCACGAATAGCGCAGACCGATCAGTTCGTAGTCGCGCTTGGTCATCGTGCACTCGTAGCAGGCGCCCGCGGGAGGAACGAAGGGGCGGACAATGCCCATCAGCACATCGAGAGCACCGTCGACCCAGGGGACGCCCACCCGCCAGCAGGCGCGGTTGACGGCCAGTCTGGCTTCGCGATTGTCCAGGCAACCCAGGACTACGTCCACGTTTCGATAGACACCGAGCCCCACCCCGTGGGTCACGTCCGTGTGGAGCGTCGCGATCCTCACATCGGGGTTGATCTCGCGGAGGCGGACCGCAGCCGCGTCTACCTTGGGCTGTCCAGCGTCCTGCCGGCGGAACAGTACGGAGCGCGAAAGGTTGCCAACCTCCACTTTGTCGGAATCCACGATGAGAACGCGCCCGACGCCCAGCAGGGCGAGGTTCTTGAGGACCTCGTTGCCCAGTGCCCCGGCCCCCACGACCATTACTCGCGCCAGGCGAAGGCGTTCCTGATCCCACCATTCGATCAGGCGGAGGGAGGCGTAGCGATCTGTTGCGGGGTCAGTGATCTCGACGGGCCGCTCGCTCAAGGTGTCACCCCCTCCGCTGTCTCCGCCGGATGCCCCTCGCGAGCGAACACGTCGGCTATCAGCGCCGCGGCGTCGTACTTGCAGACCGGGCACTCCCGCAGTCCAAAGAAGCAGGCTGCGTGGTAAGGAGAGCCACAGCCCGGGCAGTAAGCGACGTGTTCACCGGGCTTGAAGGGCGACTGGTCCCGCAACTCGCCTGCCGAGCATATTGCTTTCTGGACCACGAGGTCGGAGCCCTCCTCAAGGCTGTCGAACAGGACCCGAGTTGGCAGAGCTCGTAGGGCTTCAGCCTGCACTGGGTACTCGCACCCGTAGCAGGAGCAAATGGTCTGTCCAAACCAGCAGTCCCTGTGGTGCGGTGTCTGGCACCGTGGGCAGAAGACCACCGGTTCCCCCACGTTCATCGGCGGCCCGTAGCACACCGGACATCTCTTCCCGAACCAGGGCGAGTCGGCGGTGGTGTTCTCGATCACCATCTCCCAAAACACCACCTCGGCATGGCCCAGTTGGATGCGATCTCGGTGGCGAAGGGTCTTCAGGCGCACGAATCGGTGAGTGTTGACCCGAGTGTCCCCCTCCCTGCCAGCGAGATCGACAAGTACCCAGACCCCGTACAGGACCGAACGGCAAATGATTGCGTGGTGGGGCAGAACCGACAGGCCGGACGCCAGCCGCAGGGTGCTATCCACAGCGGCACCCAGGCGCACACGTTCATCAGGGCCGAGTGTGCGACTCTGGGGCTCGTCGTTGAGATCCGCGAAAGCCAGCACAGCCATCGGGCAGACTCCCTAATCGAGAAACGTCACAGGCGGGGATTGCTCAGGGACTAGTCGCGGACGCGACGGCGATGTCTTGTCGCCCGACAACAGCCTGTTCACGGCCGCCTGGGCTTCCCACCGCACTACCAGGTCGTTGTCCGACCCCAGCTTCACCAAAGCGCCAACGGCATCGTCGCCCCCGATGGAGCCAAGAGCGCGGACGACGGCGAGTCGAACCGCCTGGTCCTCCACTTGCAGAAACGGGATCAGGCTCTGCAGTTGCTCGGGCGATCCCACCTCGCCCAGGGCCCGGATTGCCTGGCAGCGGACCGCAGGGCTGTGGTCGTGAATGGCGACTTCGAGGTGCGCGAGCATCTCTCGAGCTCCGATCTCATCCAAACCGTTTTTGCGCGGTGGCGCTGTGCCTTGACTAACTCCGTCTGAGCTTGGCCCACCGAGGCCGTCGGATGCGGACGCGACGGTGGGTGGGAACACCGGCGGCGAAGCCAGATCGGCGACTCGGGCTCGGATCGCGGTCAACTCCACGCCGTGATGCCGCAGCAACCGGTACGCGGGGCCTTTCCCCAGCCGCAGCAAGCCAAGAAGGATGTGCTCAGTCCCGAAGTGCTGGTCGTTCATCTGGCGCGTTTCAGCATACGCCAGTTGCAGAGCGTGCTGCGCATCGGGGTTGAAACTGATCTCGCTGCTGGCTTCTTCCGCTGCGCCAATCTCCATCTGGCGCTCGAGGTCGGCTCGAAGTCGGTCTATGTCCACGCCCAGGCGATCCAGAGTCTCGTACGCCGTCCCCTCGCCGGTGCGCAAGAGCCCGAGCAGGAGATGCTCAGTGCTTATGAGTTGGGCGCGGGTGCGTGATGCCTCACCATGAGCGAGAAGCACCGCGCGCCGTGCTCTGCTGGTGAATCGCTGCCATAGCTCCATAATACGCTAGCACCTCCTACGTCCCCACTGATCACCTGACTGAAGCAAGGCCCGATGCGCGGCCCCTAGGTTCGAGGCCTTCGCCACCTGCTGTTGAACTCGGACTGCACTCGTCGACAAGAACCAGCTCTCCTCCTCTTCACGCTGCCGTGCCTGTCGTCGGCCATACTGCGCCCGCTCATCGCGGCGCGTCGATGAAGACGTCATGGCTAGACGGAGAGAACTCTTGCCGACAGTCGATCACGCCCTCAGGGACTCCCAACTCGCGGGACATGGCGGCCCGGATCTCGCTCACCACGGCCTCGGGAGCAGCGCCAAATCTGATGTTGAACCCATCGTCTGGGCAGTCCATCACGCGCGCTCGGGCGTAGCCTATGGCAGCAAGGGCGCGGTCCAGCCGCTCTCCGGCAAGCGCGTCACTGGCAAAAATAGTAATCGAGTGAGGCAATTGCAAAAGTCTGTAGGAGCACTCTCCGCGCCGGGCTGTGCCCGGCAATGCGACCGGACCCCATAGTGTGCTAAAATAGCGTTTATGGAGACGAAAACATGTCTCTATCGCGGCGTATTAACGGCAATCGCGGTCTGGAGACCGCTCCTACAGACGACGCAGCGACTTTTGCAATTACCTCGAGTAGGTCTGCCGGTCCTCGGTCTCCTCAACAGGCCTGGGAGCGGCATTGGTCTCCGGCGCCTCTCGGCTTAGGGCGTAGAGATCGGGAGAGAAGAACTCGAGCGGTTCCCCCAGGGATATGTGCCACCGCCCTATGGTGACCCTGTCCCAGTGGTCCACCTCAACGTGGACCACGGTTCGGCGGGCCAGGGCGATGGCCTGGCCCCTGACCTTCGCCCGGGTGTAGGGGGGCGGCGATAGCTGGGCCTGTCGGATTTCCTCGCTCGATATCAGGCCGCCCCATCTCTCCTCCGGCAGTCGACAAAAAAGACCCTCGTCTGGAGATAGGTTATGGTACTCGATGTCCAGATGGAGCAGGTCATAGGGGACGGGGCCATCACTCAGGTCGCTCCACTGGAGGCCGGCGCGCACAAGGTGGGCGTCCATCAGCGCCTTCTTTGTCACCCAATCCACCTTCCCAAAGAGCTGTTTGGGGTCCTGCTCCAACACTAGCAGGACTTGCGCCCACCGCCCGACGAGCTGTGCTTCGTCGTCGGACTGCTGATGGCTGGCGAGGTAGCGCTGCGCCTGGTCAAGGTAGATGCGCTGGATCTGCACCGCGGTGAGTTCGCGCCCGTCCCGCAAGGGTACAGTCACACTGCATGAAGGGTCGCGCGATATCGTTCGCAGTGCGGCCACGGGGTTTTCCAGGTGGGGTATGTCCCCAAGGCAGAGATCCTCTAACAGGCTCAGAACCAAGCCGGTTGTCCCGAGTTTCAGGTACGTAGCCCAGGGCGACATGTTCGCGTCGGCCAGTATCAAGTGGAGGCGCCGGAAGTTCCCTGTGGCAAGCGGCTCTTTCTCGCGTCCGAGGTTCACGATGGCACGCCGCTTCGTTGTATCCACAGACACGGTCTCATCCACGAAATCGGCCCGTTGCATGATCTGAAAGCCCCCTCCCTCCTCCAGGCGAGGCCCCAGCCCCACGCGGCCAGCGCCGCAGAACACCTGGCGTGTCACCAGGAAGGGGACAAGGAGCCGAACCGTCAGTCGCAGTTGGTCCTCCGTTCCCAGCCACGCGGTCTGACGCTCGGCGGCGTAGTTCTCGTGACAGCCATACGTGTGCCCGTGCGCATCGACGTTGTTCTTCACCACGAGCAGTCGGCCGTCGTAGCCATCTCTCGCCAGTTCAGCCTCGGCCTCCCGTAGGAGCGACCCGAGAGCCAGATCGGCGGCCTTGTCGTAGACGGCGACCTCGCGAGCGCTGCGGCATTCAGGCAGTGACCACTCGGCGTGCCCCACATCGTGGTGGAACTTGCTGCCGTTGATCAGGAAGCGGCTAGCGGGTATTCCCCACTTCTGCGTGAGCGGCTTGCCGATCGCCTCGACGATCCTCGACGGATCGGGCGTCGCGCTCGGACCCTCGCTGTGGAAGGCCACGGCGTACTCCGTCTCCAGGCTGAGGACCCGCTCGCGCACGTCACTCACCCGTGTCCTGGACGAAGGCACGCACGAACTCCTCCGAGGTCTGGGGGCGCAACTGCGCCCGCTTGGGGTCTCCGCTGGTCACGACCCCGTCCAAGAGCATACCGATCGCCTGGTCGGCAACTGCGGGCTCCGTCTTCATGGCACTGGTCTCGATGACATGAGCACCAGAGGCCTCCGTTGCATCATCTTCGCGGACCCGGTCTCGTTCCTTGTCCTTCTGGATGCGTTCCTGTTCCATTACGAATCGCCTCCGTTCCTCCTGGCCGGCATCCCGGGGTGCTCGCGCGAGCCCTCCAGCAAAGCGAAGACGTCCGGGGGAGCAAACGTCAGATCTGCGGCCGGGTCGATGTGGTTGGCGGCGGGGTCGTCCAGGTCCAGTTGCCATGTGGGATTGGGTCCGGTGCCGGTGAACACGACCTCGGCCCAGTCAACATGCGCGATGTCGCGTGAGTGCTGCGACACGCACATTCCACGGACGTGAGCGCGGGTGTCGTGGGGCGGGCTGTCGACGAAAAGAGCGATCTCATCGTCGGACACGACCCTCTCGACCGCGCCCGAAGCCTGCAGCAGGTTGTACAATCCCCCGTTCTCCAGGGTCGGACCGCGACGCAGGTCGTGGTATTGCAGGTCGAGACGACGTAGCGTGAAGTAGATGTCCCTTTGTGCCCAGTAGTTATCCCATTCTAGGTCGCGGTCAAGCATGTGGCGATCCAGCAGTCGAGCATCTTCAGGGCGCGTTTGCCGAAGCAGTATCGGCGGATGACAGGTCGCGCCTCCGTCGCCCGATGGCGCCTGATCAAGGGTCATCTGAATGACCGGCTCCCATGAGCGCACGGTCTCCCAGTCACAGCCTTGAGCACTCAGGTACTTCTCGAGGAGGTGGCGCTTGATCGCCCAGTCCAAGCGGGATCGTAAGGCCCGCCAGTCGCTGGCGAGTTTGGCGCAGGTATCTCCCCAGCAGACGACGACTCCATGGAGTTCGTCGGTCCCACCATGCTCTGCGAGGTACTCGTGGGCGGCGGCATGAAACTGCTCCTGCATGGCCAGGGCGGTCATGGCACGGCCGTCGGCCAAGGGGAGTTCCTCGCTGAAGGATAGGTCATGCGAAACCGTGCTGATCGCTTCGATGGGGTCCTGCAGCATCATGTCGGTCGGGATCGCGTCATCCTCGAGCATCATCAGCAGGATCGTGGTGGTGCCGATCTTGAGGTAGGTCGAGAACTCCGCCATGTTGGCGTCGCCGAGGATGACGTGCAGTCTGCGGAATCTGAGCCGGTCGGCGTGCGGTTCATCCCTCGTGTTCACAAGAGGACGCCGATACGTGGTCTGGAGGCCAACGAGTTCCTCCATGAAGTCCGCCCGCTGAGTGAGCTGGAAGCCGCCGCAATCCCGCCCGTTCTCCGCCCCCATCTTCCCCGCGCCGCACAGTAGACCCCGTGTCACGAGGAAGGGCACCCACCCTCCCAGGACGCGCTGAGACCGGCAGGCCACCAGTTCTTCGAATGTGTCCGGAGCCACAAGGTAGTTCTCGTGGCACCCGTAGCTCTGTCCCTTGCCATCGCTGTTGTTCTTGTAGAGAACGAGTTCCTGCCCACTTGGCAGCGCCCCGCTGGCGTTGGCCCGGCACTGGCAACGCTCCAGCAGAACCTCCCCCGCTTTGTCGGCAGCCACGGCATCGCGCGGGGTCGCTGTCTCGGGGGTCGAGTATTCGGGATGGGCGTGGTCGATGTATAGACGAGCGCCGTTGGCGAGCATGTAGCCATCGAGGTCGGGCGACCCGACCCGCATGCCAAGTGGTTCAACGGTTTCGTCTGAGCGTGCAAACTGCTCCAGCAGCAGATCCGAGGCTGAGAACGGGTCGACCTCCGCGGCTCCGCGAATGAGGATGCCGTACTCAGTCTCGATCCCTGCAACTCTTGGCGTACCCATGGGGTCGCTCCTCCCAATCGCGGCAGGTGCTGGGGAGACGCTTGCGCTCGGTTCGCGGAGCCCCAGCTAGGCGCCGCAGTTCCGTACGTGTGTCACACGCTGTCCGAGCCCTCGTAGGGCCGAGCCTTCTCGACGCTCCAGAGGTCCTGCTCTTCCTCCCCGAATCGTACCGTCACCTTGACGACAACGTCTGCCGGTCGCCCGGGGTAGTTCGGGGCCAGCTCTCGGTCCAGGCGGCTTGCGGCTAACTGCTGAGCGCTTTCCCTGAACTCATCGTTGAGTGCGGTTCTCAGGTCGATCAGGCCGATCCCATAGCCCACCGCGGGCGAAGCGCCTACCTGGCGTTTCACCGCTTCCTTCTTGGCGCGCGCCACCAGGGCGGCCAGCAGAGCCCCGCTGGCGAAGTCGCTCAGCGGAAACGTGTGCCGCTTCCCAGCGCTGGTGATCGCCTCCATACGACTCGTTGGGCTGAAGAGCAGGTCCACGGTGGCGGAGATCGACCTCTCCGCCAGCCATTCCATCTGCGCACCGGTGTCGACGGCGCGTCGGAGGTGGTCACCTGTGATCCGCCCGGCGAACTCCTGCTGGCCCCGTGCGCGTCGTAGGTCACATCCCTTGGGCAGGGCCGCAACCAGACTAGACAGCTCTCCGGGTGTGATACTGGGCTCCATTGACCGTAGCGTTCGTTCGACAACGTGACGCTTGAACGCCACGGCAGGGACGGCATCGGTGAGCGTCTCCTGGCCATCGTCCTGGAGCGGCAGATCGGGTGTGAGGTAGACCGCCATGATCTCCATCGCGGCGCTTTTTCCCGGTCGGTAGATGTCGATCTTCACGTCCAGCCGGCCGGGACGCATGATGGCGGGGTCGATCATGTCGTGACGATTGCTGGCTCCGATGATGATGACGTTCTCAGACGCCTCGACGCCGTCCATCTCGGCCAGGAACTGCGGAACAATGGTTGTCTCCACGTCCGAAGACCGTCCACTGCCTCGCGCACGGAACAGTGATTCCATCTCGTCGAAGAAGATCACGACCGGCGTATGGAACCTGGCGTTGCCCTTCGCCTCCTCGAAGATCCTGCGGATCCGGTGCTCCGTCTCCCCGACGTACTTGTTCAGAAGCTCGGGGCCCTTGACGTTGAGGAAGTAGCTGCGGATGCCGTTCTCGCTCCGCAGAACGGACTGGACACGGACAAGGGCGGCATCGAGGTTGTCGGGATCGACGTCATCCAGGCGTAGCTCCTCGCGCATAGCCGCCAACGTGTCGGCGTCGATGCCCCCGTGTCTCAGCTCGGTTCTGCACTTCTCGATGCGCTTCTCGACGGCCTGGAGGTGTGTACGAATGCTCTCGGTGAGGCTATTGGCGACGGCCTTCGCAATCATCGTTTTCCCGCATCCGGGGGGGCCGTGCAGCAATATACCCTTGGGCCGGCCGAGTCGGTACTGCTCGAATAACTGGCGATGGATGTAGGGCAGCTCAATGGCTTCCCTTATCAGCGTGATCTGGCCATCCAGCCCGCTGATGTCGTCGTAAGTGACATCGGGCACGTCCTCCAGAGCTAACCCGCCGGTCTCAAAGCTTGGCAGCTTCTCAAACGCGAACTGCAGACGAGCGTCAACCCGGACGAGGTCGCCGATCTCCACCCCCTGCTCAAACAGCCGGTCGCTAATCTCAACGACTACACCCTCGCTGCCACCTGAGCGCACGTGCAATCGCGGCTTGATCTTTGCGGTCGCCCGAGGTGATGCCGAGGAGCTTTCAACTACCTGTACGATATCCCCCCGTCGGAGTTGGGTGCGCAGTTTCTCATCGCAGGCGACGCCAAACCTCTCGCCTTCAGGCCATTGCACCTCAAGGGCGTCACCACTCAGCTCATCGGGCACGCGAAGCACCTTCGCCGTGCCCTTCGGATGGATTACGTTGGCCACCTCGGCGGTTTCGCCGCGCGAGTGCTGGTCTCGGACTCCAACGACGTTGTACTCCTTGTTGAGGACCACTTCGTCGCCTTCAGCAAGGTCCGTCAGGCAGATGTCCTGCGCGGCCAAACTGACCTCATAGCGCTGCCCGTGCGTGCCGACCACGACATCCCGCCGTGTCTGCCAGCGGGAGCGCAGCTCAGCCAGTTCAGTACGGATCCGCTCGAGCTGCTCGGGGGTGCACGACGACGGTCTGCCCTCGTCTGCCGACGCCACAAGCGCCTCGAGCGCCTCCCAAGGGGTCTCCTCCGCATCCTGCTGGCTTTGCCCCAAGGCCGCATCCTGTGGGGCGGGGCACACCCCCAGGAACACCCCATATTGCAGTGGCGGCGCCTGCAGGGGTGCCAGAGCCATCGCTTGCTTGGCCACTTGCTGCCGCAGACTGGGCAGTTCCTCGAGTTCGGCGAGGCGTCCGGGGATTGCGCTCACGAAGCTCCTCAACTCATAGAGTCGCTGCCTTTCGGAGGCAGTGGCGGCCACATCCCGAATGCTCGTGTCCAGGAGGGCAACGAGTTGAGCTACCATCGCGTCCGGCTCGACCATGGCTGTTCACACCGCGCTTCCATGTGTGACGGCGACAACGGCTAACACACTTCCGAGTGCCGGTGAGGAGAGATGGCCCGGCGATCGCGGTCTCCCCGCGTCACCATGCAGGCTACAGCTGCTCAACAAGACATATACACTGACGCGGCCGACGGATGCCGGAGGCAGCCGTTGACGAAGGGCGGTCATACTCGCGAGACTGGACGCAAGCTTGTCGGAGCATTCCAGGGGATAGCCACTCGTCCATACCTAGGTGGCGCTGCAAACAGAGGGCGGGAACTCCGGTGATCGCCTCAGCCAAGAGAGACGTGGCTCATGGGGGGGGGACGTGAGACCCAGCTTACGGTGCCCCCGGCCTCTTCGCCGTCACTTCCGGCAAGCGCGTCACGCGGGCCCCAGACACGCGGTTCGGCCCGTTTTCCCCAGAATGCGACCAGCATTTGTCGGACGCACTCAGTATACTACTGTTTCCTCCGGGCACAGTCAACACCAACCCGAGCCTCCTGAGCCTCTTGCGATAGCCGCCTTCACCGGGTGGTTGTGGCGGCGGTTGAGGCTGCTGGAGGCGATCTCCGGCTTCTCGCGGCCTGTGGGCCCTCCCCGATCACGGCTTCCAGCCCCGTTCG
>Ga0181520_10008858_pt1 | contig 14128 bp, 10 predicted proteins | sample PEATcosm2014_Bin_29_FD_132451 | JGI IMG/M metagenome (GOLD analysis project Ga0181520, IMG submission 132451) | Peatland microbial communities from MTU Mesocosm Facility, Houghton, MI, USA - PEATcosm2014_Bin02_30_metaG | ecosystem: Environmental > Terrestrial > Soil > Wetlands > Peat | place... | reverse complement strand
TTCAGCCCGTACATAAAGTCCGCAAAATCAATGGGCTTTAGCCCCTGAGGGGAATGCGGGCCAACACCTCCTGATCGTTGTGGATCGCTGACAATAGATGCAATTAGCGAGACATACCACTAGAGCTGCTTCAATTCGGCGGGCCTGGTCGGCCGACAAAAAATCTGGAGACGATGTAATCAATGTCGCGGAAGGCCGCTACTCAGTCTGCGGGAACTTAATCTGGCAATTCCGCCGGGCGGCTCCGGTTCGCGACAAGTTCTAATGCAAGGCGCGTGTTGACATCTGCCCGGCGTTTGTTATCCACGGAAAGAGCAGGCGGTCGAATGGCGGTATACGCGGCAAACTTTACGAGATGGGCATGGCCCCGGAAGCGAAGATATAATCGAGCGTACGGGGGAGGGCAAGGCGCATTTGCGAGCTCGATGATATCGACGCGCTGGCAAGAGGTTATCGGGCCAGGCTCATTCGCTTTGTCGCCTACTCCACCGGAGACCCCGACCTCGCTGAGACGATTGCCCAGGATACGCTGCTGCGCGCCTACAATTGCAGGGAAAGATTTCGTGGAGAGTGTGCCGTTGGAACCTGGCTCACGGGCATTGCGATCAATTTGCTGCACAATCACCGGAGGACGGAGAGATACAAGTTCTGGAAGAAGGTCGAGTCCACTGCGATCGATGTGCATGAAATGGCTTCCTTTCTTCCCGCCAGCGGCTCGAACCCCGAAGCCCAACTGGAGGCCAAGGAAAAGGTCAAGCAGCTTGCGCGCGTTCTTGAAACTCTGTCGTACAACCAGCGCACTGTCTTCCTCATGAAATTCACCGAGGAGATGGAAGTCGCGGAGATTAGCGATGCCATGGGAATGCAGGTGAATACGGTGAGGACGCATCTGCATCGCGCTCTCACCGCGGTGCGCGGCCGGCTTGGAAGGACGATATGACACGCGAACGGTCGGCACATCTATCGGAGGAAGCGTTCGACGATCTTCTGATCGGTCTGGGTTCGCCGGAGTCTCGCGCGCATCTTGCAGCGTGTTCGGTTTGCAACAGCCGGGTGAATGAATTTCATTCCGGAATAGACGCTTTCAATCGGGCATCATTGGCCTGGAGCGAAGCCAGGCCATTCGCTAGCCGCCGGGCCGCTCCCAGATCGAGTGTGCGACGGGTTGCGACTTCGCCGTTGAGTTGGGCGTTGGCCGCCGCGCTTCTGATTGCAATCGGAATTCCCACCTGGAACCGCCAATCGTATTTCAAGAACAACGCAACAGTTTCCGATCTACAACAAGGGGATAGCGAAGCGCGGATTGCCCAGGACAACGATCTTCTTCGATCGGTCAATGTGGCTATCAGCCAAGGCGAGAAGCCATCCATCGATGAATACAATCTTTTGGAGGCGCCGCACTCTCGATCCAGGGCGCGGCCGGAATCGAGGAAGCGATGATCTCGCGGCGGTTCAGGATCGCAGTGGTCTTTCTGTTCCTTGGCGCTTTTGCGGGATGGAGCGCCAGGGCACAAGGCAAGCCCCCAGGTGGCTCACCGGGCGTACCGCCGCCTGGACCGCCGCCGGCCGGCGCGCCTGGCTCCGGCCCTTATGGTCCTGGCGGGGCTTCCGGCGGCTCTCAGCCCCCGCGTGGGTCCGGCGGTGCACCGCACTCCAGTCTGGGATTCGGTCCGGTCGGACGCTGGTGGGACGACAAGTCGGTGATTCAGGCCATTGGCCTTCGCAAGGCGCAACAGCGGAAAATGGACGACATCTTCAATGCCAACAAGCCTGCGATTCTTGCCAGTTACAAGATTTTTCTCAACGAGCAGAAGAAGCTCGACGAGCTCAACAAGGATTCAAGCGCGGACAAGGCGCGCGTCTTTTCCGCCATCGATGCCGTGAACCAGGCACGAGCTGCACTGCAGAAAGCGACCTCTCAGACGCTCCTGCAAATCCGCTCGGAGATGGATGCCGATCAGATTGCGAAGCTGGAGAAGCTGCCGAATCAATAATGCGCCGGCGAATCGGCGGTCTCGGCTTCACGCAGCGCCCGGTCGATCATCGACGGCTTCTTCATCTCCGCCCTGCCGCGCAGCACATACGTGATGCCAACCGAAACTGTATCTAGGCTCTGCACGAAGCTGCGATTGTAATAGCCGCAAAGCGTCAGATTGGATGCAAGTGGAATACCTACGGCGGTCGTAACTCCGCTGTCATGGCCCAGGCCGTTGCCGAAGACAACAGTCGCTCCCGGAGAGCCGGGCGGACCTGGGTTGGTGTATACCGTCTGGTCGCCGATAGGAATCTGTTCGTAGAGTACGGATTGAATGTAGCCGAGCCGGAACGGCCAGAACGCGACGCCCTGCTGAAAGTGCGCCAAAGGGCCAATGGAGGTGTAGTTGTTTGTCACCATGCGATTGAAGAGCCCCGACGAATTGCCCGCGCCGATGTCCAGCAACAGGCTGGTTTTCCGCGCTTGGAACTCCAGACGATCGCTGAAGTCGAAAGTGAGTTTGCCCGCGCCAAGACCTTCCGCATTGTCCCCGGTTGGAAGGGTGAAGGAAGCCGTGGCTGTGTTGCGCAGCTTGCGAGCGTTGAAGGCGCCATGCAGCCCGATAAAGGTGTCGCTCAATTCTCCGGTCGCGAGAACAAGTTGCTGGGTGGGCGGCGCGCCCGGGTCCACGTTCCGCACATCGTCCACCACCTCGCGCGAAGGATAGATCGAGAAGCTGACGTCGGCCGCGTAGTGGCGTGAATATGTGTAGCTCATGGCCGGCGTGGCGACGGTGTACCAGCCGATCGAAGAATCGTGCACTCCTGAAAACGTTACACCCGCATTCACACCGTGCAAGAGCGTACCGATGCCGGGAACTCTGGGCACCTGCTCGATCTGTGTCGCGTTGGGCGCGGCCGGCCGGTCAGTTGCTTGAGCTTCCGTACCCAAACAAGCGCAGAGAGCGGAAAGAACACACGCCATACGATGGAATGCCGAAGACAAGCGCCGGTTTCTCTCTTTCCTATCGATTCTATTCCGCCGATCGCGGCCACGATGGCTCGCGGATTGAAATCCCTCGAAAAAGCGTCTCCGCGTGTAATCGGCCGCGTGAGATTCCGCTACTCATTACGCGAGGAACCGTTGCGGTCCTTGCCGGCGTTCAGTGGCGATGGAGATTCGTTCCGTCCGATTTCCGCAAGGAGCGCCGGCTTGAGAAAGGCATCGCCAAATGCGGAACCCCAGATCCGGCGATGCCGATGAGAGGGAAGAAGACGTCGAGAAGCGGCCAATTCGAGCGCTTTATCCACGTTCCAACTTGCCTCGGATGAGGACACTGCCGAACTCGTGCGTGTCGCTTCGGGCAATCTTCCCTCTCATTCCCCCAACTGTGAATGTTTTGCGCAAGGAGACTCTATGAAGAATAAATGTTTCGGCACTGGAATGGCGATGATGCTCGTCATGCTTGGAATCGCCTCACTGCTGGCCGGCTGCGGCAGCTTCTGGAAGGCGACCGCCACGACTACAACCCTGATAGCTTCCACGACCACGCCCGCTGAAGGCGCAACCGTCACGCTGACCGCGACGGTCTCGCCCACGGCTGCCACTGGAACCGTCATCTTCTACGACGGGACAACGGAACTTGGCGCAGGGACGCTGAGTTCCGGCACAGCGACGCTCTCCACTTCGTTCAGCGCTGCCGGAACGCACACCATCGCGGCCACCTACGAGGGCACGAGCACTTACGCCACCAGCTCCTCCAGCGCTGTCACAGTTACCGTCAGCGCGGCTAGCCTGACTTCCACAGCCACCAGTTTGGTTCCTTCGACCACTACTCCAACGACCGGCCAGAGCGTCACATTGACTGCCACGGTTTCGCCCTCGGAGGCCACCGGCTCGGTCACGTTCTATCAAGGAACAACCTCACTGGGCACAGGTACGATCGGTTCCGGCGTTGCCACGCTTTCCACCTCGTTTTCAGCCGCTGGAACCTACTCGCTGACGGCAGTCTATGAAGGCAATTCCACCTACGCCACCAGCACGTCGACGGCTCTCTCGATCACCGTCTCCGCATCCCCCAGCTTGACCGAAACCACTGTCTCTTTGGCCTCCACAAGCTACTCGACGACCGCGGGAACAGGTTTTACGCTAACTGCCACGGTCACGCCGTCGGCGGCCACCGGCACGGTAGAGTTCTACGACACCACAACATCGACCGAACTGGGCACCGGCAGCATCGTCTCCGGCTCCGCCTCCCTGGCCGCCAGCTTGAGCGCGGTCGAAACTCATGCGATCGAGGCCATCTACAGCGGCGACGCGACCTACTCCACCAGCACCTCCAGCACCGTCAATATAGCGATAGGTTCCTCGTCCACTTCGAGCGCGACCATCATGCTCTCGGTCTCTCCAACCACAGTCACATACGGCACCGGCGTTGCGTTGGCCGCCATCGTCACGCCTCTTTCTTCCACCGGAACCGTGACGTTTTACGATGGCTCCACTGAACTTGGAACAGCCGATCTGGTTCCCGGTTCGGCTGTGGCCGCGCTTACGCTGGACGGATCCAACAGTCTGGCCGTCGGCTCGCATACCATCACCGCCAATTACTCCACGCTGACTTCGAGTTCCACTTCGGTGACGGTGACGACGGCCACGTCGGGCAGTTTCACGTCAGGAGCCGCGTGCGGCTATACTAAGGACGATGCCACCGGTCTCGATGTGCTCGCTACCGGTACGCTCAGCGCCTCGGATCAAAGCTATACGACCTCGACCTCCGATCAGAACGCCATCTGCGTTACCGGCGCCAAGTCGTATCTGACCTTGATCGATCCAACGATCGCCTCTTCCAGCGCCACCACCGTCGACGGCGATTCAAGCTGGTACGGTCTGGACGCGGCGGTGCTGGATTACAACGGCGGGGTTCTGACCATCGATGGCGGGACCATCGCCTCGGACGGCGTCGGCGGGAACCTGGTTTATTCCTACGGAACCGGCACGGTGACCATCAGCAATGCCACGCTCAACGGAACTTCCACCTCCAACAGCAACGAGCATGGCATTTACGCGGCCGGCGCGGGCACCATCGTGGCCAACAACGTAACTGCGACCAGTCTGGGGCCATCGAGTTCGATCGTGGCAACGGATAACGGCGGCGGCACTGTCACCATCAACGGCGGAACCTACGAGGCGGAGGGTGGGAAATCGGCCGGCATCTACTCCACCGGATCGATCACCGCCTACAACGCCGCTTTTACATCTACCATCGCCGAGGCCGTGGTGATCGAGGGCGCCAACCTTGTGAAGCTGTACAATTCCACCCTGAACGCGGGCAGCGGCGGAAGCTCAAACAGCAACGCGACGCATCGCGGCATCTTCCTCTACCAGAGTATGTCCGGCGATGCGACCAACACCAGTTGCAATGCCGGCGACTGCTTCTACATGACCAATGGCACCTTCAATTTCTCCGATACGACCAGCGGAAACACCGATCCGGCCAGTAACTGCACGGCCTTCGAGGTGTACAACCAAACCTCGGTTATCACTCTTACGGACGTGGCCATCAACAACAGTTGCGGAACGCTGTTGCTATCCGGCTACAACGATCAGTGGTCGAATTCGAATGCCTACGGCTACGCAACCCTCAAGGCCTACGGAACCGCTCTGCCCGGCAATATCGTCGTAGGCGACACATGCCTGGAGTCGGGCTGCGCCACCCGCGACACCACCAGCACGGCGGCCCTCTACTTGTACGAGGACGCATCGGGCACCGGCTCGAAGCTGACCGGCACGATCAATGGCGCCGATCTTGGCAATACCGTCAGCCTGACCATGGACGCGGCCAGCAAATGGGTGGTCTCGGGAACCTCGTACCTGACCGCGCTGACCGATGCGGACACAAGCTACGGCAACATCGTATGCCAAACAGCCGGCTGCGAGGTTCATGTCGGAAGCTCCACCATCGCACCGTCTGTCGAGTAAGTACGCGCGCAACCAGGGCCGGCTCTCCTGAAGAGCCGGCCTCGTCTCTTCATGGATCGATGTGCATTCGGTTTCTTCGATGGAAATCGACAAGGGAGATTCAGTGGAGAAAGGCTTGCGGCATCGCGTCACTCCCGCATTTTACCCGTTGCGCACCCACCTGGTGGCGACGCCGCGCCTTGCAGACAACGCTCCAACAGACTGATGGCACAACCGCAATCGTCGCCAGAATGCGACAGAAAGAATGGGTTCGGCGTTAAACGCCGGGTCGGGGGGCAAGCTACTGGATTGACGCGGCAAAGCCGAGGTTGCTACACTCATGGTGGTTGCTTGCCGCGCGGATTCCAGCGGCGAGTCGCGGCCGCCCCACAGCCAGCCGTTGCCTGCCGGGTGTTCCCCTTGGAGATCAGTCGCGTTCCATGCCAGCGCAATTGGCAGGTAGGATTGTTCATCGGGAAGCGTCCAGGGTCACGGATAGATGGTGGAGGCAGGCCTTCGGTTACCTTCGGCGGCGGCAATCGCAGCCGAGGCGCCACCCCCAGCGACAGGCAATTTCGGTCGCGGAGCTAGGAATCGCGGAGCTGGCAGTGATGGCAAACGTCCTCAATCCCGAACCCGAGAGTATAACCCTGAGCGCCGAAATGGAAACCCTCACCCTCGAACCTGCGACGGAGCAAGAGCAGTCGTCGTACGAATCCACGTCCACCCCTGAGACCACCGATGCTGTTGAATTGGCCCCATTGGACGCCGATGCCCCAACCAAGCCTTTAGCCGAGGCCAAGAGTCAAGCCGAGGCTCAAGCCCAACCCGTTGCGATTGATGAACTTGTCGAAGCGGAGCCGGTCGTCGAGGCCGAGCGCGCCGCCGAAGTTGTGCCCGCATCCGGAGCGGCGGCGCCTCTTGCCGCATCGGAACTCGCCGCGCAGGCCGTCGTCGCGGAGCCGGTCGTTGAGGCGAAGCCGGTTGCCGAAGCGCCCGCCCGTCCCAAGGCTCCCGAACCTGGAATTGAATCGCCGGAAGATTTTTCCGCCGCCTTGGCCGCGTTTGAACGCGAGCAGGCCGCCGAGGCCGCCGCCGTGGAGGCTTATGGAGACAAAGTCGTCTCCGGCACGGTGATCAAGCAGACGGACAAGCACTTGGTGATCGATGTAGGCCTGAAGTCCGAGGGGCTGGTGCCTCTTGAGCAGGTTTTGGACCATGCCGGAGCGGTGAAGTTCCAGCCTGGCGACGAGATCGATGTGGTCATCGAGCGCGAGGAGCCGGAGGGCGGCTACTTGGTCAGCTACGAGAAGGCGCAGCGGATGCGCGTCTGGGACGCGATAGAGAAGGCCGCCGCCGACAAGACCACGATCACCGGCACGGTAGTGAGCCGCGTCAAGGGCGGCCTGACCGTGGATGTTGGCCTGAAGGCATTCTTGCCTGGTTCGCAGCTTGAGATTCGCCCGGTGCGAAATCTGGACGGCTATATTGGCCAGCAGATTGAAGTGCGCATCATCAAGCTGAACAAGAAGCGCGGCAACGTGGTGGTCAGCCGCAAGGAAATTCTGGAAGATGAGCAGAACGCCAAGCGCTCCGGCACCCTCGATCAGTTGGGCGAGGGCGCGGTGCTCAACGGGACCGTGAAGAACCTCACCGACTACGGTGCGTTTGTCGATCTTGGCGGCATCGACGGCCTGCTGCACATCACCGATATGAGTTGGGGACGGCTGACGCATCCCCGCGATCTGGTGAATGTCGGCGACGAGATTCAGGTCAAGGTTCTCAAGTTCGACAAGGACAAGCAGCGGGTTTCGTTGGGCTTCAAACAGCTGACTCCCGACCCCTGGCTGGACGCGATCGAGCGTTACCCGGTGGGCGCGCACGTGCATGGCCGCATTCTTTCGGTCACCGATTACGGTGCATTCGTCGAGTTGGAACAGGGCATCGAGGGTTTGGTTCACCTCTCGGAGATGACTTGGTCGAAGCGTCTCAAGCACCCCTCCAAGCTGGTCAAGCCGGGCGACGAAGTGGAGACCGTGGTTCTCAGCGTGAATCCGGCCGACCGCCGCATATCGCTGGGAATGAAGCAGTTGCTCGACAACCCCTGGGAGAATCTTACCGACCGCTATCCGGCCGGAACGGTGGTCGAGGGCCGTGTCCGCAACCTCACCGACTTCGGCGCATTCATCGAGATCGAGGACGGCATCGACGGCCTGGTTCACGTCTCCAACCTGAGTTGGACCAAGCGCGTCAAGCATCCCTCCGAAGTGGTGAAGAAGGGCGAGAAGGTGAAGGCCGTGGTTCTGGGCGTCGAGCCGCAAAACCGCCGCCTCTCGCTGGGCATCAAGCAGTTGCAGCCCGACGTCTGTGAGAGCTTCTTCGCCGCTCATCGGGTGGGCGACACGGTTCACGGCAAGGTGCTGCGGACGGCGCAGTTTGGCGCTTTTGTCGAGATCGCCGAGGGTGTCGAGGGCCTCTGCCACATCTCCGAAGCCGGCGACGACGGCGGTTCCAAGCTCGAGACCGGACTCGAACACGATTTCAAGATCATCAAGATCAACGTGGAAGAGAAGAAGGTAGGCCTCAGCCTGCGTTCCGCGGGCCGCGAGGCTGGCCGCGCGCCGGTCGAGAGTCGCGGCAAGGCCGAGCATCACCAACAGCAGCACAAGCCGCCCGTCTCGAGTTCGACCACTACTCTGGGCGATCTCATCAACTGGCGCAAGACCGAACGGTAAGGCGCTTGCTCCAAGCAAGACGACAACGGCCACCCTTCGACAGGGTGGCCGTTGCGCATTCCGCCGCCGTGGAATCGGCCCCCGCCAGGCGCTAAGTTATCCGTGGACAGCACATCGTAGTAGTGGTTGATCGAAACCCGCTTCACGGCCGCCGGCGGCTTTGCGCAGCAAAAAATTAGCTGGCGCACTTCTCGCGCGAGTTCCATTGCGACAAGGAGAATCCGCGATCCTAGACCGTCCCCGTCCCTCCCGTTTCTCCGCTGTTCGGCATTCCTGGACGGATGGAAAAGAACTCCCGAACTTCCCCAACTGGGGCGCACGGTGCGACAATCGTCCCATCACGGCAGTCCGGTCGAAACCAAGGCTTGCCTGAAGGAGAAATACCCATGAAGCGTCTCGTCGTCTGTACTGGCCTTCTCATCGCCGCCACCGCGCTCTTTGCCCAGCAAAAGCCCCCCGCCAGTCCGCCCGCCACGGAATCGGCGACCATAGATGGCAAGGTCATAACCGTCTCCTATAGCTCACCCAGAGTCAACGGTCGCGCCGGCCAACTCTTCGGCAAGGACGGGCGCATCGGCAAGGATCCCACCTACCCCGTCTGGCGCGCCGGAGCCAATGCGGCCACCGCACTGCATACCGATGCCATCGTTCTGGGCGGATTGCCCGTGCCCAAAGGCGACTATACCCTCTACGTGGATATCTCCGATCCCGCCAACTGGGTGCTGATCGTCAACAAGCAGACCGGTCAGTGGGGCACGGTCTACGACAAAACCAAGGATTTGGGACGGGTAAAGATGAGCATGGAAAAGGCGCCCGCGCCGATCGAGAACCTCAAATACACGATCGCCGATCTGGGCTTAGGTAAGGGCAGTCTTTCCCTGGCTTGGGAGAACCTGCGCGGATCGGTCCCTATCTTGGCGCGTTGACCCTGGCGCGTTTACTTGACGGCAGTGACAGGGAAAGTCTATCAAAATGAAAGACCATCTGTGTGGCGGACACCACTAGCAGCCGTTGAGGCCAAGAGTCGCCGGGGCACGAAACAGCTGCCTCTGTTCTGTCCGCGACACGATCGAAGTCGCGCCCTGACTCGATAGGTCGGCTCCCTGCTCTCTCAATGCTTACTCCCGTACGCCAATCCCCAGCGCTTTCATCTTGCGGTAGAGATGGCTGCGCTCCAGCCCCAGCAACTCAGCTGCTTGGCTGATGTTATTGTGGGCTTCCTCGATCTTTTTGAGGATATACTCGCGCTCGTAGGCGTCGCGCGCCTGTTGCAGCGTGGAAAACTCCTCGGTCGAGCGCGTTCCCGCCTTGTAAGTGAGCGGAGGGAGGTGTTTGCGCTCTATGCGCAGGGCGCGGGGATTGAGGATGAGCACCCGCTCGACGACGTTCTTCAATTCGCGCACGTTGCCCGGCCAATGATACTGAGCCAGAGCCTGGAGCGCTTCTTCGCCGATCTCGATGCGCGGGCGGCCGTACTGGCGTCCGAACTCGGCCAAAAACTCGCGCGCCAACGGCGGTATGTCCTGCTTGCGCTCGCGCAGCGGCGGAACGAAGAACGGGACCACGTTGAGCCGATAAAAGAGGTCTTCGCGAAAGTTGCCCTTGGCGATCTCCTCTTCGAGATCCTTGTTGGTCGCCGCGATCAGGCGCACATCCACGCGCAAGGGCTGCGTACCGCCCACGGGAGTAAAAAGCTGATCGTCGAGCGCGCTGAGCACCTTGGTCTGGGTTTTGAGGCTCATGTCACCCACTTCGTCCAGAAACAGCGTTCCGCCGTCGGCCCGCTCTAGGGTGCCGCGGTTTTCGCTAGGGGCTCCTTGAGAGCCAGGGATGAGGCCTTGGCCTATAGCGCCGTGGCGATAGCCGAAAAGCTCCGCCTCGATATACGCCTCCGGGATGGCCGCGCAGTTCAACTCGACGAAGATGCCATCGCGGCGCAGACTTTCGGCGTGAATGGCGCGAGCGATCAGTTCCTTGCCGGTGCCCGACTCGCCGTAAATCAGCACCCGCCCGTTGGTGGGCGCCATCAGCCGAATCTGCTGACGCAGCGCCTTTACCGGAACGCTGTCGCCGGTCAAGGCCGAGGAGGCGCAAAACTGGCGCTTGAACTCGGTGTTCTCGGCGCGCAGCCGCCGCGCCTCCACCGCGTTCTTCAGCACAATGAGGGTGCGGTCGAGCGAGAGCGGCTTCTCCAGAAAATCGTAAGCCCCCAGTTTGGTGGCCTTCACAGCCGCCTCGATGGTGCCGTGGCCACTGACGATGACCACCTCCGGCCGCCTCTCCGCCGGCGACTGGTGAATGTCGGCGAGCACCTCGAGCCCGTCGCGGTCCGGCAGCCAGATGTCGAGCAGAATCACGTCGTAGGCCGCGTCGTCCAGCCGCTCCTGGGCCTCGGCCGCATTGCCTGCCGTGGCTACGCCATAGCCTTCTTCGCGCAAAATCTCTTCCAGAGAGGAGCGAATCTCCGCCTCGTCGTCCACCACCAGGATGTGATTCATTGGAGCGATCCCCTTACCGGCGCGATTGCTTCGGACTCGATCGCCGCCGCTTCGGCCAGCTCCCGCTGCGGCTCCGGCGCGGTTTCCATCAGCGGCAGCCGCAGCAGAAAGCGCGCCCCTTTGGGATTGTTGGTCTCGGCGCGAAGGCTGCCGCCATGCTCTTGAACGATCTTGGCCGCAATCGACAGACCCAACCCCGTGCCCCGTTGTTTGGTCGAGTAAAAGGGCAAAAACAGCCGTTCGCGGATCTCATCGGTAAGTCCGTGCCCGGTATCGGAGACGCACAGGTCCACCGAGGCTCCATCCTCGCTGAGCGAGCTATGCAGCCCCAGTACGCGCAGCAAACTGCCATGCATGGCCTCGGCGGCATTATCGATGAGGTTGGCCAGCGCCCGCCGGATGGCCACCGGATCGGCCAGCACCGGCGGCAGCCCCGGTTCCAGATCCCACCGCACCGTGATCCCGTCCAGCCGACCGGCAAACATCGCCAGCGCCTCTTCGGCCATCCGGTTCATGTCGCAGGCGCGTGGCTGCGGCGCGGGGAACTGGGCCAGAGCGGAGAACTGGTCCACAAGTGTGCGCAAGGTGGTGACACAGCCCAGAATCACCTCGCTGCATTTGCGGATCACGGTTGGCGAGTCCGGCTGCCCACGCTCCAGATGCCTACCGATCCGCTCCGCCGAAAGAGCGATGGGCGTCAGCGGATTCTTGATCTCGTGGGCCACCCGCTGCGCCACCTCTTTCCAAGCCAACTGCCGCTGCGCCCGCAGCAACTCCGTTGTATCCTCCACCACCAGCACTGTCCCCGGCTTGCCATGCGTCAACTCCAGCCGCGCGCCGGTAATCGCCAGATGCAGGATTCTCCCCCGGCAGTGAAACTCAATCTCGGTGGATGCCGCGCCCATCCGCTGCCCGCGGCGGATCACCGAAGCCACCTCCTCCGCGCATTCCTGGGGAAACAGGCTTTCGAAGCTCACCCCGACCAGGCTGTCGTCGCGCAGTCCCAGTAGCGCGGTAAAGGCGCGGTTCGATTGCAGCACCGAGCCTCCGCCGTCCAATGTCGCCAGGCCCGAGGGAATCGTCTCGACGATCGTCTCCAGCTCCCGTCGCCGCTCCTCCACCGCCAGATTGGCCGCCGTCAGTTGCGCGGATGAACTATCGGCCAGCTTGCGGATGGCATCCAGATCCGCAGCCATGCGGTTGAAGGCCCGCACCAGGTCCGCCATCTCACCGCCGCCGACCAGAGCCACGCGGCGATCGTAGTTGCCGGTTGCGATCTCATCCATGGCCTCGGCCAGCGCCTCCACCGTGCGTGTGATCTGCTTGGATAGAAACACCGCCAGCCATACGCTGGAAAAGAACACCACCACGGTAATAAGCAGCAGCGCCAGGAAGAACATGGTGCGAATCCGGTGGCGTGTGCGGAACAATTCCCAGTACTCCGCCGCCCCCGAGCGGATGCGCATCGCCGTCTGGCTCAGGCCTCGCGGCATCGGCAGCGCCACCACCACCACCTTGCCCGACGCCGTCGCCGCCAATCCCAGCGCGTACTCCACGTCCCCGGTCTTGAAGATCGCCTCCGGGTTGCGCTGCGCTGCCGTGAGCAAATTTGACGACAACGGCCCGCGCAGCGCAATGGCGGCGCCCAATTCGCCTTCATCAAGCCACGGAACCAAACTGGCCGCGTTCGATTCCGCCGGTGCCTGAAAGCTGGTCAGCAGCCTCCGGTCCTTGCCGTACACCGCCGCAAAGCCCCCCGCCAGAGTGATGCGGTGCGTTCCCATCGTTTCCTGAAGCTGCGTCAGATCGCGGTCCGCCGCCCCCGAGGCCGCGATCGACTCCGCCTCCACCCTCGCGTTGGTCGTTACATATTGCGCCAGTTCCAGCACCACCCGCGTCGAGTCCTCGCGCAACTCCGAGGTGTTCGGCGAAAACCACCTGTCGATCGAGCGGTTCATCAGGCCAAAGCTGAAAAGGAACATGAACACAGCCGGAGCCAGCGCAATCAACACTGCCCCCAGCACCATCCGTGTGCGCAACCGCGAACCCACCGCGCTGCTGCTCTGCCCCGCATACAGTTTGAGAATGTTCCGCAGCAGCAGCATCGACAGAACCATCAGCAGCAGGAAGACCAGCACCGTCAAACCGGTAAACAGCAGCGTTTCCCCCGAGGTATCCGGATTGAGAAAGCCTACCCCCGTGGTATTGAACGCCTGCAAAGAACCGAACAAAGCCACCAGCAGAATCACTCCGCCCGTCAACAACCCGATGCCACGATGCCGAGGATCGGCCAGAAAGCGCATGGGCCGATTATAGTGCGGCTCGACAAGCCCGGACAGGAATTTGGAGTCTAGGAACAGCGAAGACGGCGGTGCGCGGCCGTCGGACATGGATCAGGTGGAAGTCTCCCCCGATCCGAGGAGAAAAACATTGGGACACTGAAATCTCCGCGTCATCGGGAAATCGCATCCGGCCGCTTGCGCATAGGCCTGCGCATCGGACCAGGAAAATCGCTTTTCTTTTCTCTTGACAACTTTTTGCGGGAAAGACTAATCTCATGGGCGCTGGAATGTATGAAGCCAAGTCTCGCATGAATATGAACATGATATACAGTCCCGCATGAATCCGATTTACATTTACGCCTGGTCCTGGGCTAGAGTCGCCCGTGCCGGACACGGGTGCTTGTTGTCCTGAATCGACAAATCCGAGGCGTCCGGGCGCTCGGAATCAACCATCCCAGAAAGGAACACTATGCATTCGATTACCAAAGATGCCAAAGCGAACCAGCGCTTGGATTTCGCTGGCCTGTTGCCGCGCGCAGTCCTTGCCCTCTCCTCTATCCTTTGCCTGCTTGGCTCCGCCGCCTGGTCCGAGACCAGCGCCACCGTCAACGTCAACGCCGCCTCGGTCAGCGCCACAGTGCCTTCCGAAGGCTATGGGCTTAACACCTACACTTTCGACGG
>Ga0181520_10008857_pt1 | contig 14128 bp, 6 predicted proteins | sample PEATcosm2014_Bin_29_FD_132451 | JGI IMG/M metagenome (GOLD analysis project Ga0181520, IMG submission 132451) | Peatland microbial communities from MTU Mesocosm Facility, Houghton, MI, USA - PEATcosm2014_Bin02_30_metaG | ecosystem: Environmental > Terrestrial > Soil > Wetlands > Peat | place... | reverse complement strand
CGTGCAAAAAGCCCTGTTGAAGGCCGAGCGCGCCACGCCTCTGCACACCCTCAAGCAGTTGACCGAGATCGTCCCAGGAAAAACTTCAGAGCGTCGATTCAAGCAGATCAAGCCCACCTTGACGCGCGTCTCAGGCGCGCAGGCCGAGGCGGTTCTAACCGCGCTCGGCCCCTATCGTCAAATGCTTGAGCCTCAGCGCCAGCATCTGCTCTCGCTCTATCGCCCGGTGGATGTGGCCTTCAAGGTCGTCGGAACCGGCTCGGTGGGCCTGCGCGACTACTGCATTTACTTTGAGGGCAACGGCCCCGACGACCCGCTCTTTCTGCAAATCAAGGAGGAGCCGGCCTCCGGCTATGCGGCTTATCTGCCCGATGCCGCGCCCCCTGCCCATAACGGCCAGCGCGTCGCCGAGGGCCAAAAGGCGATGCAGGTCCAGTCCGATCCGTTCCTGGGCTGGACCCACTTCGGCGGCCGCGATTATCTGGTCCGCCAGCTCAACGATCACAAAGGCTCCATCGAACTGGAAGACCTGGCCGGAAGCGGCCTGGAGGCCTACGCCGAAGTCTGCGGCGAACTGCTGGCCCGCGGACACGCCCGCTCCGGCGACCCGCTGATTCTCAACGGCTACATCGGCTCTGGCGATGGCCTGGCCGAAGCGCTGGGCAAATTCGGCTCCGTCTACGCCGACCAGACCGAGAAGGACTGGAACGAACTGAAGCGATCCAGAAAGTCCGGCGCATAGCTGAACCGGCGCGCTCCTGCTCAATGCTTTTCATTTGTGACCTCCAGTTGCACAGGATGCGCGGTGGCATTGACCTCAGGATCGTAGTACTCATAGACGCGCGACGCAAAGGTGCGGGCGCGGATGGGATACTTGGCGCGCAGGCGGAAGTTCAGCGCAACACTCTGCTGTGGCGTGAACGCGTTGAAGTAGAGGATCGCCTGCGTCGCAGTGAGCGAGAACTTTTCCAGGCGACCGCTTTCCTGGCCTCTGGTTTTATCCTGGAAGGTTTGCAGATCTTCCGACAGCAATTCAAAGCCGGGAGGAATTCCAAGATCCACCATCACCATCTTCGCGGTCTTCGATAGATTGTTGTGGATGGTTGCCGTGGCTGTTGCAATATCGTTCTGCGCAAGGCGTGTGCGGTCATAGGCAACATCGATGGAGAGCGCTTCCGCTGTGGGCTTCTCCTGCCATGGAATGAATGTTCGGCCAACGATTTGATAGGCGAGCGTACCGGATCCGCTGAAGTTAAGCTCGACAGAAGTTGGCCTGCGTGCGTCGATGTTTTTGAAGACAAATTGATGAAGCAGATCGTTGTTCTCCTCGGTCAGTTTGAGCGTTTCAACGGACTTGCCGTCAAGAGAAATTTGCAGTGTCCCATTCACATTGGATGCGCTCATCTCAGTGGCGAGCAACAGAGCGCGCAGCGCCATGATGGTAGCCTGCGTGGTGCCCCAATTGCCAGCAGCCTGCTTCTTCGAAGAGATATAGTTGAGCGCTTTGCGAATCACATCAGCAGACTGTCCCCACTTCAACAAAGCTTGAGTGGCGAGGCCAGTGGTTTCTATTGCTGCGCTTTGCCCTGTGGAATAAACGCCGGTCTCTTCCGCAGTCCATGAAACCTGATCGCCCTGTTCTTTGCGAGCATCAAGCAGCGCCTGCATCGAGCGGTTGGTAAACTCACGATCCTTGCCGTACTCCGCGGCGAAGTTGGCAATCACGGCAAGCGTATACGTATCTGGATTGGAGCCGTTGTACGATTCAATAAAGCGCTTGGCCTTTTCAATCGCATCCCCTTTGTAGCCAATGTTCGTAAGCGACCACGCAATGTAGGCGGTGATGCGCAGGGTGTCTGAGTTGAAGCGATTGGTGGCACCCTCATTGATGAAATACGTATCCGGCTTCCAGCTCCCATCGAGTTGCTGCTGCTTGGCGAGCCACGTCGCAGTGCGCTCGATGAGTCGCGGATCCACATCGGAGACCTTGGACATATCGTTGAATTCCATCAATCCGTAAGCGGTGAGAATTTTGTTGGCGGGCGCTTGACCAAACCAGGAAAAACCGCCACCGAAAACTTCGAAAGTGAGCAATCTCTGATAGCCGTTGGCGATGAATCCTTCAGCCTTGGCGTGAACTTCTGGAGTGAGTTTTCCGGTGCGCTTCATATAATCAAGCGCGAGAACATTGGGGTACGTGCTCGATGATGTTTGCTCAAAGCAGCCGTAGGGCATGCGCAGAATGCTGTCCATGCTTTCGACAATTTGACTGAGCGGACCTGGATACAGGCGCACCAGAATGCTGGTCGCATCAGGGATGGACTCGGCGGAGAAATTGAGATTGTGTTGCACGCTTGTGTCAAGACGCCCGTTGAAGACGATGTTCTGCTCGCGTCCGTTGGGGATCACTTCGATCTCGCGCACGACTACATCTTCGCGGGCCTTGGCGCCTTGAGCGCCTTCCATGCGCGCCGTAAGTGTGAGCTTGAATTTGCCAATGCGATTGGCATTGAGTGTGAATTGCGCGCTGCCCACCTGGCCGGATTCAGTAAAGAGATTTTTATTGACCGAGTCGTTGTCGAGCGTGTACCAATCTTCTGGTTGAAGATGCAAGTGAACCTCTCCGCGCTTGCCGGAGTAGTTGTAAACAGCCACGGGAATCGAGACGCGATCGCCTTGCGTGAGGGTGACGGGCAGGTCAAGATCAACGAAGAAATCTTGAAAGACTTTGATGCTTGAGGATGCGGAGCCGAGCGCGCCGAACTGAGTGGAAGCAAGCATCGCCATGCGCCAGGTGGTGATGGAATCGGCAATGGGAATTGTGATGCTGGCGTCGCCGTTGCCGTCGGTGAGGATCTCTGGATTGATGTAGAGAGCTTCAGGAAAGTAGGAGCGAATGTGCGGCGCGTCTGGCGCGGATGGCTCGATCTTCGCCACGGCGAAGTTTGTTTTGAGCTGCGCTCTAGATGTGGCCGCACTTATTTTGACTGGTGCAGATGCATCCGCGAAGATGCCGCCAACAACACCACCGGTAGCGCCAAAATCAGCGCCATTTGCTTCCATGGCAAATGCGCGATTTCTCACTTGCAATTCATTCGCTTCGGCTTTGACCGAGACGGTTTCGGCCTCAGATCCAATGCTGAGAGTAGCAGTGATTGTGGCAAGATCGCGCTCTTCCAGGCTGATACTTTTGTCGTTCAGAATTTTGAATCCGAGCGAAAAGATTCCGATTTTGTAACGACCCGCGGGTAAACCCGCGAATGTAAAGAGCCCGTTGGCATTGCTGTGCGTGGTGCGAATGGCGCCTGTGGGAAGAGAATGAAGAGTGATGGTTGCGCCGGAAATAATTGCGCCAGTTTGATCAGTAATGTTGCCTTCAATCTCCGCGCGTCCGTTTTCAGGACCGTGATTGTGATCAACGGACAAACTGAATAAACCGTTCTGCGCGAGTTCTTCCTGGCCGGATTCAATGTTGTCTTCGATGTAGACGACAAGATCATCAGCGCTATTGAAGGTGCGATCTTCACCGGCGCTGCGCACCATGTAGAGATGCTTCCATTGTCCGTAGCGGCCATAGGGTTCAATATGCAGTGGCGTGCCCCATGCATCGAGCGGCGGCGCGCCATTCTCCAGTTCAGCAAAGGCCTTCACGACCGCAGAAGATGTATGATGCCCATCCACTCTCTGGATGATTTCATTGGCGATCTGGTTGACACGATCCTGAAAAGCCGCGCGATAACGCTGCTGATAGTCTTCGAATTTATCTTGCGGAAGATCACGTCCAAACTCGACATGGAACTTGGCGGGGTTGGCAATTTCCGTGGCGGAAAAAAGCGCGCGCGCGGCGAGTTCTTGCGATGAATCTTTATTTTCAACCACCTCATTCATCGAGAGCGAATGAATTTCATAGCGCGGCTTCATCACTTCTTGTTCTAAATAGAAAAATGTTTTGGCAAAGCCGGGATTTTTTTCGGCGAGCTCAAAGACTGCTTCATCGACCACCTGCAAGCCAAGCGCTGCTTGCACGCCTTCGCCACGCGCGTTGGTGATGTGAAACTTTACGCGAGCCTCAGAGCCAGGACGATATTCAGCCGCGTCTGCGGTAGTCTCAATCTTCAATTCATCGGCGGGCTGCATAAAGACCAGGCGATGATCGGCGACAGGCTGAGCGTCGCGGCCAAAGAGATACGCATCGATGTCCAGAGTGCCAGCCATCTCCGGCGTGGCGTTCAGCATGAGTTCGGCTTGCCCATTGTCAAGATCAAGATCGCGCGTGAGAATCGTCTGTCCGTTTTTTACAATGTCCACATACGCGGAGCCATGCGCGCGCGTGGAGAAGACTTTGAGTTGAATGGGATCGCCTGTTTTGAAGATGGCGCGATTGGTGCGAAGAAGAATCTGCTCTGCGCCTTTGCGCATTTGCAGAGGAACGGAGTTCTCGGCGTGATTGCCGCGATGGTCATCGGCCTCGATGCGCAGAGACTTCAAACCTGCAAGAGGCTTGAAACGAAGAACAGCAACGCCGGCAGAGTCCGTGTTCAAATGCACATCATCGGCGGTCAAATTACCGCTCAATGGGATCGGTCCGATGTCGTCTGGATTATGAATGGTGAGCGCCGTGCTTGCAGGCGTGCCATCGGGATACGAAGCGAGAATGAAGACTTCATTTTCTATGTGGGGGATTAGCGTTCCGCCCTCTGGCACTGCGGTGATCAGCAGCGAGGATTCACTGATGGTGATCGGTTCGCTGCGCGTCTCTTCATGTGCTGCGGAGTCTTTCACCGTGGCTTCAACGAGTGAGCGGGCTGCGCCTTGCGTGAGTGAATGCCCTGCAAAAAACGAGGGCAGCCTGAGATCAAAATGAAACGTGCCGTCTTTGCTGGTTGTGCCTTTGGTGGACGCGGCTTCAAAAACATCAACATCCATTCCGATTGCTTTGATGGTGATCTGCGCATCGCTGACCGGCTTGCCGAAGAAGTAATTGGCGCGTACTGTGCCAGTGACAATGTCGCCAGGACGGTAGTCGCGCTTGGGCTTGCCGTCCTTCTCAGTGAACTCGATAGCCACTTTGAATTTGGGCAGCACGTAACGTTCGACCTGAAGCGTAACCTCTGCTGTATTCGTCGGCGCGCCACTCTCGCCCATCAGCGCGCGCAAGTGATATGCGCCGAGATTAACTTCATCAGCCAGTGTGAACTCCGCTGAAGCGATTCCGAATTTGTCGGTCTCGGTGGCTTTGCGAAAGACTTTATTGCCGCGCGGATCCTCCACTTCAAAGGTCAGCTTGCGATTGGCAGCCGCGCGATTGGCGGCGCGATCCAAAGCCAGCACGCGCGCATGAATGGTTTGTCCGGGTTGATAGATGGGCTTTTCCGTGGTGAGAAGAATCGATGCCTTGTCCTTCAACTGAATGTGCTGCGTGGTTTCAGCGGATCCAATCGGCGTGTCCACACTGAAGCGCAGTTCGTAGCTGCCGGTTAGCTTTGCTGGAAAACGAAAACTCGCTTCCACGATTCCGCGTCGGTTGAGTTCTCCTGTAAAAAGCGCTTGCGGCTCCTGGTTTGGAACGAGCAATTCAATGCGCAGCGAACCGCCAACAGCAGCGCTGGTGGCGGCTTCGGAAACAATCACGCGCAGTGCAGCCTGACTGCCTACGATGTATTCCTTCTCGCCAAGAATATGAACCACGGGCCGACGAATGATCTGCGAAATCGAATAGATGCCTTCTATGGGTGTCTGTTTCGCGTCATCGAATACGAAGCGGTAACGGAAGCGCTGCCAGAGAATCTCTTCAAAGGGCATGGGCTGCGCGAGCGGGATCTGCTGCTTCCATGCGCCGCTGCCTTTGCGAATTTCCGCATTGCGCTCGACGCGGCCGAGCGTATGATCTTCCGGGTCGAGAATCTCCGCGATCAACTTGCCAGCGCCCGCTTGCGCGGCATTGTAAGGGATCACTACTGCAAGGTTGCCGCGTTGATAGGTAGCGGCGGGCTGTTCCGCACGCGCATTAAATAGGACGCCAGCGGCGAGCGTTAGAAACGTTGCCAGTGAAAGGAAATTGCGCATAGAAAGGTGAAGACGGCTGGTCATCATGCGAGTTCTCCTGCAAGCGCCGGAGTGTAGATTTCCGGCTGCTTGTCTGACTGGTGAACGCGGAGATTGTTAGTTCTTGCAGAGAGAAATAAAATTTTCTTGAAGTTTTTATTTGGGCAACCAGTTCAGTCCGTCGGCGCTGGTCCAACGCTCGCCGCTGTCGGTGATGATTTCGAAGAGTATTGGAAGCCGGTCCTCTTCAATCAACGCCGGAACTGCACTCGTGTCGGTCTGAAGGGCGATCGCATCGGCTACGACGGAGACGGTCTGCGTCTCCGCGCCAATGTTGAGATGAAGATCGGCGGCATTCTGATGGTTGGCGGCGATATCAACGGCAGCGAGAACTTCTTTCTCAAAGCCGCGCGCCTGCGCTTCCACGCGATAACTTCCCGGCGCGAGACCATCGATGAAATAGAGTCCGGTACGATCCGACTTGACCGCGCGCGTTGCGCCTGTTGCAACATTCATGACAGCAACCGATGCATCTGCAATCACTGCGCCAGTCTGGTCCATCACAGCGCCGGTGAGAGTGGCAGAGGAGTAGGATGCCAAAGGCGCAGCATCGGCGCGGCTCACGATCTGTGACGGAGCTGCATTGTTGGATGGCAATCTTCTTTGACGTGTTTGGCTATCAAGAATTTTTGCAGCCGGACTGCTGACAGTGAAGCCAGCCAATTGTGCTTTCACAGGCCGCGCAAGCCAGGGCGTATGAACAGCCTTCCAGTGCTTGCCATCATCCTTGCTGAGAAAGACTGCGTTGTTTGTATCGATAGCCACGATGCTCCCACCTAATGTGGCCATGGAAAGCACTGGAAGGTGGCTGGGCAAAGGATGCTTGAAGTGCGCAGCTTGCGCTGCCTCTTGGCTGATGGCGGCAGTGGCGGATTCGGTGTTAGCAGTGAAAGGTCGCATCTCTATAACGGAACGGCTGGTGGGAGCAGGGGTCTGCATGGCCGTTGCATTTGTTTCTTGCGGGGCAGCGAGAATGATCTTAGCCGCAGACCGAGCGCCGAAAGTTTCTTGCGGCTGGCTCTTTGCATCGGCTCCAATCATCCCACCTGCAACGCCGGAGGCTGCGCCGGTTGCACCACTCACGCGCACGCGCGGCGCGGCGCTGGTCTTTACGCTCTTCTTGAGAGATTCATCCTGAAGAATCGTTGCTTGAGCAATCTCGTTCAATGAACCGGTGTCGCGGCCTGAGAGAGAAAAGGATTCGATGCCATGCGCGGGAATTGGCGTGACTGGATTTTGTTTTGGCTCGACAGGAGCAGGAAGTTTGCGGCTTGCGTCCTGAGGGTTTGCCGGGGAGAGCGCGCGATGATTGGCAGGCGCAGCGGGCTCTTCCGCTTGCGGTGTAATGAGCGCGGGCGGATTTACGCGCGCAATCTGGTTGGGCGGCGGAGCGCTTGGAGCGACTGGCGCGGAATGAAGGTGAATGAAAATGAGAACGAGCGCGGCAAAGGCAGTGGCGACAGGCCATGCAACCCTCCAGCCGAACCACCACGGCTGGCGCGCGACAACCTGCGGCGTGGGCATTGGCTCTTCAACTTCGGGCAGCGAGAGCGCAACCACGGCGCGACACTCCGGGCAGATGGCCAGATGGCCGAGCATCTCGTCGCGTTCATGCGCGGGCAGCGCGCGCTCGACGAATGCACCGATCTGGTCCGCGTCGGGATGGCTGAATTGGAGAGAATCGCTCATCGTATTTCACCAGCCGCATTTGCCCTCTGAACAGAGAACGCGGGAGTTTGCGAAGTTTGCAGCAACTTTCGCAGGTTTATTTCAATATCACGCGGGTCCGCGCCAAGTGCTTCTTTGGCGGCTGCCGGGCTCAGGCCGCTGGAGATCAGATTCCTGAGAAGCTGTTGGTGGAGATTCGCAGTCAGGCGCTTGAGCCTGCGACTGACAGTGGCTTCGTGCACCGCCAGAGTATGCGCAATCTGGAGAAGCGTTTGACGGTCGAGATAGTAAGCAGAGAGCAGGAAGCGGTCTTCGGCGCTGAGAGTTTGCAAAGTGGTCGCGACGGCGGCTGCCAGTTGGGCGAGTTCAACAGGAATGGGCGCGGCGAATTCGGCCGCAATGCAATCGAGGTCGTCGAGCGGGCTTTCGCGATGAGTACGGCGATGATGGTCTCTGAAGCGCTGCACCAGAGTGGCGCGCAGCCAGCCGAGCAGCGATCCTCGGCCGGAGTAAGAGGCCAGCGGAGAACGGCGCTCGCCAGCGCTTTGGCGCAAACCGTAGAGTTCGGCATAGAGGGAGTCCGCAAGATCATGACCGAGCGTCGCGGAGCCGGTGATGGCGATGGCTGCATGGAGCAAAGAAGCTTGGAAGCGCGCGAGAAAGATCTCCCAGGCGGACTCACGTCCCAAAGCGCAAGCGTGCGCCAGAGCCAGATCGTTGAGATGAAGAGAACGGAAGAAGGACGACTTCTGCGCTGAGCTGGGCACAAGGCTGGACGGAAGGCCATAATTGACTCGCTGACCAACCAGGGCAAGAACCGTATGGAAGTCCACCAGGTCGAGGCCGCAGCTCTCTGCCTCTGCCGTGCGCCAAAGCTCTTGAAGAAGAGTGGCAGGAATCGTCTCTTGCGCAACCTCGCGCTCGCCGGGCAATGGCAGAGCAAGTTCAACGGGCTTGGGCGAGATTGCGTTCACGTTCCTGAGCATATCGCATTTGCGTAGCGAATGATCTAATCTGCAAATGAACAAGTGTGGACCAGGAGGTTCACAGTACAGCCGACCTGGAGGTCGGCGCTACAACGTTGCTGCTTGGTCCCAATGCTCGACGGTGCTCAGAGGCTGCGCTTCTGGTCCTCAATTATGCGCTTCAAATCTGCCGGTGAATAGGTGGGTGATTTGATGACCTTGCCATCCGCGCGTTTGTGAATCTTCAGGATTGGCTTCCACGCGCCCTGATGCGAAATGGACGCCTCTGGATGGATCAGCTCCGCGCCATCGCGCTGCACCAGGACTGCATCGCAGATGCTGCAATGCGGCCATGCTTTGCTCATGTTGCTGCGCTGCACCTCATCCCAGGCGGGCTGAGCCTTGACGCCGGCGGCGTTCAGCGCGCCATAAGTGACCACAAGCTGATCGATGCAGCCGTCCACGTATTCGACAAAATCAGGCGCGCCGTTGGCATCGAGCACTACGCCAATCGAATCAATGACCGCCGTCTGCTGCTCGCCGTTTGATCCTGCAAGAGGCATGGTAACAGTGCACCCGCAGCTGCGAACGAATTCAAGAGCTTCTTCAAAGACCAGGCGCGCGCGCAGCAGACGGGTCTCGGCGTCGGGCAGTTCGGGAGATTGCTTCACCTGCTGCTCAAACTGCTTCATCAAGGTCACAATGTCGTCCTGCGGACGATAAGGCTTGTCGGTCATTTCATCCTCATGCTTGGTTGCCGTCATCCTTTGCGCAACTGCTTGGCCGTTTGCATGGGAACCACCTGCACGGTAGCGTCGCGCACCTCGCTCAAGAAGCGGTTAATGACTGAGCCGTGCAGAAAGAGATCCCAGCGGGAGCGGGCCGTCTGGCCGAAGACCACGTGCGAGATGCTCTCCTGCTGCGCGTAGCGGACCAGAGCATCAGAGACATTCTTGTCCGTGAGCGTTACCACCTGCGCGCCCAAATCGCGGGCCATGCGCTGATACTCCTCCAAGCGATGAAAGGCTTCCGGATCGCCGTGTCCCTTGTCCTCGTCGGGACGTGTAACATAGACCGCGTACCAATTGCTGGCCAAGCGGCCTGCCACGCGCGAGCCAATCCGCAACAGACGCTCCGTGCCGGGGCGCGTGCTCAGGCAGACCATGACTTTTTCCGGGATAGGTGCCTGCTCCAGGCCCTGGATGCGCCGGTACTGCGAGGCCTGACTGCCCACCTGCTCGGCGGTAGTGCGCAGGGAAATCTCGCGCAGCATATTCAGGTTGCCCTTGCGGAAGAAGTTGGCCAGCGATTGCTCCACCTTATCCGGTGCGTAGATTTTTCCTTGACGCAGCCGGTTGCGCAACTCGTCCACGGTCACGTCCACGTTGACCACTTCGTTGGCGCGCTTGAGGAAGCTGTCCGGGACGGTCTCGCGGATAATCACGTTGGCCGAGCGATTGACGGCGTCGTTCAGCGTCTCCAGGTGCTGGATATTGACCGCGGTCATCACGTTGATGCCGGCGTCCAGCAACTCCAGCACGTCTTCATAGCGCTTGCGATTCTTGCTGCCGGGAACATTGGTGTGGGCCAGCTCATCCACCACAACCGTATGGGGATGGCGGAAGAGAATGGAATCCAAATCCATCTCTTTCAGCATGACGCCTTTGTAAGGAATCTCGCGCTGAGGCACAATCTCCAGATCGCGGATGCGCGCCTCGGTGTCCTTGCGCCCATGCGTCTCAATCAGGCCAATGACCAAGTCGATGCCCTGCTGATGCACCATCATGTATGCATCGTTGAGCATGTGGTAGGTTTTGCCCACTCCCGGCGCGGCGCCGATGTAGACGCGTAGTTTGGCGGCTTCGGCTTTGCGTTCCAGCTTGATCTCAGCCATCAGCCAACCTCCACGGGGTGACGAAGTTCCTCGACGGCCGCCACGGGGATGGTGAAGCGGAAGGTGGTTCCATGGCTCAGGCGGCTCTCGACCGAGATCTGGCCGCCCAGTTGCTCCACCAGGCGGCGTCCGAGCGCCAGTCCGAGGCCGGAACCTTTTTCGCTGAAGGCGCTGAAGCGGTCAAAGATGGTGCCTAGCCGCTCGGCTTCAATGCCGCGGCCGGTGTCGCGCACCGTGAACTGGACAAATTCCTTGATCTCTGTGGCGGCCAGCAGAATCTCGCCGTCGGGCGGCGTGTAGCGAATGGCATTGGAGAGCAGATTGTCCAGAATCGATCGCAGCGCGCGGCGGTCGGCCCGCACAAACGAGAGGTCGGCATAGGCCTGCACATCTACGCGAATGTGTTTCTCAACAGCGGCGTCTATATGGCGGTCGCGGACGTCATTCAAGGCCTGCAAGGGCCGCACGCGCTCCAGTTGGAACTCGCGGCGTCCAGCATCCAGCTCGGCCACCTCGATCAGATCGCTCATCAGGTCGTCCAGATTTTCCGCCTCCTGGCTGGATGTGGCTGCCAACTCCGCCTGCAAGGGGAGCAGCGGGCCGCCAAAGCCCTGGGTGAGCGCATACAGCCCGCGGCGCAGCAGCAACAGCGGGTCACGCAGCTTGCGGCTGGCCACGCTGATGAACTGCGTCTTGAAGCGATCCGAGTCTTGCAGGCTGGTCACGTCTTCGAGCGAGGTAACCGTGCCCAGCAATCTGCCGTCCGAGTCGCGCATGGGCGTAGTGCGCAGCCGGTAGCTGCGCTCCAGCGTGCCGATGCGCATGGGCAGCAGCGTGGCGTCATCTTCCGTGGCCACGGCTTTCTGCATGGCGACGGCATCGCGGATGGCGCTCAGAATCTTGTCGCCGCCGGGAGCTTTGGCCAGCGCCTGACGATCCGTGGCGGCTTCGCCCAGCAGCTTGGTGGCAGCAGGATTCACCTTCAGCAGATGCCCTTTGCCGTCGGTCACAATGATCGGCTCAAAGATGGATTGGAGCACCGCATCGGAGAGCTGAAACTCCATCTGGCGGCGTCCGGCCTCGGTCTCGCGCCACTCGCGCAGGCGTACCGCAATGCGGTTCAGCTCGCTGGCAATTACGCCCAGGCTGTCCCGGCTGCTCCACTCCACGCGATGCTCCAGGTTGCCCCCGGCAATGCGCCGCGCGTCGCGGGCCAGCAGGGCAACAGGCCGCAACACAAAAAATATCGTGCCGGCCAGGACCAGCGCCGCCGCTGCCACCAGAATCCAGGCCAGCTTCAACTGCCCCGCCTGCGCCAGCGCATGGCGCGTCACCATCACCAGCCCGGCCATGAGGCAGAGAGCAAGCGTGCAGCCGAGAATCAGTCGCTGGCTAAGGTTCAGCATGGGCCGGTCTCCGGGCCGGAAAGAGGTGGTACTTTCATTCTGAAGGAAACAACCCCTAAATGGCAAAGACAATAAAAATTAAGGAAGACAGAGCGGATATGGAGGGCTTGTTGATCCAGCGTGCCTCCCGTCCATTCTTTTGATTAGGCAAGCAGAGCTTACTCCAGCGACTCTCAGAGTAATTGGGGTGGTGCCGTCGAAAAAAGTGGAAGGAGCGTATGAGCATCTGAAAATTGGGATACATTGGCCCGATTCTCTTACTGCTGTTTTACGGTACTCGGCAGACCGTCAGGCTGCCATTGTGCCAGCGGCAATCCAGTCCCATCGGAGCGGGATCGCTCACGATCACCCAATCCACACCGAACTCGGCTTTCAGCCGCTCGAAGTCCGCACGCTGAAAGCTCTTCCATCCCTGACGCGCTTTGACATCGCGCGCCCATTGCAGAGCCAACTCCGGAATCTGCGTCACGACGGCCGGGTCTTTGATGTTGTCAGCCATCATGCCGCGCTCGGCCAGCGCGCGGAAGCAGTGATAATCCTCTCCCGGCGCGGCCATGTACTCAGGGTCAAGAGCAAAATAGGCGTCGGTGGGCGTCTTCTGGCGAACCCAATCGAAGGCCTGCAGCCAAGGGTTGGCCGCCGCCCGTCCGGGCAGTTCCAGATGGTAGCTGTTGTCAAAGAGCATCCACTGCGAGAGGAACATTCCGCCGTTGATCGCTGCCAGATAAACGGCCCACCGCCAGAGGCTGGCCTTCAGCAGATACCGGCCCAGCAGGCAGCCAGCCATCAGCGTCAGGAAGAAATAGATCAGATGCAGAAAGCGCATGGGCTGAAAAGGAGCAACCCGGATCAGCGAGGGAATCGCCAGCAGGGTCATGGCCAGCGCCAGTTGGAAGGCTCCATAGGCGGCGACTGCTAAGGCAAATCGTTGGAGGAGACGGTCGCCCTGGCGATGCGCCATCCGGCTCAGCAGCCAGAAAAGGCCGAGCGGCGCAACCGCTCCCAGCCACTCATACCAGGCCCAATGGTAGAGGCAGAGTGAGTTGTGCATCAGCACCGCCTGCCGCCAGATGGGGTTGGGAGGGTCAAAGACCCAGCCCAGGGGAATGAAGGCCACGGCGATCGTGCTGCCCTGCCATCGGGTGCCCCACCCTCGCGACGCCTTTGTTTTTGTCGCTAGGGTGGGAGTGGGATTCATCCTAGGAGCCTCTTGCAAAATTCCATGGAGATTGCGAGAAGCGTCAGGGCACAACTTTAGTCGTGCCGCTAGTTCAACTAGAAGATCTTGGGCTTTAGCCCCTGCGTATCTTTGTTTTCGGATATTTGAAATTCCGCAGCGGCTAAAGCCGGAATCGCAAAAGGCCGTTTTCGGCACTACTGAAGTCGTGCCCTGACGCTTCATGGCGAACTGAAGACAATTTTGCAATAGGTTCTTAGTACCATCTTTATTTTCGTTTAACAGCGCCATCGCAAGAAAGATGCAAAAGGAGAGGCCCAGCGCGGCCATGATCGGATGCAGCAGAAATGCCAGCGCCAGCAGCAGCGCCGCTTGCCCCTTGCGTCTGGCCAGAACCCGCTCGACGGCCAGCAGAATGAAGGCCGTGGCCATGGTGCGCGGGTGCAGATGCTGATCCACCAGATAAAGCCCGGTCCCGGCCACCGGCAGCGAAAGCATGGCCGCAACCATGGCCACGCCGGCCCACTGCGCCCGCGCTTCGGGAAAGAGCCGGCGGGCAATCGCCCAGCAGCCGTAGAGGATCAGCGCGATGGAGGCCACCTGCCAGAAGAGTTCCGCCCAAGCCAGCGGAATGTGCGTCCAGCGGACGAATCCGGCGATCCAGTTGTCAAAGAGGGTGGCCTGCATCTGAAAGCGAAAAAAATCGGAGTCGTGGGGATAGAGCGCCGGATTCAGACGCTTCTTGATCGCGGAGAGATAAATTCCGTCATCCTCGAAGCCCGGATGGAAGCCCATGACGGCCATGGCGAGGGTCGTAAACAGCAGGGTCAGCAAAAAAATGACCGAAGAGTTGCGCTTCAACCGGTTCAACCTCGTATACTCAAGCTCGATATGTCGTCTGCAATAGCTCCAT
>Ga0181520_10008856_pt1 | contig 14129 bp, 11 predicted proteins | sample PEATcosm2014_Bin_29_FD_132451 | JGI IMG/M metagenome (GOLD analysis project Ga0181520, IMG submission 132451) | Peatland microbial communities from MTU Mesocosm Facility, Houghton, MI, USA - PEATcosm2014_Bin02_30_metaG | ecosystem: Environmental > Terrestrial > Soil > Wetlands > Peat | place... | reverse complement strand
TGAACCGCGACATCGATGACCTGCTGCCATGGAACTGGAAACCGGGTTAACTTCGATCGTGCCCCACCTATAAAATTATTTCTGCATAGCAGGCTGGCAATACACCGTTGGCAGGGGGCTTACTACGGCGTAGCAATGCTTTCGAGCGTTTTGAATTTCGATTAGAGTATTGAAACAGTAACCTAACGTAATTCAATGCGAAAAAGCTTATTTTATTGCTCGACGGTCGTATTCTAAAAAAATTCCCACCACCACCTCATCATGGAAAAGGCAGGGCCGATCACGATGCATCTCCATTTCAAGGTTCTCGCGATTCTTTTGATTTCCGTCGCCGCAGTTTTGATGGTCGGCGGATGTACCACCGTTCCGGCCGGTCATGTGGGCATCGTGGTGAATAATATGGGCAAGGAACGGGGCGTCCAGTCCTACACCGCCAAGACCGGGTTCTTTTTGTACAATCCGATCTCGACCCAGGTCTTCGTCTATCCCACCTCGGTCCAAACCGTGGTATGGACCCGCGATACCAACGAGGGTAAACCCATCGATGAGTCCATTACCTTCGGCACCATCGAGCAGATCCGGGTATCGGCCGATGTTTCACTCTCCTTCCAGCTTTTCCAGGACAAGGTTCCCAATTTTTATGTGCAGTTCCGTAACGATGATATCTCCGGTTTTATCCACGGGTACCTGCACAACGTCGCACGGAATGCCATGACCAACACGGCGGCGACCATGACCCTTGAAGAGCTCAACGGCGCGAAGAAATCGGAATTCATGACCAAGGTCGACTCGGTCATAAATTATACCGTCCAGGACTACGGGGTAGTCACCCAGATCGGGTTCACCGGTGCCCTCCGCATGGATACCTCCATAATCGCGGCGATCAACCGGAAACAGCAGGCCAAGCAGGATGCGGAAACTGCCGTCAACCTGCTCGCAAAGACCACGGCCGACGCGAATCGGTTGATCGCGCAGAAGGAGGGCGAGGCGATAGCGAACAATAAAGTGTCGGCTTCCATAACCCCCACGCTCATCGAATGGAAACGGCTGGAGATCGCGGACAAGCTCGCGGAGCGATGGGACGGGAAACAGCCCGAGTACCTGTCCACGGCGGCGGGGGGAAGCAATCTGCTGATGCAGTTGCCGATTCCGAGGTAATCGGGGGAGGGGCCCGGACTTGAGCCCCTTTCTATGGGGGGGCGGTTCGAAGTTGCCGAGCTTCACCATAGCAGAAGACCCGCAAGATCTTGATTATAAAGGATTTTACGGGTCTTTTTTTTGTACATGCCAATATTTGGTCTCCTCGGTATACTCCAAATCCATAAAAAACTGGAATGGTCCGGTGCATTTGGCCATAAAACCTGACACATTACCGGACAATTTGACGCGCTAACCTGCAAGCTTCCGCTATTGCGCCGCTTGCAGCGGCTACCTTCGCATTGGTGCCGACCCTGGAGCGGGTACAAAGGTCAAATTCAGCCGGGATAGTTTTTTGCCGATGCATCCACGCGGAGTTTTTCGGCCGACTTTTCCCCGCTCAGGGGTCGCTTCGGGTTTGAATGCCGATCGAGAAGAAAAAACTTTACACCGGGCCGTCACCAGACTTATTTTATCATATTCAAAGAAATATCCTCTTTCCTCACAATAATTCCCAACAAGGAGGCTATGCATGAATCGTTTTCCTCAAGCTGTTTTTTTGTGGGCGTGCTTGGCAGGAATTGCGTTTGGCCAAACTAATGACTCATCTGCCGATTCCAGTACAGCCAATAGCCCTTCAACACCGTTATCATCAACCGAAAAAAACAAAAGGGAAGTCGCTTTTCTTGGCATATCTGTCGGTGGAAATGTCAATGATGTAGTCGCGAAATTGGTTAATAAGGGATTTGTAAAAAATGAAACAAAAGGCAATGTTACGGCGCTGAAAGGTGTTTTTTTAGATCAAGATTGTGGGATATTTGTTGTATGTACCCCAATCACAAAACTTGTTTGGAAAGTTTCTGTGACATTTCCCGAACGGACAAGTTGGTACCGGCTTAAAGATGAGTTTCAAGAAAGGTGCAAAAATTTAACTGCAAAATATGGCCAGCCTCACGACACCTATGAATTTTTCTCGGACCCATATAAAGAAGGGGATGGGTATGAAATGCAGGCCTTGGAAAATGAAAAGTGCGTTTTTGCCTATGCTTGGAATCTTAGTAACGGATCAATCACCTGTGAAATGGCAAAAGGCGGCTACATAAGGATTGCATATGAAAATACTGCAAACTCGGCTCTTGATGATCAAGAAAAGGCAAAAACCGCCGAAAGCCAGCTATAATATTCAGTGCAGGCAGTCGTGAAAGCGCCCCGTATTAAGGCGACCATTTCCGGACAGGGGCTTAAAAGCGTAGTTCATGAGCTGAAAAAGACGCTTGCCGGGATTCAGGTCAGGTTTATCCCCGATGACGTTGATCCCTGGATCGATGAACCCATTACCGGAGCCGACGACCGGGAAACCGTTAATCCCTTTTCAACGGTCTGGTACCGGAAGACGGTCAAGGGCCTGACGCCGGCTCGTTGACCCAAACAAAGCTTTCGGAGCTTACCGGCATTCCTCAGCACCATATCTCTGAAATGGAAAATGGAAAGCGGCCTATCGGCAAGGAGACGGCAAAGAAATTGGCGGCGGTATGCAAAGTTGACTATCGGCTTTTTCTGTGAACATGATCATTGAGGTATCGTATGTCGACAGCCGTAAACCACCCCGACAGTTTTTATTTAAATCTGAACATAACCGAGCCTGCCCGAATTCTTATACGTTCCGGCAGCATCAGACCCTTAAAGCTGCAAGTTCCTCGAATTCCTTCGAGAGCTTTCCGTCTCTGTTATCGAGGATATCGTATTTTGCGGCAACGATGATGCCTTTAACGATGGTCGTGGAAGTCTTTCTTTCCTGGTGGGCGATTGTTCTTAAGGCGGAAAAGGTTGTATCCGGAAACGAACACGACAACCGGTCCTTCGATTTTCCCCTGGCCAGCTCATCATGCAGGGCCGCTACTATCTTTTTATGAATATCCCGGCCCTCGGGCTTGTCTGCTTTTGAAAGATAAAGCTCTGAAATTACCCGGCAAAGAAAATTCGGCTTGTGGCTGACCTTGAGCAACGTTCCGATAGCAACGAGAATATCCGTGTAGTGCGGAGGTACCCTGAATTCCAGGGAGTGATTGCACTGCTCCCGGAATTCCCGGATTCTATAGGAACTTTGATGCGGAATGCTGACTGCAGTTCCGCAATCATCGCAGAAATCCTGCAACACCTCGGGAATAACCAGCTCATTGAACTTCAAAGGAGCATAGCGAAAGGTCGTCGTGACCAGCTTCCGGCACGTTTCGCAGGGGCCTTTCGATTTATCGCCTTCCTTATAGATAACCATGGTATTATCCTCTCCCACCGCTTAGATGTACGCTTATAAAAAGAATGTCCGGCTCAACAAAAAAGAATTTTATGTAATAGCCATCATACTTTCCCCGTGGTCTTAAAATGTGAACATCGATATCAAGAAAATGGTGCTTATCGGTTTCATAACAATCACCCCGACAGGAGCCGATAATAGTTATCGCTTCGGTTGGTGAAAGTTCCCCCGATGCAAAAAGATTTTTCTCAACGCTTCGCGGGACGTGTCGGACATGATCATTTTTTATGCACTCGATCGCCTTTTTTTTAACCTCGTTAAATCCCTAGTGCGGCTCCTCTTTAAGTACGGTTAGACCGTACAATTATTAATATACCTCACCGGTGTTCTATGTGCAAGAAAAAGAGATAATGCCTTGAGCTGGAAAAATAAATAGAAAATCCGATAAGCCTTGATCGTGATCCGTCTCCCCCCGCCACCTTCGCGACAGCAGGGCAGTCCTCGCCGGCGCCGGGCTCCACGCACGACCATGATCGAAGCTTTAAATGGCTCCTTTGAAGCAGATTTCTATCGAGCGAAGACTTTACCCGATTCGAAGGCGCGCAATGGCCGGACCACATCGGATTGGGGGTGCGCCGGATATCCGGCGATATGACAAAGGGCCGCGGTACGTGGAAACGTACCGCGGCCCTTTCCCCTGGCGCAAAACCTGCGAGCCGCTCCCCATGTAATCGGTGCCTTAATGCAGTATCGAGAATTCGATCCGGCGATTCGCCGCCCGGCCTCTCGCCGTTTTGTTGCTCTCCACGGGATGGGTATCACCGAAGCCGGTGGTTTCGATACGGCTGCCATCGATGCCTTTGGCGACGAGGTACGATTTAACGCTCGCCGAACGATCCTCGGAAAGCTTCTGGTTAAATTCGGCGGAGCCCACGTTGTCCGTATTGCCATCGATGCGTATGCGCAGTGACGCATACTCGTTAAGCGTCGATACCGCCCGATCGAGGATCGGGTACGAGTTCGGCAGAATCTCCGCGGAGCCCGTGTTGAAATTGATTCCCCTGATGGTCCCGGTAAACTGTGCCACCACTGCGGGAGTCGGCACCAATGCGGCTGCCGGCGCGGGGTTCACCGTGATCGTCACCGCATAGTTCGCCATGCCAACGCCGTTCTTCAGGGTTACCGAATAGGACGCCTCCGGCATCTCCCTGGTCGGCGTTCCGGAGATCTCACCGGTGCCCGCATTTATCGACAGTCCTCCGGGAAGCCTCGGCGAAACCATGAACGTATCGGTCATCGGATACCCAGGCGTAAAGGTCGGCACATTGCCCGGTATCGCACTGCCGACCGTATACGTCGCGGGATTGGCCGAGTACGCGGTCAGCGTCGGCGCCGCCGGCGCAGGGTTCACCGTGATGGTCAGCGCATAGGTTGGAGCGGTGCCGATACCGTTGCCCAGCGTCACCGTGTAGGTCGCCTGGTCGGCCGCGATCGTCGGCGTACCCGAGATCACCCCCGTTTTCGCATCGATCGACAAACCGCCGGGAAGCATAGGCGACACCATGAACGTTCCCGCCGGAGTCCCCGCCTTGAACGTCGGCACATTGGGCATTATCGCACTGCCAACCGTATACGTTGCCGGATTAATCGCGTACGACAGCAGCGTCGGTTGAACCTCCTTTTTCCCACTGCACAGGAAAAAATCAATTCCCCCCGAGAGTTCGAGGTCCTTGGCGGTATACCCGAATGAGGTATAATCCTCGAGGAGATAGTCGCGAGCCTCCGCGCGGAGCGCGATTGTTGGGGTGATCATGCCCCGCAACCCGACGGCGGCATGCAACGAGCCATCGAAGTCGGTACCGAGGTCACCGTTGTTCAGGCACTGGAACGCGCTCGCGCCCACGCCGATAAACGGACTGAAATCCCCTCGAAACAGAAGAAAATACAGGCCGATGTCTCCCTTTAATGCGGAATTCTTCACGTCGTTCGTTGAGGTGATCGGAAGGTACGCCAGAGCGCCTTCGGTGAAAAGCTGCGGCAGGAAATGGTACCCTAACCGTAATCCCACCTCGGCGGTGGATCGGGGATTCAGGGGATTCTGGGTATCGCCCACCGCCGGGTTTGTTCCCAGCATCCATTTATCAAATTTGAACAGATAACCGCCATAGGCTCCGATATAGACGGCCTGGCCGGGGAAGTCCGCCCACCCCGGTACCGGCACTACCATTGTTCCGGCAACTGCAATAAGCATCGGCCACATCAGCTTTTTATAGGACATGGTGGACTCCTCCCGTGGGAAACAGCACCTTTGAAGGTGATGACGTTAATACCCATAACCTTTCGCTAATTCAATTATAGTTTTGCCGCCGCAAGAAGATCATTTCCTTAAAAACGAACCGCAGGCATAGCGAGTGCATTTCAATTTTTCCCCGGCTCGACAGGGCTACCCTGAGGCGGTATCCCCGTCCCGGTGCTGGCCGCTCCTGCACCAACAACCGGTCGGGAGAACCGATGGTGGGTGATTGTTTATATTTTGGCATAAAATACTTGACCCGGTCATGCGCACGGTTTAATTTGTTTTACAGGCGATGGATTATTGCACCCCCAAGTCGGAGCTCGAAGCCAACCTCAAGGAGGATCTATGTTCAAGAGCGGTGTCCTTGTCTTGACCGCGTTAGCGGTCGTTATGACCACTCCGGCTCCGAGCAAGGGTCAGGGCGAGTCAGACTCACTCCTCGGCCTGGATGCGAATACCGCCGCACTCGATCCGCACGACGGAGCAAACGCGGCGGTGGATGACTCGGTCGACGGCATTTCCGATAAAAACAAGGCGATAGCCTTATCGTGTCTGGAAAAAACGGTACCGGGGAGGCTTACCTCTTTTTCCCCAGCAATTCCCGCGCATGCTCCCGCGCCGCCGCCGAATCCCCTCCGAGCATCCGCGCAATCTCATCGACCCGTTCCGGCTCGGCGAGCCGCGTGATATGCGTTACCGTCCTCCCTCCCGCCGGCTCCTTGTACACCCGGAAGTGGTGGTCCGCCCGTGAGGCGATCTGGTGCAGGTGGGAGATGCAGAGCACCTGGTGCGTTTGCGAGAGGGTATACAGTGCGCGCGCCACGTTGCCCGCCAGGATGCCGCCGATACCGGTATCGATCTCATCGAATATGAGGATCGGGATGCGGTCATGTTCGGCCATGACGCTCTTGATCGCGAGCATGAGGCGCGAGACTTCGCCGCCCGACGCCGTCGCCGAGAGCGGCAGGGTCGGCTCGCCGGGGTTGGTCTGCACGAGGAAGCGGATATCGTCGCATCCGTCGGGGAGCGGTTCTTCGCGCGGGGTAAAATCGGTTTTCCATGCGCCGCCCGAAAACCCGAGCAGCTCCATCGCGGCGCTTACCCGCGCGTCGAAGGAGCGGGCCGCCTTCCGCCTCGCCGCGTGCAGGTCGCGGCCGCGGGCGACGCATGCCGCAAGCGCCGCGCGCAGTTTTCCGGCCACATCGGCGCGATCGGCCTCGATAGTGTCAATTGCGGCAAGATCCGCGGCCAGGTTGTCGGCCTTTTCGGCAAGCGCTTCGAAGGAACAGCCGTATTTCTTCTTCAGGCGCTGGATCTTTGCGAGGCGCGCATTACACCAGTCGAGCCGTGCGGGATCGGGCGAGCCCGCTTTACCGAGGTAGGCTTCGCAGAACGATTCCAGTTCCGAAAATACCGCCATCGCGCCGCCGATCTCGTCGAGCCACGGCTTTGCACCGGCATCGTACCGGACCAGCGTTTCGAGCTTTTTCCTGACCGCGCCGACCCGTTTTTCGATCGAATCGTCCGACTCCGCGAGGAGGGAAACGATTTCCGCGACCGCCTCGCTCCGCTGCACCGAGGAGGAGAGAAGGCGCAGCTCCTCTTCGAGAGCCGTCTCTTCATCGTGCTTGAGGCCCAGGTCGCAGAGCTCCCGGCTCTGGAATTCGAGCATCTCCCGGCGCTGCGCGAGTGCGTCCGCACGGGCTTCAAAAGCGGTGAACGCGGACTTCGCCGCCGCATAGGCGGCATAGGCGGTCCGGTAGTCGTCGCTTCTGCCGCGGACATCCGGCAGATCGTCGATGATCGCGGCATGGGTCGCTTCGTCGAGGAGCGACTGGTGGTCGTGCTGGCCGTGAAGATCCACGAGGCGGTCGCCGAGCTTCTTCAGCGCGACAAGGGGGAAGGGAGTTTGATTGATGAGAATCCGGTTGCGGTCGCCGTGGGTTATCCTGCGGCGGATGATGAGCGTGCCGTCCCGCGGCTGCAGCGCCATTTCATCGAGCAGGGCATGGAGATCGTCCCTGCCGGCGGGAAGCTCGAAAACCCCCGAGACCTCCGCCTCGTCGGTGCCGCTGCGGATCTGTCCGCTCGATGCGCGCTCGCCGAGAAGCAGGCCGATGGCGTCGATGAGGATGGACTTCCCGGCACCGGTCTCGCCGGTGAATACCGTAAACCCCGCGCCGAATTCGAGCGACAGCTCCTCGATGAGGGCGAAATTCGAAACGCGGATCTCCCGGATCATGGCTAACCGCTTCTCCGTTTCGATCCCTTGCCCCAGGCCAGCTTGTTCCGCAGCAGCGAAAAGTAGGACTGCTCGGCGAGCTGGATGAGGTTCGTACTGGCGCCGCCGTAGGAGATCGTGACCTCGTCGCCGCTCTGCAATTTGACCGATTCGAGACCGTCGGCGCAGAGGAGCAGATCGGGATTCTTGTCGTTGATGAGGAGCCGGATCGGCTTGTCGGTCGGAAGTACCATGGGCCGTTCGTTGAGCGAATGCGGGCAGATGGGCGTCAGGAGCAGCGCCTTGACATCGGGCTCGACGATCGGCCCGCCGCACGAGAGCGAGTAGGCGGTAGAGCCGCTCGGGGTCGCCACGATGATTCCGTCGGCCTGAAAATCGGCGATGAAGTCGTTGCCGTACCAGGCCGAGATCGAGGTCAGCTTCGGGACGTTCATCCGGTTGATGAAGATGTCGTTGAGCGCGTTGTAGGCGCATATCGAGTTTTTCCCGCGTCTGATGCACGCTTCGAGCACCATGCGGCTCAGGATGGCATATTTTCCCTCGCTGATTTTCCGGAAGCTCTCCTCGATATTCTCGCGGCCGATATCGGTCAGGAACCCGAGGCCGCCGAGGTTGATCCCGATCACCGGCTTCTGCGTGAAGCGGCAGAGATGCGCCACCGAGAGGAAGGTCCCGTCCCCGCCGACCGAAATGACCGCTTCGCTTTTCGCAAGAAGCTCCTTTTCATCGGCGGCGACCATGACGCCGGCCGGGACGATCCCCTTGAAAAAGGGGTGCAGGATGAGCGGGACGCTCGCCGAAGCCGACCAGGCGCAGAGTCGTTCGATGACCTCGTCGAGGTGATCGCATTGGCTGAAGGCAACGACGCCGAAAGAGGAGATGGGGTGCATTACCGGGGTATTTCCTTTTTTAAAGTCACGTTCAAAATCCGGTGGGGGAACCTCGCTTCACGGGTTCCCCCCGGTCGGAGCCGGGCAAAGCCGCGTTTGCCGACACACCCCTTCCGGCGAAAGTGCTGGGCTATTCCCGCGTTCCGCGGGGCCGCAGCACTTCCGCAACGCCATCATCAGGTGGAAAAAACAGGGGTGAAATCCATTGTCAACTCCTGAATTCGCTTATCTTCATGATCATCTCATAAAAATCCGGCCACCGCCCGACAATCAGCTCATCGTTCACCGTGGTCGAACCGACGCACCGCAACCCGGCAATGGTAAAGGCGCCGGCGAGCGGGGCGGGGAGCGGCTCGATCAGGTCGAAGCCGTCGTACTCCTTCTCTCCCTTGATCACGAAGCCGTCCGGGATGTCGCCGAATTTCACGTCCATGGCCTTGAGGCACGATTCGAGCTGACGGATGCCGTCCGGATCGCTTTTCCGCAGGTCGTCGAACCGGCGGAACAAAGATTGATTATCGGCAAAAGACGCGACTGCGGCCATTGCCGGGAGCTGCATGTCGCCGGGATGCTGCGGCGCGAAGTCGATCTTCTGGCCGTTGAGGTCGAATTTCGAAAGGGAGAGCATCCCGGCGGGGCCGAATGCGGTTTTGCGCAGCTCCTGCACCGAGGGCTTGCAGCCCATCTTGCGCAGGAAGGGGAGGATGGGCAGGGCCCACGGGTCGAGCGGTGCGTTGTCGATCACGAACGATCCCCGCTGGATGAGCGATTTCGCGGCGCATAACAGTGCCCCGAGGACCTCGTCGCCGGGCAGCTCGATATCGAGGACGGCTTCCTCTCCCCGGACGGCGGAAAAGTCCGTCGTGACCAGAAACGACTGCTCCTGGTCGGAGAATTTCTGCTTCGTCTGGAGCCGTATGCGGCGCAGGAGCGGATCCTTCTCCTTTTCCCCGGCGTCGCGCTTTACTTCGAGCGTCGCGCCGAACAGTCCGGCGAGATGACGGAAAGGATGCGACAGCGTGAAGCAGGTCCGGAAGGACCGCTTCGCGTGCAGGCCGAAGAAAAGGCCCAGGGCGGCGTTGATGTCGCGCTCTTCGATCGTCTGCGGCGGCGGCGTCGCGGAATCGACCGGCGCGCAGGAAAGACCCCGGCCTTTTCCCTCGCCGACCGTTTCCAGCACCACGCCGAGCCGTTTACCGGCGGCACGCCATCCGTCGAGTCGCCGGTCCGGGACGGCCTCGAAGAGAACGCTTTTCCCGGCGCCGAGCGCGAGGAAGACGGCGGTATCGCGGTAGGGGAGCCGGTCGTCGGCAAAGGTAATCGGGCGCGGGGGCGCGCCGTCGGCGCGTTCGATGAGGCAGGCGTCGCCTTCGAGGGTCACGGCGGCGTGACCATCGAGAAGCGCCGCCCAGTTCCGGATTTCGGCTCCCTTGCCGAGAGGATGGATCCGGCAGGAGCGGCCCGATGCAAGTGCGGCGAGCGCCGCGACCAGGAAGAGGTCGCCGCTCGGCGGCAGGTCGACTTTTCCCGCGACGGCCTTGGCACGATTGACGGTAAGCACTCTATTATATCCTTTCGCGGGCGGGAAAGCCGGCCTGCTGCAGAAGGGCGACCGCCTCCTGCGCCAGGAGGGGCGACTCGAAGGCAAGGCGGATGGTGCCGCCTTCGCCTTCGCGGACCTTGAGCACTTCGATGTCGTTGATGTTGATTTCCTTATCGGCAAGCACGGCGGCGATCCGCGCGATGATGCCGGGCTGGTCCTTTGCAATCACGAGCACTTCCGAAAGGCGGCGTATGAAGCCCTTCGCGTTGTCGGGAATCCGCGAGCGGGTTGTCCGCGCCCCCTCGAAGAGCTCACGCAGCGACCCGCTGTGAAGCCGCAGTTTCATGTCGCTCAGGCGGGCGATCAGCCGGTCGATCAGCGGATCGATCGACTGCCGGTTGGTCGTGAGGATGTCGTGCCAGAGATCGTAGGGTGCCCCGGCGATGCGCGTCATGTCGCGGAAGCCGCCGGCGGCGAGGCCGAGGGTGCCGGGAATCGTCGAGTCGACCTCCTGCGCAGAATTGACAAGAGCAACGGCGAGCAGGTGCGGCAGGTGGCTCACCGCCGCCACGATCCGGTCGTGCCGGACCGGGTCGAGAAAGAGCGCGCGGCTGCCGAGAAAGTGCTCGAAGAACCCGCCCACCTCCCGGTCCCGCTGCGACGGTTCGCCGGAGCGCGGGGTGAGGACGTGAATGGCATTCTGGAAGAGGTAGGGGTCGGCCGCTCCGGGACCGCTTTTTTCCGATCCCGCCATCGGGTGGCCGCCGATGAAATAGACATCAGGCAGGAGGTGCTTCGCGGCCGAGCAGATCTCCTCTTTCGTGCTGCCGACGTCGGTGACCACGATGCCGGAAGGCAGGTGCAGTCCCGAAAGCGCATGGATGGTTTTCAGGATGGCGCTGATCGGCGAGCAGAGGATGAGCAGGTCGGTCGATCCGATGACGTCCGGGAGCGCCTCGTAGCCGTAACCCTCGTCGATGCAGCCGAGTTTGATCGCGAGCGGGAGCTTGGCGGGCGAGGAGAGGCCGGTAATGCGGCCGTCGAAGCCGGCATTGCGGAGTGCGAGTCCGATCGAGCCGCCGAGGAGGCCGACGCTGTAAATGGTGATGTTTCGGGGAGAAAAGGGCATATGATCGATTTCAGATTAAAGTTTTGTCAATTTGTTTTAAAGGCCTGCGGTTCCCCCACCTGAGTAAGCTCCCTGCGTTCTTATCTCCGCCGGTTCATCAAATACATCGCCTCGCCCCGCTTCGTCATCGGTACAATGGTCTCCCGGTAAAATTCCGCCAGGACCTCCGGGTCGATCAGTTGCCGCACCCCCGGATTGACCGTCGCCTGCATGGTCGCCGCCTTCTCCCGGATCCTCTGCACGATCCGCTCCTCGACCTCGCGGCGGGTGAGCCGCGCGATGATCGCACTTTCGTCGCCCGCCGCGGCCAGGCCCGAAAAAACCTCCGGCGCATCGAGAAATTTACTTTCCGCGACGTAGAGCGAGCCGTAATGGATGCGCCGCGCGATCGCCTGCACCGCATACACGTCGTGCTCGGTGCTCGAACCGTAATGACCGTCGTCTCCCGCGCGGCAGACGCGCGGGAGAAGCGCGAGATAGGCGTCGACGATGGAGCCGGTCATATTGACACAGTCGAAATTGTCGACCGCAAGCCCGGTATCCGGGAGGATCACGGTGCGCTGCGGTTCGGGGAGATCCCTGAAAAAAGGGCGCTCTTCGGGAGCGCAGAACCGGCCGAAGCGGCCATCCATGCGCTCCTGGTACAGGAGGCGGACGTGAAAGAGCGAAAGCAGCTCCTCGCCGGTAAAGCCGCTCTCGCCGGGCCGGTAGACCCGCTCGTTCAGGTGGAATTGCGCCCGTTCGATGAGCCGGGAGATGATGGTCTCTTCGAGCCCTTCGAGGTGGGCCGCGATGGTTGCGACTTCGAGTTCCGGCGGTGTGGGTCCGCGATGGTTCATGGTCTCACGCCTTCCGGGTTGCAGCCTTGTAGGCGGCAACGTTTTCGGTAAGGACGGCGCGGAGCTTCTTCGGAATTTTCCCGAACTCCTCGATGACCGCGACGAGCGCGCTGCCGACGATCGCGGCATCGGCTCCGGCCGCGGCCATGGCGGCCACATGGGCGGGCGTCGAGATGCCGAACCCGACGGCGAGGGGCTTCTTGGTGACCCTCTTCAGGCGTTTGAGCGTGGTTTCCGCCGACGTGCTCGCCGCGGCGTCGACGCCGGTCGCGCCGAGGCGGCTCACCACGTAGACAAACGAGTCGACCTGCGCAACGATCATCTTCATTCGGTCGGGCGGCGTCAATTCGGAGACGATGTACACCCGGCCGAGGCCGTGGCGCTTCATCGCATCGGCGAGCTCGGCCGACTCCTCGGGCGGCAGGTCGGCGAAGAGCAGGCTGTCGATCCCGGCATCGGCCGCCTCCTTGCAGAAGTGTTCGCAGCCCAGATGGATGAGCGTGTTGGTATAGCCCAGAAGGCCGATCGGAATGTCGGACACTTTGCGGATCCGCTTGATAAGCTCGAAGAACCGCTCGTGGTTCAGCCCCGCCGCGATGGCGCGCTGGCTTGCCCGCTGGTTGACCGGCCCGTCGGCAACCGGATCGGAGAACGGGTACCCGATCTCCAGGATGTCGGCGCCGCCGTCGATGTAGGCCCTGAGGACGAGCTCGCTGGTGGAAAGGTCGGGGTCCCCGGCAACGGCAAACGGGATGAAGCCGATTTCGCCCCTCTCCCGCAGACCGGCAAATGTTTTTTCGTAACGGTTCATAGCGATTTCCCGAGGTGGTCCGCTACCGAGTAGATGTCCTTGTCGCCCCGGCCCGAGAGGTTCACGATCATGATCTCCTTTTTTGCCATGAGGGGCGCCCGCGTTATGGCATAGGCGACCGCATGCGACGATTCGAGCGCCGGGATGATCCCCTCGCATTGGCAAAGGACGGTGAAGGCGTCGACCGCCTCCTCGTCGGTTGCATAGGTATAGGTGACGCGCCCGAGTTCGCGGAGGAACGAGTGTTCCGGTCCCACGCCCGAGTAATCGAGCCCGGCCGAGACCGAGTGCGTGTTCGCGATCTGGCCGTTGTCGTCCTGCAGGACATACGAGTAGGAGCCGTGCAGCACGCCCGGTCGCGCCGCCTTGCATGGCGACAAGCGGACGGCATGCTGCGTTCCGTCGAGCCCCCGGCCCCCGGCCTCGACGCCGACGAGGGCAACGCGGCTATCCCTGAGAAAGGCGGAAAAAATCCCGATTGAGTTCGACCCGCCGCCGACGCAGGCGACCACCTCGTGGGGAAGGCGGCCTTCCGCCGCCACGATCTGCCGCCGCGCCTCGCGGCCGATGACCGACTGGAACTCCCGCACCATGGTGGGGAAGGGGTGGGGACCCAGGGCCGAGCCGAAAACATAGTGCGTGGTGCGCACGGTCTTCGACCAGTCGCGCATCGCCTCGTTGACCGCGTCCTTGAGCGTCTTCGATCCGCTCTCCACCGGGATCACCCGCGTGCCGAGGAGGTTCATGCGGAAGACGTTGGGCCGCTGCCGGGCCATATCGACCGTGCCCATGTAGATGTCGCATTCGAGCCCGAGGAGGGCGGCGGCGGTCGCGGTGGCGACCCCGTGCTGTCCGGCCCCGGTTTCGGCGATGAGCCGTTTCTTTCCCATGGAGACCGCGAGCAGGGCCTGGCCGAGCGCATTGGTTACCTTGTGCGCGCCGGTGTGGTTGAGGTACTCCCGCTTCAGGTAGAACCTGCTCCCGCCGA
>Ga0181520_10008855_pt1 | contig 14130 bp, 12 predicted proteins | sample PEATcosm2014_Bin_29_FD_132451 | JGI IMG/M metagenome (GOLD analysis project Ga0181520, IMG submission 132451) | Peatland microbial communities from MTU Mesocosm Facility, Houghton, MI, USA - PEATcosm2014_Bin02_30_metaG | ecosystem: Environmental > Terrestrial > Soil > Wetlands > Peat | place... | reverse complement strand
TGGTGCGGAAAAGCTTCTTAGCCGGCGAGATTCCCTTAGTGGCGCAAGAGGGTGCTGAAAAAGGCGGCCCAGAGTAGTCTGAGGCCGCAAACAGTGACCTCAGCGGCCAAAGCCGCGATGATTCTGCGGCTTTTACGGCACGGATAAATCCGTGCCCTTAAACGAAACGGAGTTTTTCAGCATCCGCTCAAGCCATCTTGAAGAAACTCGCTGGTGGCGCGACTGAATTCGCGCCCTGGCAAAGCAGCATGGCTTTCAGCATCCTCCTAAGACCGGTGTAAGCTACAGGTGAGCCGAATGCGGCCCTAACTCACATGGGCGGAACCGAACCAAAGAAGCCCGCCAGCTCCACCGCCATGGAACGATGGCCATGGCCGGTTCGCGGCGTGCTGGGATGTGGTATCGCCGGCCTGGCGGCGACGCTGACCTATGTGATCGTGCCGCTGCGCGCCTTCCCGCTGCTGATGGCGCTGCCGACGGTGATCCTGAGTTGCTGGTATCTGGGAATGTGGGGCGGCATTTTGTGCGCCCTTACCGATGCCGTGCTGGTGGACAAGTTCCTGACCCAAACCCAGTTCAGGTTCTCCCTCGGGTTTGTGCGCGAGGAGCTGCGGCTGACGGTGTTTCTGCTGGTCTCGATTCTTCTGGGCTGGGCGATCCGGCGGCTGGCGCAACAGCGCTCGGAGCTGCTGACGCAGGAGCTGCGGCAGCGGTTGAGCCTGGCCACCGCGGAGCGCAGGCTGGCCGAAGAGCGGGTGCGAACCAGCGAAGCCCTGCGCGAGCGCGACGACGTTCTGCAGATTGCGCTGCGGGCCAACAGCATGGGCCTGTGGGTGTGGAACCTTCACGACGACGGCATCCACTGGTCGGACGAGTTGTACCGGCTGGTAGGCCTCGAGCCGGGAGCGGTCGCGCCGGCCTTCGCTACGTGGCTGAATATCGTTTACGAGGAGGACCGGGAGCGGGTGAAACGAGCGGTTCTGCTGACCCGCGACACCGAGGTGGAATACCACCAGCAATATCGCGTGGTGTGGCCGGACGGATCGCTGCGCTGGGTGGAATCGAAGGGCCAATGCCAGCGCAACAGCGAGGGACGGGCGACGCGGGTGGTGGGCGTGCTGGCCGACATTACCAGCCGCAAACAATCCGAGGAGGCGATGCTGCGGGCGGAGAAGCTGGCCGTTGCCGGGCGGCTGGCAGCTTCGGTCGCGCACGAGATCAATAATCCGCTGGAGGCGGTGGCGAACCTGCTGTACCTGATTGCGCACACCGATACGGCGGAGGCGGCCCGAGCGCAGGCACAGCAGGCGTTGGACGAGCTGATGCGGGTGGCGATGATTACGCAGCAGACGCTGAAATTCCATCGCCAGGCGGGCACGCCGAAGGTTACGAAACTATCCGACGTGGTGCAGACGGTGCTGGCGCTGTTCCAGGGCCGGCTGCGGACGTCGCAGATTGCGATTGAGGTGCAGACCGAGGACGAAGTGAGTATCGCGTGCATGCCGGGAGAGATGCAGCAGATCTTCGCCAACCTGATCTCGAATGCGATCGACTCCATGCCGCAGGGCGGACGGCTGCGGATCCGGGTGCGGCCGTCGCGCGATTGGCGCGAGCGGACGACTCCGGGCATGCGAGTGACTTTCTGCGATTCCGGCGGAGGCATGGACGCGGCAACCCGGCGAAGGATCTTCGAGCCATTTTTCACCACCAAGACCGAGACCGGGACCGGGCTGGGCATGTGGGTGGTGGCGCAACTGGTGGAGCGGCACCACGGGCAGGTGCAGGTGTGGAGCACGCAACGCGCCGGAGCGAGCGCGACGGTGATCTCGGTGTTCCTGCCGCTGGGCGGCGCGGAGGCGGAAGAGCCGCAGGGGGCGGCGGTGCTGCAGGCGCAGGGCTCAGGCTAGTCGGTCGCGTGGGCGGCGGAGAGTGCGTCCTGTTGCGCCTGCGCCATGCGCTGGGTGAGCCAGGCGAGCCATTGGTCGAGGCCGCCGGCGGCGGTGGAGGATGCGCGCACAATCTCGATGCCGGGGTGGACGAGGCGCGCGTTGGCCTCGGCGACGTCCGCGTCGAACGGCACGTAGGGCAGCAGGTCGATCTTGGTGAGGATGAAGAGATCCGACTTGAAGAAGATGGAGGGGTACTTGAGGGGCTTGTCCTCGCCCTCGGTGACGCTGAGCAGGACGATCTTGGAGGCTTCGCCGAGATCGTAGCTGGACGGGCAGACCAGGTTGCCGACGTTCTCGATAAAGAGCAGGTCGATGTCTTCGAGATTCCACGCGGCGAGATGCTTTTCGATCATGCGGCCGTCGAGATGGCAGGTGCCGCCGGTGGTGATCTGCTGCACGGGGAAGCCGTACTGGGCGAGGCGGCGGGCGTCGTTGTCGGTCTGAATGTCGCCGGTGAGCACGCAGACGCGGGTGGAGGGATCGAGGCTGGCGAGGGTGCGCTCGAGCAGGGCGGTCTTGCCGGAGCCGGGTGAGCTGATCAGGTTCAGGCAGAGGATGCCGTGCTCGCGGAAGCGCTCGCGCAGCGATTCGGCGACGATCTGATTCTCATTCAGCACCTTTGACTTGAGCGGCAGGCGTTGCATCGGTCTCTACCTCCAGATAATCGAAATCCAGTTCGTCCCCGCTGGTGAGCGAGGTGTTGCGGCCGGCACAGGCGGGGCAGGCGGCGTTGTATTCGACGACGGCAAACTGATTGCGGCAGTCGCGGCAAAGGCGGCGCTGCGGACAGACGCGGGCGTCGAGTTGGAGGGTTTCCCACTCGGTGCCCTTCACTACCGCTTCGAAGCAAAAGGTGAGCGAATCCACATCGACGGCGGCGAGTTCGCCAATGCGCAGGCCGACGCGGATGGGGCGCGCGCCGGGATGGCCGGCAAGCTCCTTGCGGACCGCTGCCAGGATCGATTCCGCGATGGAGAGCTCATGCATGCTGCGCTACCTGGGCGATTTCGGTGAAGTCCCATGCCGGCGCCGATACTCGGTTTGCGTGCGGCTGCCGGCGGGGGATGCGGAACTTCGGCAGGACTGATCTTAGAGGAAGCCGGCAGCTTGCATTGTGAGGTTAATCACAAACGGATTCCTGTGATAGCCATCACCGACCGGCGTATGCGGCGCGGGGTAAAAGGGCATCGGTCGGGCAAAGGCCTCCGGCGGCGCACCTGGGTGCAGCGGGCTGGTTTTCGCGCGCCCACTTGGAGAGGCAACAGCAGGAGGGACCTTGCGCGCTTATCCGATGCCGCCACTGCCTTCCGACGATAAACGCTGGAAGATCATCAATGGGACGATGCGGCGCCATGGCTACGCGCGCAATGCCCTGATCGAAACCCTGCATACCGCGCAAGCCTCGTTCGGATACCTGGATGAGGTTGCGATCCGCTTCGTCGCCAAGTCGCTGCATGTGCCGCTGAGCCAAGCGTACGGGGTGGTCACCTTCTATCACCACTTCAGCCTGAAGCCCGCGGGCAAACACACCTGCACGGTGTGCCTGGGGACTGCGTGCTACATCAAAGGCGCGGACAAGCTGCTGGCGGAGGCGCAGAAGTACCTGGGCGTGAAGCCGGGCGAAACCACGGAAGACGGCAATATTTCGCTGATGACGGCGCGCTGCGTGGGGGCATGCGGGCGCGCGCCAGTGGTGCTGGAGGACAACGAGCTGGTGGGCCTGATGCACCCCGAACAACTGGTTGAGAAGCTGGAAGGCTGGGCCGCAGATGACTAGCGAAGAACTGCTGCAGATTGCCGAGACGAACGTCGCCGAGCGCAAAGAGTACGACTATGAGCTGAACGTGTGCATGGCGCTGGGATGCATGTCGCAGCACAGCGACAAGGTGAAGGCGGCGCTGACCGAGGAGGTGGCGCGGTCGGGCAAGCGCTGCCACGTGCGCCAGACGGGATGCATCGGGCCGTGCGCGGCGGGGCCGCTGGTGTCGGTGGGGCCGGCGGGAACGCTGTATGGGAATGTGCATGAGGCAGACGCGGAGGCGATTGTCGACAGCCTGGGCGGCAAGCCGGTGCGGCGGCTGGAGACGCACCTGGAACACTACTTCGCGGGGCAGCAGACGATTGTGCTGGAGAACTCCGGGCAGATCGATCCGGAGAAGATCGACGAGTTTATCGGGCGGGGCGGCTACCTGGCGCTGATGCAGGTGCTGACGCAGATGAATCCGCAGGAGGTGATTGAACAGATCTCGAAGAGCGGGCTGCGCGGGCGCGGCGGCGGCGGGTATCCGACGGGGCTGAAGTGGGGCACAGTAGCGAAGGCGGTGGGCGCGCAGAAGTACGTGATCTGCAATGGCGACGAGGGCGATCCCGGAGCGTTCATGGATCGCAGCGTGCTGGAGAGCAATCCGCAGCGGGTGATTGAGGGCATGGCGATTGCCGCCTACGCGGTGGGCGCCAGCAAGGGCTATGTGTACGTGCGCGCCGAGTATCCGCTGGCCATCAGCCGGCTGACGGTGTCGCTGCGGGAGGCGCGGCGACGCGGATTCCTGGGGACAAATATCTGCGGCACGACGTTTGCGTTCGACATCGAGATACGCATCGGAGCCGGCGCGTTTGTGTGCGGCGAGGAGACGGCGCTGATTGCATCGATCGAGGGACTGCGCGGACAACCGCGATCGCGGCCGCCGTATCCGGCAGTGTCGGGACTGTGGGGCTCGCCCACGCTGATCAACAACGTCGAGACGTTTGCCAATGTCGCGCCCATCCTGCGCAACGGGCCGGAGTGGTATTCGAACATCGGCACGGCGAAGAGCAAAGGAACGAAGGTCTTCGCGCTGACCGGGAAGATTACGAACACCGGGCTGATCGAAGTGCCGATGGGGATGACGCTGCGCGAGATCATTTTCGAGATCGGCGGCGGGATACCGGGCGGGCACAAATTCAAAGCGGTGCAGACGGGCGGGCCCTCGGGCGGGTGCATTCCGGAGCAGCATCTGGACCTGCCGGTGAGCTATGAGTCGCTGATCGGGGCGGGCTCGATGATGGGCTCGGGCGGGATGATCGTGATGGACGATACGTCGTGCATGGTGAACGTGGCCCGCTACTTCATGGAGTTCTGCATGAGCGAGTCGTGCGGCAAGTGCATTCCCTGCCGCGCGGGGACGGCGCAGATGTTCAACCTGCTGACGAAGATCTGCAATGGCGAGGCGAGCCATGCGGACCTTGACCTGCTGGTCGACCTGTGCGACGTGGTGAAGAACACCAGCCTGTGCGGGCTGGGCATGACCGCACCCAACCCGGTGATGAGCACACTGCGCTACTTCAAGGACGAGTACCTGGAGCACATCGAGAACAAACACTGCCCGGCCGGAGTGTGCGCGTGCGGCAGCAAAGTGGACGTTGCCGAAGAGGTGATGGCATGAGTCCCGCGGGCATGAATACGACGGTCGACGTAAAAACGCTGGTGATCGACGGCGTGGACGTGAGCGCTCGCGCGGACCAGACGGTGCTGGAGGTCGCGCGGGAGAACAACATTTTTATCCCGACGCTGTGCCACCTGGATGGGTTGTCGGATGTGGGCGCGTGCCGGCTGTGCCTGGTGGAGGTGAAGAACGCGCCCAAGCTGCTGCCGGCCTGTGTGCTGAAGGTGGAAGAGGGCATGGAGGTGGTGACCAAGTCCGACCGGCTGCTGCACTACCGGCAGACGATCCTGGAGATGTTGTTTGCGGAACGGAACCATGTCTGCTCCGTGTGCGTGGTGAACAACCACTGCGAGCTGCAGTCGATGGCGCAGTCGCAGGGGGTGACGCACGTGCGACTTCCCTACCGCAATCCGCAGCTGCCGGTGGACGCCTCGCACGAACGGTTTGTGGCCGACCAGAACCGCTGCATCCTGTGCACGCGCTGCGTGCGGGTGTGCGACGAGATTGAAGGCGCGCATGTGTGGGACGTGATGGGACGCGGCATCGATTCGCTGGTGATCACCGACCTGATGCAGCCGTGGGGCGAGTCCACCTGCACGCGCTGCGGCAAGTGCGTGAACGTGTGCCCGACCGGAGCGCTGTTCGACAAGGGCAAGGTGGGGTCGTCGCATCCGAAGTATCCGGATTTTGTGCCTTACCTGAACATGATGCGAGAAGGACGATGAGCAAAGTCAAAGTGGCAACGGTATGGCTGGACGGGTGCTCGGGATGCCACATGTCTTTCCTCGACATGGACGAGCGCCTGCTGGAGTTGAGCAGCCAGTTCGAGCTCGTGTACAGCCCGCTGGTCGATTTCAAGGTGTATCCGGAGACGGTCGACATTGCGCTGGTGGAGGGCGCGGTGAGCAGCGTGGAGGATGAACACAAGATCAAACACATCCGCGCGCACACCAACCTGCTGATTGCCATGGGCGACTGCGCGGTGACCGGCAATGTGCCGGCGATGCGCAATCCGTTTGGGCCGCTGCCCATCCTGCAGCGCGCGTACCACGAGAATGCGTCGGCGCAGCAACAGACGCCGGGCAAGATAGTGCCCGCGCTGCTGGAGAAGGTGCGACCGGTGCACGAACTGGTGGACGTGGACCTGTTTCTGCCCGGGTGCCCGCCGTCGGCAGACACATTTTTCTCGGTCCTGACTGACCTTTTGGCCGGCACCACACCGAACATCGCGAGCCTGACGCGTTTCGGAGCGTAGGAGAGAGCAGCATGGCGCAGACAATCACGATCGATCCGGTGACCCGGCTGGAGGGCCACGGCAGGATTACACTGAAGACCAACGCTGACGGCGAGGTGTGCGAGGCGTTCTTCAGCGTGACCCAGGTGCGCGGCTTTGAGAAGTTCTGCGAGGGGCGGCCCTACTACGAGATGCCGGCGCTGATGGCGCGTATCTGCGGCATCTGCCCGGTGAGCCACCTGATTGCGTCGGCCAAGGCGTGCGAGGCGATTATGGCGGTGAACATACCGCCGACGGCGGCGAAGCTGCGGCGCGCGTTGAACCTGGCGCAGACGATTCAATCGCACGCGCTCAGCTTCTTTTATCTGGCGTCGCCCGACCTGCTGCTGGGTATGGAGTCCGATCCGGCGGAGCGCAACATCTTCGGCGTGGCCAAGATGCATCCGGAGCTGGGGCGCGCGGGGGTGGGGCTGCGGCGCTTTGGCCAGCACATGATTGAACTGCTGGGGCGGAAGCGCATCCATCCCGGCTGGGTGGTTCCCGGCGGGGTCACCGAAGCGCTGGACGCAGCCAAACGCGATGAGATCCTGGCGCTGCTCCCCGAGGCGTACGCGAATGCCACCATGGCGCTGGCGGCGTACAAACAGATCGCGGGCAGGTTTCAGGACGAAGTGGAGAGCTTCGCCAACTTCCCCGGGTTGTTTATGGGGATGGTGAGCGAAGCGGGGCGGCTGGAGTTTACCGACGCCAAGCTGCGCATGATCGACGCCGAGGGCCTGGTGCTGGTGGACGGCATGGGAGCGGCGCAGTTCGACCAGTACATCGGCGAGGCGGTTGAGCCGTACTCGTACATGAAGTTCCCGTACCTGAAGTCGCTGGGTTATCCGCGCGGGGTGTATCGCGTGGGACCGCTGGCGCGGCTGAACATTGCGAGCCACACGGGCACGCCGCTGGCCGACGCGGAGCTGAACGAGTTCAAAAAACTGGCGAAGGGTCCGGTGCTGGGGTCGTTCCACTACCACCATGCGCGGCTGATCGAGATTCTGCATGGGATCGAGGTGATCGAGCAGCTTTTCTCCGACCCGACCATTCTGGATAAGCACGTGCGCGCGACCGCGGGCGTGAACCAGCAGGAGGGCGCGGGCATCGCCGAGGCTCCGCGGGGAACCCTGATGCACCACTACAAGGTGGACGAGAAGGGCCTGATGAAATGGGCGAACCTGGTGATTGCGACCGGCCAGAATAATCACGCGATGAACAAAGGGGTGCTGCAGGTGGCGAAGCGCTACGTCAAGAGCGACAAGCTGACGGAGGGCATGCTGAACCGGGTGGAAGCGGTGATCCGCACCTTCGATCCCTGCCTGAGCTGCTCGACGCATGCGTTCGGGCAGATGCCGCTGGTGATAGAACTGCTGGCGCCGGATGGAGCGAAGCTGGACGAGGTGCGCAGGCCATGACGACAACCGCAGCCATGCAACCGGCAGACCACCCCGCACACGCGCTGCTGCTGGCGTGCGGCAATACGCTGCGCGGCGATGACGGCGTCGGCTGGCGCATTGGCTGCGCGGTGGCGGAACAGGTTGCGGGCCACGGCCTGACGGTCGTGATGACGCGGCAACTGTTGCCCGAGCACGCCGAGGCCATCAGCGCGGCGGATGTGGTGGTCTTCGTCGACTGCTCGGCGGGGAGCGCGGCGGGGACGGTGTCGACGGTTGCGGTCGAAGCGGCGGAGAAGATGCCGGGGATTTTGACCCACCACCTGGATCCGGGATCGCTGCTGCGGCTGGCGCTGGACCTGTACGATCGCTCGCCGGCGCATGCGGTGGCGATTACTGTCGGCGGCGAGTCGTTTGAGTTGAGCGACCAACTGAGCATGCCGGTGAAGGCTGCGGTGCCCAGGGCGCTGGAAGCGGTGCGCTCGGCCCTGCACGGCGTCCCGGTTGCGTAGGTTGCCGTTTGTGCAGGCGAGTGCGGGCGTGCGGGTTGAATCTGCGGATTCCCGATAGAATCGAGATCAGCCCTTTGCGGGCTCCGGTCAGGAATACGTCTCGATGCCCCGCACCAAACCACCCGCTGCCAGCAAGAATCGCCCTCCGAATCGCAATGGCGCACCGACCACCTTTGAGGTCGTCGATCCGGTGTGGCTGGCGAAGGCGATTGGGATCACCGTCGCCGCCGCGCTGGTCTGCGTATACGCGACGCTGTGCCTGCTGGTGTACCAGGGTGAGTGGCAACTGGTGCTGCATCCCAGTCACGCGATTGGCCGCACGCCCGCGAGCGAAGGGCTTGCCTATACCGATGTTCATTTTGGCGCGGCGGACACGGGACAGCCGCGACTGACCGGCTGGTGGGTTCCGGCGCAGAGCGCGGCACCGACGGGTGCGGAGCCCGCACTTCAGACGATGCCGAAGTACGGCGCTTACACCGTGCTGTATCTGCACGACGGATCGGGCTCGCTGGCGGACACGGTGCCGATGGCGGTGCGGTTGCATCGCGCGGGGCTCAACGTCTTCGCAATCGATTACCGCGGCTTCGGAGCCAGCGATGCCTCGGTGCATCCGAGCGCGGCCCGCATGGCGGAGGATGCAGCCGCGGCGCTGGATTATCTGACGGCCACACGCCACATTCCGGCGCGCAACGTGATTCCGTACGGGGCGGGGCTGGGGGCGGCGCTCGCGGCCAACCTGGCGCTGGCGCATCCGGAGTTGCCGGCGGTGATTGTGGATAACCCCGACCCCGATCCGGCGGGAACCGCGGTGGCGGCGTACGGGTCGCATTTCATCCCGGTGCGGCTGCTGTTCGGCGAGCAGTTTGACAGCGCGGCTCCCATCGCGAGTCTGAAGACTCCCAAGCTGCTGATCGCCGGGGGGCCTTCCACCACGGATGCGACCCGGCCGCTGAGCCGGATGCAGTCCCTGTTTCAGCATGCTGCCAGCCCGCGATTCACCGTCACGCTGCCGCCGGGGAATTATGAGGTCGGCTACCAGACCGTATTGAGCCGCTTCCTCGACCAGTACCTTCCGGCGCAGTAGACGGAGAGCGGCGTTAAGGAGTGAAGGCTCCCGGTGTTCTGGGAGCCTTACGTATAGGTGGGGAGGGGTCGTGCGGATAGGGGAAGCCGGAACCGTGGGAACTGCTGGCCCGACGTATTGTTGTTACATTCAATGAGACGCACTTGGCAGGGAAAAGTTGCTCAATAATCCCGCAAAATGTATTTACAAGATAGCACAATTCTAAAAACTGAATAATCTGGCTGTGGAAGACTGTGTACTGAATTATTATGTGATTGATTCTTTGGGCCTTACAAAAATCGCGCGAAAATCCCGATTTTGGCACTGCACCTGGAGGGGCGAGATAGCGGGGCGGGAACCAGGCTGATATTGCTGCCTGCGTCAAAATCGACGGCGGTTTCGTCAAAGGGATATAGTTGGTGCGCCGCATTCCTCATTTCCCAGCGATCCCTCCTAACCCATCCCTGAAAGGCACCTGAGCACCATGTCCTCGTCCTCGCGAAAAGTCACACGCCGCAGCTTCATTGAAAACACAACGTTCATGGCCCTGGGATTGCCGGTGGTGCTGGGCCGGACCTACCCAGCCTTTGCCGCCGCGCCTGCAAGCGGGCCGTATGTACCGCCTAAGTCTCCCCGGACCACCTTGAACTTCAACTACGACTGGAAGTTCATCAAGCAGGACGTCCCGGGCGCCGAGGTTGTAGCTTTCGATGACGCGAAATGGGATTCGGTTGCGACGCCGCACAGTTTTAATGACGTCGATTCGTTCCGCAAGATCATTTCGCACGGCGGCGGGGACACGGGCACATACAAGGGACTCTCGTGGTATCGCAAGCACTTCAAGCTGCCGGCGGAGCTGGCCGGGCACAAGGTGTTTCTCGAGTTCGAGGGCATGCGCCAGGCCGGCGACATCTACCTGAACGGGAAGCAGGTGGGGCTGTACGAGAACGGCATCACCGCATACGGCATCGACATCACGAGCGAGTTGCAGTTCGGGGCCAAGGAGAACGTGCTGGCGGTGAAGGTGGACAACTCGACGCGCTACCAGGAGCGCGCCTTCTGCGCGGCGAATCCGAAGAATGCGGACGGCTCGCCCTGCGTGCCGGCGGGGTATGAGTGGAACGCGAATGACTTCAATCCCGACCACGGCGGCATCAACCGGCATGTGTGGCTGCATGTGGCGGGCAAGATCCACCAGACGCTGCCGCTCTACTACGGGCTGGAGAGCCAGGGCGTGTATGTGCATGCGGCGAACTTCGATATTGCGAAGAAGACGGCGGATGTGACGGTGGACGCGGAGGTGCATAACGCATCGGGCGAACGCGCGACGGTGGGCTTGTCGGTGGCGATCGTGGACCACAATGGCAGCGTGCGCGCGCAGTTCGACGGCGATCCGGTGGATATGGTCGACGACGAGAAGAGCGTGATGTCGGCGACGGGCGGATTGAAGGATGCGCGCTTCTGGAGCGTCGAAGACCCGTACCTGTACGACGTGTACACGATATTGAAGGTGGACGGGAAGGTGGTGGACGTCAACCGGCTGGAGACGGGGTTCCGCAAGGCGGAGTTCAAGGGCGGAGCCGGGACCGGCGGGGTGTACATCAACGACAAGTTCGTTTACCTGAAGGGATTCTCGGAGCGCTCGACCGATGAATGGGCGGCGGTGGGCGCGGGCTATCCGGACTGGATGCACGACTACACGGCCAAGATGATCCGTGATTGCCACGGCAACTACATGCGCTGGATGCACATCTCGCCGACCAAGACGGATGCGGACACGTTTGCGCGCTTCGGCATTATCCAGGTGTGCCCGGCGGGCGATAAAGAGCGCGACGTGACCGGCCGCCAGTGGGACCAGCGCGTCGAGGTAATGCGGGACTCGATCATTTATTTCCGCAATAATCCCAGCATTCTGTTCTGGGAGGCGGGCAATACGGTGGTTACGCCGGACCAGATGCAGCAGATGGTAGACCTGCGCAAGCAGTGGGACCCCGACGGCGGACGGGTGATCGGCACGCGCGGCGACAGCAACAATGCGGCCAATACGGCCACGACGCCGATTGCGGAGTACTACGGCGTGATGCTGGCGCAGGACACCGGCGTGGAGACGCTGGCCGGACCGAAGGACATGTTCCGCGCCTTCTCGGCCGAACGCCGCGATCGTGCGCCGATCATCGAGACGGAGGACTACCGCAACGAAGGGGCGCGGCGGTTCTGGGACGATTACTCGCCACCGTTCTACAAGGCGAAGAAGGGGCCGAACGACACATGGAAGCGGGACGGCTTCCTCTATACCAACGAGAGCTTCGCGCTGGACGGCGTGAAGCAATACTGGTCGTACTGGATCAACCGTATTTCGAATACCGATCCGGAGCATGCGCGGTGGTCGGGGTATTGCTCGATCTACTTTACGGATGAGGATGCGGACGGACGCCAGGACTCGAGCGAAGTCTCGCGGGTGAGCGGGAAGGTGGACGCGATGCGCCTGCCGAAGGAGATTTACTTTGCCTACCGCGTGATCCAGAACGAGCAGCCGGACCTGCATATCCTGGGCCACTGGACCTACCCGGAGACGCAGCCGGACGGATCGAAGACGGCGAAGACGATTTACGTGATCGCCAACACGGAGTCGGTGGAGCTGATCGTGAACGGCAAGTCCGCCGGAGTTAACTCCAAGCCCGACACGGGATGGGTCTTCGCGTTCCCGGATATCGCGTTCGCGCCGGGCAGCATCAAGGCCATCGGCAAGAACGGCGGGAAGATTGTGGCGCAGCAGGAACTGACGACGGCTGGACCGGCGGTGGCGCTGAAGCTGACGCCGATCCTGGGACCGAAGGGCCTGCAGGCCGACGGCGAGGATGTTGCGCTGATCGACTTTGAGGTGGTGGATGCGAAGGGACAGCGCTGCCCCACCGACTATGCGCGGGTCGACTTTACCTGCACCGGGCCGGGCATCTGGCGCGGCGGGTACAACAGCGGCATTGTCGATTCGACCAACAACCTCTACCTGAACACGGAGCTCGGGATCAATCGGGTTGCGGTGCGCTCGACGCTTACGGCGGGAACGATCACGGTGACGGCGAAGCGCGACGGGTTGAAGCCGGCGCAACTGCAGATAACGTCGAAGCCGGTGGTGGTGACCAACGGGATTGCCACGTTCTGGCCGCAGCAGCTGAAAGGGCCGGCGGAGAGTTAGGCAGATTGAACCACTTCGGGGCCGGGCGTTCGATTGGGCGCCCGGCCCCGAAGTGCGTTAAGAGTCGAGCGAGAATGGTGCGGGGATTCCGGCGAGCGGGAGGCGCATGAGGAGTGCGTCGTCCTCGGGGTGGTGGTAGTAGCGGGGGCGGCGGCCAATCTCAGTGAAACCGAGGCTGGCGTAGAGGGCGATGGCGCCGGCGCTGGCGGCGCGGACTTCGAGGACGATCTCCGTGGCGGCCTGCAAACGGCACCAATCCAGGACGGCGGCGCACAGGGCGCGGCCGATACCGGAGCGACGCATGGCGGGTGCGACGGCGATGCTTTCGAGTTCGGCGACGCGGGCGGATGAGGGATCGGACGCGGGATCCACGTGTGCGACGGCAAAGCCGACCAGAAGGCAGTCGCGGAGGGCGACGAAGAGGCTGCGGAGCGGCGCGGCCGAAAGATCGGCGGCGAGGATGGCGGCGTAGGCGGCACGCGGCCAGTGCGGGGCGTTTTCGGTGGCGCGCTCGAGGGCGAGGATGGCGGCGAGGTCCGCGGGGACGGCGGGGCGGAGTTGGATTCCGGAAGGCGTCATGGAGCGGGTGCGGGCGCGACCGGCTTGGCGAAGATCTCGGCGTCGGTGCGACGCAGGTAGTTGGCGTCGACGGTGGCGAGGTCGTCGAAGTCGTGATGCTGGATGCGGAGAAGGGCCAGCGGCAAGGCGTCGGCTGCGGTGGGGTCGGCGAGGAGGCGCGGGGCCGGGTTCCCGTGCAGGGCTGCGGCCACGGCGGGCTCGCAGGCGACGACGATGGGAGCGGGGTCAATGCTGAGGGCGCTCAGGAGCTGGTCGCGGGTGAGGAGGGACTCGCGGCGACAGGCTCCGTCCAGATAGGCACCGCAATAGAACTCGCCGCGGCCGGCGTCGAGCAGGGCGTGCACGCGGGCGCCAGCGGAAGGCTGGGCGAGATGGGCGAGCACGGCGAGGCGCGAGAGGGCGACGAGCGGCAGGTGGAGCGCATGGCAGAGGCCTTTGGCGGCGCTGAGGCCGACGCGGACTCCGGTGAAGGAGCCGGGGCCGTCGACGACGGCGAGGGCGTCGAGCGAGCGCAAGGCGAGGCCGGCGCGGGCGGCCAGGTCGCGGATGGTGGGGACGAGGCGCTCGGAGGCGGTGCGGCCGGGGAGGGATGCGGCGGCGACGATCGCGGGCGAGTGGGCGGTATCGGCCAGGGCGATGCTGCCGGTGGCGCCGCAGGTATCGATGAGGAGGATTTTCATTGCGGCGATTTCCGGGGGCCCTCCCCTCCCCCCTGTACCCAAAGTCGTAAAGTACGTCT